>JAEEGL013844971.1_pt1 | contig 15100 bp, 7 predicted proteins | sample 9134231 | NCBI WGS metagenome assembly JAEEGL01 (sample SAMN16246548, study PRJNA631951) | gut metagenome | biome: gut microbiome; feature: rumen; material: fiber-attached | host: Bos | place: Iran: Karaj | collected 2018-10 | reverse complement strand
GGATTGCTTATTGGCGTCATTAACAACGCAATTAGTTATCGTGTTGACAGCCATAATAAGGGGTTCACTCATTACCTAAATTATGGTCATTATATCATTATGGGCTACGACGAAATGGTGCCTTCTATCATCGAGGACATCTTCAACAAGAATAAGAACGCTTATGTGCTGCTATTGACCGCTTTCGATGTTTTGAGGGTCAAAGAGTGGCTCAAAAAATCAGTTGCAAGAAACCAAATGGATCAAATTATTGTCAATTATGGGCAACGCACCGCTTATGAGTATTACGATGACATACACCTTGAAACTGCTGCAGAAATCTATATTGTTGGTCACCGTACTTACAATCCGTCTCACGATGCTGTCAATATCGAATGTGTCGATAGCATTTGCAACTACCTAAAGGAACACAAATCAGAACAGATGCCTAAACGCATCACCTGCATTTTCGAGGATTTGGATACTTCCGAAGCATTCAAGACCTCTGAAATTTTTGGAGAAGTTAGAGATTTGGGAATAGAGTTTGTGCCATACAACTTTTATGCAGGTTGGGCCAGACAAGTGTTTGCCACTCGCTCCTACAAGGAAAAGAGCGAGCCGACGAAAGCCTTCCCTTATCCTTGTGTTTACGGCAAAGGTATCGGACCTGACGACACAAAACATGTTCATCTTGTTTTTGTGGGTACTACCAATTTCGCCGTGTCTTTTGCCATGGAGGCCGCACAAATGCTTCATTTCCCCAATTTTGATGACAAAACCAATAAGCCCAAGACCCGCATTACATTCATTGAGAAAAATGCCGAAAAGGAAATGCCTCAATTTATTACCCGAAATCAACATTTCTTTGAGTTGCAATCATACCTTTATTGGGACTTGTCTGATGACTCTAAAGACAAGAAAGAGATTCGCGAGACTAAAATGTTGTTAAATGAAATCAAGTCCCATGACTTTTTGGATGTTGAGTTTGAGTTTATCAAGGGTGATGTGTATTCAAAAAGAGTTCAAGATGTCATTCGTCAATGGGCTTTAGATGAGGAGGGGCAATATCTATCTATCTTCTTGGCCTTTGCGGAACAACGTTATAACTTTATGATGGCCATGAATATGCCAGACGAGGTATATGATAGGGCCATTCCTGTTTTTATCCGTCAGGATCGTGCAGACAATTTTGTCACCAATCTAAGAAAGGCTGACGACAAGGACTATAAATATAGTTGTGTTGAAGATGGGGAATTGAAAACCATCAATAGAAAGGGCCGCTATGCTAATCTCTATCCTTTTGGCATGGACGACATGGCCTATTGCAGCGATGAAAAGGTCTTCCGTCAGGCGAAACTTATCAATTTCCTTTACAATACAGCTGATTACAGTTGCAATCGGTTCAAGGATTTGACGGTGTTGGCCGCAATGGGTCCCGACCGAATTTGGGAACAGGCGGAAGAACAATGGCGGAAACTTTCCGTGGCACTCAAATGGTCAAATCTCTATTGTGCATATAGCATCCCGTGTAAGTTGGCTTCATTGCGCGTTATGCGTGGTTTGAAAGTGGATGACAAGAGCCATGACCAATATCCGATGACCGAGGAAGAAATCCACCGATTAGCTGTCGTTGAACACAACCGTTGGAATGTCGAGAAACTGTTGATGGGCTATCGCAAACCAAAGACGGAAGAGGACAAATACGAGCAACAGCTTTTCACAAATGAAGCAATAAAAGGCAACAAGAAATTGTTCATCCACCACGATATTCGTCCTTTTGACGAACTTGATGATGTCAAATTGATGGATTATGAACTTACCAAATACATCCCATGGGTGCTGAAGATGACGGAATAATGAATACGATAGCCTAATTAAATTAAAATCAATATGTCACAACAAAAATACGACTAATATCAATAAACAATTATTATTATGGATACACCTTTGGATTTCTCTCTTCCAGGACTGGACGACATTGTTCAAGTTCAAATTGACCCAAACGCAGCCAAGTGGGAAACTCTCATTGATCAAATAATCGAAGGAAATGTTATCCCAGTAATTGGTTCCGACATCTTGATGGATGGAATCAACATTGAGCAGTATCTAATTGATTTATTAGCAAAGAATTGCGGCATAACCAGCAAGCCAACCAATTTTTCAGAGTTGTTGTATGATGAAAATTTTAAAAATAGAGAAAACATCTATTTTTGGTTAAGCAGCTTTTGCGCTAACAATGCGGCTAGACTAAAGCCGTCGTCTCTTCTTAAGCGCATACTTTCCATCAAGCAATTCCCGTTTGTCATAACCACATCCTTTTTCCCTATAGTTGAAAACGCCATGAACGAAATCTGGAAAGACCGAAAGGTAAAATCCATGGTTTTCAGTAATAATCCAGCAACGACCAGACTTAAAGGGGTGGGAGACATTGGAAGCGAAAGTGATATTAGCACCCCTACGGTTTATTATATGTTCGGTAAGGCTTGCAATTCTGCTCATAGGTTTGTAGTTACTGACACAGATATGCTATGTTTCTGTAGTTCATGGCTTTCTAACGAAAGTCGTCCGCCAATACTATCTAATGTACTGAAGGACAAGTACCTCCTTGTACTTGGGAACAATTATCCTGATTGGTTATTCAGATTCATTTGGTATTCAATGAACCTAACGGATAATGCCATGTCTCCTTTTTCCAAGACTCAAGGGATGATGGTAGATGAAAAAGCAGATGACAACCTTGTCAAATTCCTAAATCGATTGGATACATTTACACAAAAAGATCCATTATTCGTTGTTGACACGATTGAGCAAAAACTGAAAGAAAGAGAACAAGAGATAGAGACGCACCGTTTTGATAAACCTCAAAAGGATTGTGATGTATTTATATCCTATTCAAGATCTGATATTAGGATTGCTGAGTCTTTGTATGAAGCCCTGACAAGGAAGGGATTGAATGTATGGTATGATAAAATGAAACTTAAATCAGGATCTGATTGGATGGTCGAGATTGAGAAAGCGATAGATACATCTAGACTGTTTATCCCTATTCTTACAGATAATACGATAGAAGAAGGGAATGACTTCCATCTGTATAGAAAAGAGTGGAAGATTGCCGATAGGCGAGCGGAAGGATATAGTAGGCGATACATAATTCCATTAGCCGCATCTGGAGTTGATTTCTACAAGTCTGATTTTCCAAAATCATTCTTATCTGCCAATGCATCATTTTTCGATGACGCCAGCATCAATTTTGAAGGGTTTGCAAAAAGCGTCCTTGATATTATTAACTCATTGTAAATAATTTAAAATGGATAATCAAACTAAGAATCCTTGGCTTGGCCTCCGCTCATATCAAGAAGGGGAAACCATATATGGACGTACAGAAGAGATAGCATCTTTAGTCCAATGTATTTTGTCCAATGTTCAGACTGTTTTATATGGAAAATCCGGAATAGGAAAAACATCGTTGCTAAATGCCGGAGTCTTCCCTCTAGTAAGAAAGAAAGGCGTGTTTCCTGTCAACATTAGACTGGAGCATAATTCCGAATCGTATTTCATTCAAATCTCAAGAGCTGTCCTAGGCTCGTTGAAACAGTTGAGAAGAGAGACTATTGACGAGAATGGTAACAAGGCTGTGGTTATTGAGGAGGGAACCTTCATTGAGCGAGTCAAGCCAATCAATAATGGGAAGGAGACGCTATGGGAGTTCTTTCACAGATATGAGTATTTTGGCCCAAAGGGGGAGAAATTAATCCCAATGTTGCTATTTGATCAGTTTGAAGAGACATTCACGCTAGAAAAAGATTCATCAAAAGTTAAGGCCTTTTTTTCCGAATTGGCCGATCTTTTAAATGGTGTCGTCCCAGATTACATATGTAGTGCGACCGATGATTATATCTCCAAAGGTGTCTCCTCTGATTTTCTCGACAACGGATTGTCATTCGATGTCGCGGATTATAATGTAACACCTGGGCAGTATGAGGAATATTTGACAACGTCAGATTTTCATATAGTTTTTTCCCTTCGGGAAGATTTCTTGTCATATCTTGAAAGAGAGACTGTAAAGATTCCATCACTCCGTCAAAACCGATACTGCTTACAATCGATCAACGAGGAGCAGGCTGCCGTTATTATTATGAATCCCATTCCTGGACTAGTATCAAAAAATGTTGCAAAACTCATAATCAGCAAAGTAATTGGTGATAATCAATTTGACTTGGATGGAATTCCAGAACGACAGGTTGATTCAGCCATCCTCTCTCTCTACTTGAGTAGACTTTTTGATAGTCTTCCAGATAATGAAACGAAGATTACAAGTTCACTTGTAGAAAGTGAGGCTGAAAATATTATTGCGTCATATTATTCCGACTCTATTTCAGATATTCCAACAAATATAATAGAGTTTCTTGAAGACAATCTTGTTAATGGAGAAGGAAGACGGGAAAGCATTTCCGTATATAAAGCAAAGCATGATGGTAATCTTACAGATGAATTGCTTCAAATACTTATTGAGGACAAGAAACTATTAAGGCAATTCGATTATGGAGGGGGGCTTAGAGTAGAGTTAGTTCATGATATACTTTGCCCTATTGTTGCTCGAAGAAAAGAGTATAGGTCACAGATAAAGGAGCAACAAGAGATCGAACAAAGGAATCAACATGAGGCAAAAAGGCTAGAAGACGAAAGAAAACTAATCCTTTTAGCAAAGGCAAAAAACAGAAGAAGAACAGCCCTCTTACTTGCTTCTGCGATTGGTTTGGCAGTAATCGCTTTCGTGATTATCTTAATGAGCATAAACAATAAGAAGCAGGCAAAAGAGTTGGCTGAACTAAACCGTGGCAACCAAAAACAAGCTGAAGATTTGGCTGTATTAAATCGTGAGGTCCGAGAAATACTTCCATTGGTTATCGAACAAAAGATTAAAGATGGAGACACCTATTCGGCAAATGAGCTTCTATTACGATTGTATCCTGACAGCCTTTATATTAAAGGAGAGCCAATTCGAACTCTTTTGTTGAGGCAGTTATCAAATAATCATGCGCTCACTTTATATGGTCATATTCAATCTGTTAACGCTGCGAAATTTACAAAAGACGGGAAGTATGTTATTACTGGTTCAAATGATCAAACATTGAAAGTATGGGATGCTAAAACAGGACATCTTGAACATTCACACTTTGTTGATGGTGCCATTTCTTCAATAGCCGTTGGGCCTGACGATAGAACAATAGTGATTTCTGACAAACGTGGAGCAGTGGAGACATTCCTCATCAGTCCAGATTCAATAGTTAAGAAACAATCTGACATTCTATCAAACACCTATGCTCGTTTTGTCACATATAATCCAAACGGGACAGAGATAATTGCATGCTGTCTCAACGGAGACATCAGAGTTTATGACGCTAATAATATGGCTATAATAGATACGTTAAAGTCTTCAAAGAATGGTATTACATGCATCACTTATGATCCGACCGGTACAAGAATGATACTTGCAGGATCAGACAAGACAATAACCATCAGAGATGCAACAAACAAGAATATCATTAAGACTTTACCTACCAAACATACGGACTGGGTTCGTTCGGTTGATTTAAGTCCTGATGGCCACATATTAGCCTCATGTTCAGATGACGGAACTGTAAAACTATGGGATTTTGATACATATAATTGCTTTTGGACTGAAAAGTTGCCAAATTGGGTTACGAATGTTCATTTTACTCCAGATGGAAATAGGATTGTGGTGAGTTCAAGAGATGGCATTCTAAGAATATTTGATGTTAGAACGCAGACGGAACTTACAGCACTTCAAATTAATCAACCTGGATACATCTCAAATTTTGATTTGTCTCCTGACGGTTACCATGTAGTCACTTGCTCATCCTCGCCAACCGTTCATATTTGGGATTGTGGTGAACATTTAGATACCGGGATTGACATCCGTATGGAGGGTGCCATTTATGGCGTTTCACTTATTAAAGGTAGTAATCGTTTTGCGGCAGCTTCAGAAAGAGGTTATCTTGGCGTTTGGGATTACACATCAGGCGGCAATCTCTTTCTAAAAGAAATCGGTAAAGGAGACAATGGACGAGTCCGTTCTCTGCAGACCTCTCCCGATGGCCGTTATATAGCAATTTCAACAAAGTTCCAAGTGAGATTATTTGATGCCAATACCGGGGAAGAAATAGATTTCGATAATACAAATGGACACAGGAGTTGGATAAGAGATATATGTTTTAGTAATGATGGCCAAATGTTGGCCTCTGTAGATGAAGGTAAGAGAATAATTTTATGGAGTATTCCAGAGAAAAGGGTGCTGAAAACTATAGATGATTCCAAAAAAGCTCATTCGGCTGGCATATATTCAGTCGGATTTAGTCATAACGATAGTCTTCTTGTAACAGGATCTGCCGACAATACCATTTGTCAGTGGAATGTATCAAGCGGGAAGCAGGTTAAACAAGCAATAGTTGGACATAAAGGAGTTGTATTAAGTGTAATGTATAGTCAAGATGACACAAAAATTCTATCAACATCTGGTGATCAAACAGCCAGCCTATGGGACACAGAAGGGAACATAATTCAACAATTTATTGGAGCTTCGGGATGGATGAATGATATTTGTTACAATTATACTGACAACGAGGTCATTACTGCTTCAAGTGATAAGAGCATTAGATTCTGGTGCTATCTCAATGGCCAGGAGACTATTAAACTTGATGGACATCTTGGCGAAGTAACACGCATTGCTATATCAAAGGATGGGACCCTTGTATCTGGAGATAACCTTGGTGAAATTAAAATCTGGCGAATTCCCGAACTTAAGAGTGTTGCAGATAGCATTATTGTACAGTTTAAAGAGACTCTTTAAAACACGCCTTATAACTCAACTTTACTCAAGTTTCGCAAGTTAAAAAAATGATTAAATATTGAATATCAAATATAAATAAAAAGCAACGCAATAAATCTCGCTCAAAGACACACTCGGATTTTGTAAGTATGTCATACCGACCGAGGAACGAGGGAATGTATCTATACTGACAAAATCTTCGATATGATGGGCGAGGGCATTTGCGAAACTTGATTAAATAATAAGAACCAGAAAAAGAACGTAATAATCCATAATGAGTATAACAAATACAAACCATAATACAAACACAAATGGAAAAGAATAACACAGTCACACCTTTAGGTGTTCTTCATGAGATCGAACGCCGCGTGATAGAAGATGAACAATCACCTTTCAAAACGATGTTGAGCAAAGCAAAAGACATAGACATTGACTATTTCGAGAGAATAAGAAGAAGTAAAGGAATCAACAAACTGTCAGAGGAACTGAATCTCGGTGTGAAAGATCGGGTGGTAGAGGTCTTTGGCAAAATGGCTGACGGATACTACGTGGACAGTGATTTGCTGGATCAGTTGAAGGCATTGGCTTTTCAAGAAGCTGAAAAAGCAAAAGACAAGAAAGAATTCCTGACAACATTGGCAGGACTGCTGGAGCGATGTGCAGACAATGGAGTTCCTTCGGCTGGATGGTCACGATATTCGGATATGGATTTGCAGGAAACATACAACAACGCAAAAGAGATTACGCTGAAAGAGTTCGTTATGGGTAACAATGTGGAAGACATCCTGATATTCTACAGCGCATTGATGGATAACACCTGGTGGGCGTGCAGAGTGTTGATTGTGGAAAGAACTAAAATATTCCTGCGAGACCTGTCGAGAGAAATTGGAAAGGCAGCCGAGAACATAGTGGGCAATAGGGATGGACGTGATGCCCAAGATAATGGGAGAGAGAATACGGACTGCAATGAACTGCCAGAAGAATTATTGGAATTGGTAGAACAGATGGCAGAAAGGGTTCATGACGTATGGATGGAGGAGCGGATTCACCAAGGTTGGTCATACGGTGAGAAAAGAGATGATGTGAATAAAAAGCATCCTTGCTTGATACCCTACGAGGAGCTGCCTGAAGAGGAAAAAATTTATGACCGTAACACGAGTATAGAAACATTGATGTTTGTTCTGAACAAAGGATTTAAGATTAGTAAGTAAAAGGACCATGAATGGACGATAGGGGAATCATAACTATTGCAACAATATGGTTCTATATTTCATATTTGTTAAATCATAAATACTTGAATAACAGTTCTTTAATAAGAAAACAATGTCAAAACGATGAAAAAGAATATCGTTCTACTGCCGTTGCTTTTTGCAATGGTCTCTACGGCGCTTGCCAAAAACGTTACCATCCAAACCGCTCAACGTGCCGCCCAGTCCTTCCTCAATTCCAAGATGGAAGGCAACCCGCAAATTCACCTGATTGACTTTGCCGAGAAGTCATCTTTCCCCAACTTCTATGTCTTCGGCAATGAACGTTGCTTCGTCATCATTGCTGGTGACGATTGCGTGCATCCAGTGTTGGGGTATTCCACCGAAAATTCATTTGCAGCAGATGACATGCCTGAAAACGCTTATGATTGGCTGAAAGCATACGACGAAGAAATCGCATACGTGGCAGAAAGAAGACTGAATGCCAACATCGAGATTCAAGTGGAATGGGATAAATTATTGAGTGGCAAAGGTTTGTTTCAGAAAACGAGGAGTGGTGTGCATCCATTGCTTAAAACCTATTGGAATCAAAGGGCTCCTTTCAATGGCCTTTGTCCTGTTGATCCCAATCACTCCAGTGGACATGTTGCCACGGGTTGTGTGGCAACAGCGATGGCGCAGGTGATGAACTATTGGGAACATCCCGTTAGAGGAACAGGTTCGCATTCTTATATGTTATCTAACCATCCAGAATATGGTGAACTATTTGCCGATTTTGGAGCAACAATCTATGATTGGGATAACATGAAGAACCACTATACAACCCAGGGATATACTGATGCAGAAGCCTTGGCTGTTGCCATATTAATGTTTCATTGTGGTGTGTCAATAGAAATTGGATATGGAGATACAAATGGAAGTTCAGGCTACATGAGCGATGCTGCAACTGCATTAAAAACCTACTTTGATTATACTCCAAATCTTGTGTTTAGATATAAAACCCAAAACAACGTTGTTAATTACAATGACTCGTTGTGGATTGAAATGCTGAAATCGGAGCTGAATCTTGACCGTCCTATCCTGTATAGAAGCTCCCATGATGACCCATCCATACCCATAGGTCACTCATTTGTCTGCGATGGTTATGATGAGAATGATTATTTCCATTTCAACTGGGGATGGGGTGGGAAAGATGACGGTTACTATCAAATAGGAGATTTGAATCCTAATTCGCAAGCAAGTCCATACAACAGAAACAATGCAGCAATATTCAATTGCTATCCCAATATGCCCTCCATCAATCCACCTGATGAAGTCGATATTACATTGGATGGTCAAGAAGTGATGATTACTTGGTCTGCTGTTCCAAACGCGGTCTCATACAGACTCTACAAAGATGATGAAATATTGGCCAATATACCTGGTACTGGCTATATTGATTGGAATGTAACTTATGGGTTACATTCCTACTATGTAAAAAGTGTGGACTCTGATGATATTATGTCTTTGAAATCAAATACAGTGGTTGCAGAAGTTCGTTTTCACGGACCAGTTCCAACCAATCTGCAATCTTCCACTAACGGGCATAATGTCACCTTAACATGGCAAACGCAAAACTCTAATACTGCAACTTTGCAATATGGATCTGGCAGTGTAATAGGAGGTCTTGGATCCAGTTCAGGTACCTACTGGGCACATCGATATCCAACTTCAATACTGATGGATTATGCTGGAATGGCCATAAACAGAGTTTCATATTATTTTCGCAAGGCTGGGGCATATACTATTTTTGTTTGTAAAGGCAACATGGCTGCCCCAACCGAGATAATGTATCAGCAAAACTATACAACTACAAGCGTTGGAAGCTGGCAAGACATTGTTTTTCCTTCACCAATTACCATTGATTATACGCAAGATTTGTGGATAGTATTCTATTCGGATGCAGCATCTTATCAAGCTTCATACTGCTCATATTCTGGCAATGATGTAGCGGATGCTTCTTTGTATTCCTCCAATGGGCAATTGTGGTATTGTAAAACAGACCGCTCTTGGCTGATGAAAACCTACCTCACCGACGGCACCTACACCTACAACCTCTACCGCAATGGCAACGCCGTGGCTACCAATCTGGATGGCAATACCTACACCGACACCAACCTGCCCGACGGCATATACAACTATCACGTCACCACCAACTACTTCGGCGGCGAGTCTGACCCGTCGAACACCGCAAGTGTCTTGGTGGGCAATCCTACTTATAACATCAATGTCTCAGCCAATCCTAATAACGGAGGCTTGGTGACTGGTGGAGGCACTTACAACTACAACCAAAGTTGCACCGTGACAGCAACGCACAACACAGGGTACACTTTCGTGAACTGGACTGAAAATGGAGAAATTGTTTCCACGGATTCAGAATACAGTTTTACAGTCGATAACAACAGAAATCTTGTTGCTAACTTCATCCGAATCACGGATATCCGCTTTATTAACGCTGGCAATTGGAGCGAAGCATCCAATTGGCAGGAAGGAGCCTTGCCATGTGCTTCTGACGGAGTCTTCATTGACGCACCTTGTTCTTTGGACATGGATACCGAAGTGGCTGACTTGACTGTCAGTGGCGGAGCAATTCTCACTTTGCAGTCAGACCGAATCCTGACCGTGACAGGCAACTTGAGCAGTCCCGAAGTTGTATGTCTGGTTATCAAGGACGGTGCCCAGATTATCAATACCACAGAAAATGTCAATGCTACCATGGAAAAAGACATTGTCGCATACGAGGATGAGAGAGGCTGGTTCACTATCGCTTCTCCAATGACAGGGATGTATGCTGAAGGCAGTGCCTTCATAACACCCGAGTATGACCTATATCGATACAACGAGTCCAATCTCACGGATGAAGAGTGGGAAAACTACAAGTCTGGTGTGGAAGATTTTTCTACTTTTGAGAACGGACGCGGCTATCTTTATGCCAATAGCAATACGTTTACGCCTGCTTTTACAGGCACGTTGAATGTGGCTTCTGTTTCAAAGGAACTCACATACACAGAGCGCAGCGATGAGCTGAGTGGATTCCATCTAATAGGCAATCCTTTCCCCCACGTTATCTATAAAGGTTTGGGAGCTGCCATTGACAATGCCGACATGGCCTCAGGATACTATGTACTGAACGACAGCGGCAGTTGGGAAGCCAAAACCTTTGAGGATGCCATACTGCCTGGTCAAGGTATTCTTGTGAAGACGACTGCAAGCACCGATTTGATTATCAACAACAGCACAGCGATGGCAAACAGTGAATCAACAACAAGAAAGGGCTCGCATAAACGCCTTGCCATTACCGTTACCTGCAACGAGGGAAAAGACTGCGTATACGCCTATTTCGGACAAGGCAATGATTTGGCCAAGGTTAAAGGCATGGCCCAAAACAATCCACGTTTTGCCATTCGAACTACTAACGGAGACTTCGCTATTGCCCATTTCGCCAAAGAGAGCGATGAAATGGATTTGGTATTTGCCTCCTTCAATAATGGCCCTGTTACCTTAGGTGTGAATGCCGCTGCTGTTGATTTTGAATACCTCCATTTGGTGGATTTGTCCACGGGTGACGACATTGACCTGCTGCGGCAGCCGAGCTATACTTTCGATGCTTTAGGGCAAAATCATAAGACGTGCTTTAAAATCTTTTACAGGTTATCGAGTGTGGAAATGAATCAATAGAAAATGATTTGACAGTTAGGTTTAAAAAATTGTTTTTATCTTTGCCCCACCATGTCCAAGAAGTATCTGACCATATCCACCCCAACAGAATCGGTGCGTTTTGCACCGGATAAGATTGTTTATATTCTGGCTGGCGGCAACTATAGTGAGTTCTATCAGGTGGATAAGAACATGAACCTGCTTATGCTTCAGTTGGGAAAGGTGGAGGAGGAAATCGACAACCAATTAGGCAACGATGCAAATACATTCATTCGCATTGGCAAGAGCTACATCATTAACCGCAACTATATCTACCATATCAAAGTTCAGAAAAAAGAACTCGTGCTCTCTGATATGGCCACCTTCTCCTATACACTAAGTCCGTCAAAAGAGGCTTTGAGAAGTCTGAAGGAGCATATTGACAAAACTGCTAAGGAGGAAAACCTATGAAGGATAAATATAATGACATAGGCGACGATGAAATTCGTGTGCTTGGGGACAAAGGCGAGAACCAATACAGCAAGAAAAAAGCTCATCATCCGACTATACGTCCTTCATTGGGGGTGAAAATCGGTATCCCTATTGCTATCAGCTTGATTTTATTGTTTTTATTGGGTTTGTATCATTATTCATTCCAAGAGCAAGCTCGACAATTGGAAGAATTAGATATGCTTGAACTAGAAATAGGTAAATTAGACTCCATTGGTTCCATGGATCCAAGCTCTAATGATTTGAAGGTCTTGCCTTCTTATGCCAAACATCCACTGGCTCGCGCAACTGAGACAGGTCATGGCTTTATTGAGATAACCGACACTGTCATCAATGACATTCCTTTGCGGCTTTATCTTCCTCATCAGGTGAACATGTCATTGCACTTAGGTACAATCAACCGTAATGACGATGGCATTATTTTCGCAGCCCAAGCCGCCGATGTCCGCGCTGACAATGGTGGAATCGTAGGTGCCTTTGTACTGAAAGGCGAGCCCAAGGCATGGGGGAAATCGAAAAAAGGCTATTGTGCTATCATCAAAGATACGGTAACCATAGGCATGGCTGACAATTCACCACTTTTTGAGGAAGCTACCGAGAGGGAAGGCTACTTTTTCCGCCAGTTCCCTTTGGTGGACAATGGACAGCTCGTGGAGAACGAGAAGAGAGGCAAGTCCGTTCGCCGCGCCTTGTGCGACCGTAACGGAGAGATTTTCACTGTTGAGACACTTACCACCGAGTCGTTTCACGACTTTGCACAAGCATTGGCCGATTTGGGAGTTGATCAGGCCATTTATTTGGTGGGATCCGATGCCTACGGCTGGGCCACCGATGCTGAAGGGCAGCGTCACGAGTTCGGCAACCCCGACCCACCAAAAAAGAAGTGGAATAACATCAGTTATTTGGTAATGAGAGGCAAGAATTGAAAAGCGGGTTCGTCCAGCATTTTCCGTTTCATACATTATTTGGCCTGAAAAGCCTATATAAGGCGACATTTCATACAATAACCCTGAAGAGCACTTGACAGGCTTTTCGGGGCTTGTTAGTTTTGCACTCTGAAATGCGTGTATGAAATACAAACACCAAGACAGAATTCACATTTATTTATCAATTCAAAAAAAACAAATAATGTCATGAGTAACAAATCTAATTCAGTTTTTGCCTCCATCGGCAGAGGCATCAAGCAAGCCGCCCGTTGGGTGGCCAAAATGTTCGGTTACAAGGCCGAGAACAAGTTCGCAAGGGTCGTGTGGTATGTGTTTGCCACAAGTGCTGCTGTTGTGGCACTGTGTTTTGCTGTGGCACTCTCTATCTTACTTATCGATGAACTTGATGATATCTATAGTGACATAAAGTACTATCGCACAGAGAACAGCCCAACCTATCTGCATGAATGGGATAATCAGTACGTCAGCCCCTACGTCATCTATCACAGCAGCTGCCCTACCTACCTCTACAACACAACCACTGGTCGACGCACGGCGACTGACATCCGCTGGATCTGCAAGTCGTCGGACGGCGACAGCCTGGCCTGCTTCTCCACCGTCAAGGAACAAAAGCGCGGTTATTTTAACCGCTTTACAGGTGAGGTGGTCATCCCAGCGCAATATCAGAAGGCTTGGATCTTTTCGGAAGGTTTGGCATGTGTCTATGACAAGGGTGTGCTCCATTTCATCGACCACAAAGGACAAACTTTGATGGGCAGAGGGTTCCCTTACACGGAACGCATCGATGACTACTGCTTCCACAACGGATTATGCCAGATGGTGGGTGACAACAATCGTATTGGACTCATTGACAAGCAGGGCAATTGGGTGGTCAGTCCTGAATTCTATGAAATGGCTTACGACACGAAAGGCTTTTGGCTGGTTCAAGACTGTGATTGGAATTATGGCCTGCTTGATGTGAAAGGTCAAATGCTTCTGCCCATCGAATACGACAACATTACCATCCATCATGAAGATAGTTGCATCTTCGTGTGCCGCCTTGACCATCTCAACCAAGTGCTGGACTTCGAATGCAACATCATCAATCCATGTAACTTTGATGAGGTAGAAAAAATGGAGTATTCCACCGACGAGTATGACGAAGAGGGTACATTGAAATCGGCGACCGCAAACTGTCTGAGATACCGTACCATTGACTGGCATTATGGGTTGATGGATAGAAAAGGCAATATGATTACGCCACCATCCTACTCCACCATTACGGCCATCGGCCCTGACCGTTACCATTGCGATGGTGCAAACGGCTCGGTAATTTTGGACAGCAAGGGAAACGAATGTGGGGAGAAACTATAAAGATTATGATATTTTGAAGGGCTGCATGGCCGAGGGGACGGCTTTGTAGCCCTGCCTTTGAGAAGATGAGGAAACGTTTCCCGTTATTCTGACAATTCAGCGTGAAACAAATCAAATCCCCCGCTGCTTCTTAATCGCCTCGTAAGCCGCATTAATCTCCTGGAATTTCCTGACTTTGACACACTTTTCAGCTTTAATTTATAACAAGCTAATAATCAATTGTTATAAGAAATGATTTAGTGACGCGGGTGACGCAGATCTCAAAAAAGCCTATATTTGGGGCATGTTTGTCCGCAAAAAACGCAACCGCAGTGGCACAACCAGCGTGTCCGTGGTATTCAAGAACTCGGGGCATTTCAAGGAGGTTCACCACTTAGGCACGTCCTCGGATCCCGACGAGATACGTCGTATGTATAACGAAGGCCGTGAATGGATTGCCAAATACGGAGGGCAGCAGCAGATTGACTTTGACGAGAAGTGGCGGCGGGAGCGCTCCGACGCCGAGGCGAATGCACGGGCTATCGCCGACTTCCGGTCCGCTCTTTCTCATGTGGAGCGGACCACGCTTGATGCGCCGC
>JAEEGL013647560.1_pt1 | contig 15100 bp, 19 predicted proteins | sample 9134231 | NCBI WGS metagenome assembly JAEEGL01 (sample SAMN16246548, study PRJNA631951) | gut metagenome | biome: gut microbiome; feature: rumen; material: fiber-attached | host: Bos | place: Iran: Karaj | collected 2018-10 | reverse complement strand
TTTAACATAATTATTTAATAAAGACTGGTTTATGGGAGAATCAATAGAGGGGTTAAGGTAATTATACAAAAGGCTTCCTATATTTGCATTAACAAAATTATTTATTGTATCAAAGGCAGAGCCTTCCGTAAAACTGCTTGTTGTACCTTTATTATTTGTTGTTGAGGTAACAAACGGGTTAGAAGTAGTTGTTTTCCCAAGTTTGACTTTTTGAACGGTTTTTGTTGTCTTTTGATTTCCGCCACCAAATAAATTAAAACTCATAGTAATATCCTTTCTGAAGCAGTGCTTCTATAATTGTTTAACTTTTATTCTTGAAAACTCTATATTTTTAATAGCAAACCCCTGTGGTTCTCCACCTTCATCAACGGGGGATGTGTAGAATTTCATTTCCAGTGTTTTAAAACAGGAGATAGGTAATCTCTTAATCGAATTTGTTTCTTTAGGTTTAAAAATATCAAAACTATCCCAAAGCGAAATATCCCAACGGAAAATATTTTTTATTGTTTTAGTAAAAATTTCTTTGTATTTAACCTTATTTAACGCATCATAATCACGTGTATATTGAAGCATAAAATGGTTGGTATAATTCATATCAAGGGTTAATCTTGGCGGGATATACAATATTTTCATAGCGTTATCAATGTTCATATTCATAGGCGAACAGGTATAAAACGCCTCAATAAACTCACCGTCAAAATCGTCACCTTCGTACTCTTTGAGTAACTTATTTTCGCTTGCGGAATACAGATTATCATTAAACGAAAGAAGAGCGTTTATTTTTTGAGATTTACGCTTAACCCATTGAGAACGGATATAATCGTAGATTAAGATAATGCTGTAATCATCTCCGGTTGGCAAAACGACCCAAATTTCATTATGCATAGAATCGATAACGGAATAGAGTTTTATATTTTGAGCGAACTGACCGGGGACAGAACAAAACTCCTCCTGCAAATCTTTGGCTAGATTATCAACAAGAGTTTTTTCTCCGTTGATTATTTGAGAAAAAGCAAAGAGTGATTTTTTAATATTGTCATAGAAATATAGTTGAGAGCCGTGAAAGGCGAGCGAACTCATGCCTGCGCAACCTCCAGGGGAATCTTGAGAGCGTGCATAATTATAATCAGAGGCAATCGTAATCATGCAGGAAGAATCTTCGTGAAAGACGGCAAGCGCACTGATATATTTACAGATAGCGGTAATATTTTTAGGGAACTCAATAAAACCTGCCGAGGTAATAATTCCGTCAAGAGAGGTTGAAAAATCGTAGCAATTTTCTTTGACGGAATAGATAAGCCTGTTTTTATTAAAAAGCCAAAGCCTGCCGTCAAAGACGACTAGTCCTAGTCCTTTTACTTTATACCCCTCGCAATCGGTAGTATCAATAATTTTAATCTCATCGAGTTCTCCCTGTTGGTTTCTGTTTTCGAGTTCGACAGACAAGAGTTCTTCTCCGTTAGAGAAGACAAACAAATCTGACCAGCCGAAAGCAAAATCGACCCCGCAGGAAATCCCTGTAAGAGACAAACCGTCTTGTTTCAAAGTTAACATTTTTGATGAAATGTCGTAGAGATAAATTTTTCCCTCAAGTTCATTTTCAGTGTGGATAAATAGATAATCTTTAGTTTTTTGTACTGACTTAAAAATATTGATAATTTTTTCGTCACCGGGCAGATTAAGAACAGATGTATTACCTTTCATTGTACGTATTCCTACTCCTGAATTAATCCCTGTATCAAAGAGTTCAACGTTTTGAATATCAGATGCAGTGATTAAAGAGGAGGAAAAAGAGGAGGACATTCTTCTTATTCCGCCAAAATTATTGCATAATAGCGCATTATTAACCGTATTCATATTTACTCCTTAGGTTCAGAACGAAATTCTTCTGTTCTTTTTTCTGCCGCCTGCTGATTTAATCAAGAGTTTGTAGGCTTTTTCGTACTCTATTGCATATCCTGAATAATTTTCATCAGATACTGCAGAAAGTGCATACATCATAGCCTTTGACATGAGCGCATTGAGAAACAACTGCTCATATTTTTCAGGGATAACTATTTTATCATCAGCATCGCATAGTGCATAAATCGGTTTGTTATACGAATCCAGACCGACAGCAAAGGTTAAATAGTCAATATTTACCGTATATGTATCATCCGGTGCAGGATAAAAACAGAGCGAATTATTTTTTATATAAAAGCCCTCCGGCTTACCTAATTCAAACTCAAGCAATTCCGGGGTTTCTACAAATTCGAGATACTTTTTGTTGAGCAATACTGCATAATGCTCACCTGATTTAAGTGTTTTTTGCAAAATTGTACCGTCAGGCAAAGGGTATTTGTTAATATATTTTTGAGTAATTATTTGTTTATGTTTGAGTCTGAACTCAAAGGGATAAGAACACCAAATCTCAACGAGGGCTTTATTAATAGCGGAAATGAGAGCAGGTTCAAAATCATCATTTTCGACTGCATCATTATCGAACATAGACCATGGTTGAGAGGCTGTTTTGTTGTATAAATCAAGTAAAGTAATAGCCATAATATATTTCCTTATCAAATTATTTATCAAGAATTTTGCTTAATACGGAATCCGTATCAGCATGGGTTTCATTTTTAATAATATTTTCATTATCATCGATTAGAGCAAAAAGTTTTGGGGAATCAGACAAAAGTGCATCCGCCTTATCGGAAGGCAAATCAAAAATCACACCTGTTAAAAGATTGATTATTTTCATATAAAGACCTTTCTTTAAAAAAAGCCGGGGGAGTATTCCCCCGACAAATGCCCAAGTTTATCAATTACAGAAATAACTTTCTAAAAGTTTACACATTAAGCGCAACAGATTTAGCGATAGCATACACAGAACCGCTAAAATCAGGGCCGAAATCAATATTGAGAGAACCGTCTTTATTTTCAAAACGTGAAATATCCTGAATTTGAACAGCCATAGTAGTTGAAGCGAGAACAGGCACATTCAGATCGCCCAAAAGAGCGTTAGGATAAGCATCACCTGCGCAGAAAGTGACATAAGAGTCACTGTCTTCATTTTCAAAACAAACAATAAGCGAATTATTTTTATTAGCAAACGCATTTTTTACGGAAATCCCGTTATTCACATTAACAGTAGTTTTAGTAATATCAGCAACCGCAACAGATTGAGTAGTATCAACAGTGGGATACTGAACATAGATTAAATCTTTAGTCATAATATTTCTCCTTAAATAACTAATATAAAAACCGAATTATGCTCTTGCGGAAAGAGTAAGTGGTGCAGATATTTTAACAGTACCGAGGAAATCGGCACGAGGAGCGCCAACGCCATACAAGCCGTAACCTTTGAAGCATCTGTTAAAACTTTTTTCAGGGATATATGCCTGAGCGTTCAGGTCAGAAGAGATACCACCTGCAAGAGTTTTGCCTGCAATACCAAAAAGCGGATAGAAAACTCCGTCATCAGATTGAGCGATATTATTAGACACTAAAATATCCCAACCGCAAAGACGCCCGATATAACCTTTAGCCATTTGTTGATGCCCTGACTCAACATATTTAAGATCGTCAAGTTTACCCAAATAGAATTGATATTCAGGCGGAACTATACAAATCATAGAGCCGTCAATCCAGTTAGTATGTCCTTTGCCGTCACCACGTTGGAATTCAGCCTGCATGTAGGCCAAAATTTCTTTAGCATAATCGGCATCTAAAACGATAGCAGAGCCGTTGTCATCAAGATAATGTCCTGCTCTTGTATATAAATTGGCAAAAGATGCATCTACACTTGCAGCAAACTGTTTAATCGCATCACTTGTATAATCGGCGGCGAGAGTTGTTTGCTGTTGCATGTCAGGTGCTTCATAAATTCTGTTCACCTCAACTTGAGCCAGTTCAAAGTGAAAGGCTTTACCTTTGTTTATTTTAACTTTAGTAGTAGAAAGAGAGGCAAGTTCAGCATCACGCAGGGTGGAACCGTCATAATCAAACATAGTAACCGTACCCGGCATAACCACATCGACCTCATCTCCTTTTTTAACGCCGTCTTTAAACTCTGTATGGGCTAATTTCCCAATAACAAGTTCATTGTAAAAATTCTTTTTAAAGGCTTGGCTGAAAGTGCCAATAATCATTTCTTCAATAGCCATAAAAATTTTCCTTTCTAAACGGGATATACACGAACATCAAAGCCTCCCGCAAAACAAAGATGCCACAATATATATTAGGGGTAGGGATAGATATTTAAATTATTGTTTAGGGGTAAATAGGGGTAAACAGGGGTAAATAGGGGTAAATAGGGGTAAATTTATAAAAGACAAACCTCTACAACGGAGAGGTCGTAGTTGTTTAAATGTGCGCCCAAATTTATTACAAATACGGGAGAGGGTTAAGTTATTAAAAACAGTGTTATTTACCCTCTCTCAAATTTCTAAATTCACTGCAGGCAGTTCGTTAAGAAATTTTTCTCTCTCCGGGGAGAGACAATAATTTACCTGCTTGGTCTTGAGTGAATAGGTCAGGCACTGCCTGACATCAATATTTCAACGAGCGAATTTTTCATGCTGGGCGGTTGTATATTCAGAACCTTGTTCATGACGTAACCATTTATCAATAGTTAACACACGTTCACGAGCCTTGCTGTTAGTACGAGCAAGGTCATTCATAACCTGCAGATAAACGTGTCCGAACTCGTGCAAGAGGGTAGATTTATCCGCTTTGTTGTTTAATAAGACAATAATATTTTCAATGACATTCGGAGCAGTTTCCTTTTGGTAAGTAAACCCTCTTGAACCTTTAATATTTTCTTCTGTTGAGTTATTTTCTTCGCCTTGATAAAAAGTTCTTTTTTTATAATTTGTTAATTTTTCTCTATAATTATCCGATATTTCTTTATTTTCAGCAAAATACAACCCCCAACCGTGAGCCTGAGCCCCTTCACCTGTTCCTATGTTATCGGTTGAGAATTTATCAAACTTATGTGGACTACCGTGATAAGCACTTTGGAACAATATTTTAGAATACTCGTCAATAGTACCGTGGTCAGCAGTATTTATCGGGTTGATGTCGATTTTTACTTTGTTGCCTTTTTTGTCATAGATAGATAATTCTTCGTCATGCAACATATTGAACGCACTATCTTCTCTCATTGAGCCTGAATATTGAACCACGATATCAAGGTCAGAGCCGACTTTATTTGTACCTTTAGAGTATGAGCCATAAATTCTAATATCTTCAAACTTAAACTCATCCTCTGACACATCATAATCAGTCAAGATATTCTTAATATCTTCCGTAACCATATCTGTAATATCGTCAGCCGACATCCCAAATTCCTGATTCATATACACATTCAACAACTGTTCTTTTGTCATTGACTGGAATTGAATATTATTACCTTCATGTTTTGTAACATTTCCCTCATTGGATGTTATTTTTTCGTCAGAATGTGGTATTATATTATTGTCAGACGTAACTTTTTGTTGCGTGGCTGATAAGTCGGACAAGTCATATATGATTTGTCCGTTATTTATTAATTGTTTAAATAAACTATTTTTAAGATGATGATTAGTTGAGTAAAAACTACCGTCTTGTGCTTTTTTTACAATTTGAATATGTCCTTTATTTTTCCCGTCATTTTCACGAAATAATTTTATATAGTAGTTATATAGTTTTCCCTCTCTTGGGGCTTCGATTATTAAGTTTGGCTCTTGAAGTGTTCTTACAAATCTATTTACAAAATCTGAACGTTCGCTTTCGTTTTCATTAAGTAAATGATTTGCTCTTTCTCTATTAACAACAACTTTTTCAATAGGGGTTTTTATTTCTGCTGTTTTATTATTTGTCGAGCCTAAATATTCTAATATCCCCTTCATAGATTTTTTCCCTTTATATTCTTTCGGGGCTTGTTCGGAATAATTTTGGTGAACATCATAAAAATTATTTAATACACTTTTACCCTCATTTAGCAGGTAGGATGTGGTAATCTCTGATTACCGCATCACAATACTTTCAACTTTCCACTTAATAAATATTTGCCCCCAAAAAAAATGGGGTGAAAATTTCACCCCGAGAGGAGTTAACTAAACATACTTTGCAATATATTTTTCTAATTGGTCAACAGGAATATCCTGCATTTTCAGAGTTTTTTCCGATTTTTTATTTTCACCTTTTTCAAAAGAAATACCGTCAGTAGCCCTGTCGTTTTCTTTTTTTGCAAGCGACTGTCTGGCATTATCCTCTATTCTTGCTTCTACATATTTATCGAGAAGAGGGATAAATTTTTCCATATCAAGTTTTGCGCCGATATGATTAAACAATTCTGAATAAAGGTTTTTAAAACTTTCGTTTTGAAAATATTTTTCATATTGAGGAACAATTTTATTGAGATAATCTCTGCGCTGAATTAACTCATTTTGAATTTCATCACGTTTTTGGGCAAAATTTTTAATCATTTCTATAAACATTTCAGCCTCACCATTATTAGAATTTTCTTCATCAGTCGTCATTTCCGGCTGTGTGTTTACAGCAACAGACTCACTTTGGACTGCCTCATTATTTTGAGCAGATTTAACAGGTTCATTTTGAACAGGTTCAGTATTTTCAACAGGTTGAACATTTTGATTTTCTAAATTTTCAGACATAAAAAAATCTCCTTATAAACGGGGTAATACAACAAACATTCCTCCACCCCTATGAAAGAATGATATTAAATAAATTTTGTATATCAGGCAAAATATGATATTATACATATATAAAAAAGGAGTATATATGAAAAAGTTATTAGTTTTATTAATCGGTCTTATGTTAATACCAAGTGCAACCCTTGCACGTGATTACACAAAAATACAGATAAAAGAAAACGAGCACGCACAAAAATACAACACCGTTGACAAACATTTTCAAAACTACGAAGAAAACAAAAATTTCTCGACTAAATGGAATAATGTTTATGACCCTAAAATAATAAAACTTGGAACGAACTATACAGTCATAAGTGATACAGATTATGCTCAAAAACTAAAACAAGATGAGAAAAAATATACAGAATACAGTAAAAACCTAAACAAAGTAACCTTCACCAACTATAACGCTCAAGCGTTAGGGCGAGATTATTACAGGGTTTACAGAATAGCAGAACACATTATTCGGGCAAACCGCCTTGACTATCAGACATGGAGAATAGGTATAGCAAGAAAAGCAGGCGAATTTAACGCTTTTAGTTCAACAGGGAACTACATAGAAATAAATTCTGCTGTTATTGACACCTTTATTGATAACGACAATGCCCTTGCCTTTATTATAGGGCACGAATTTGGGCACGCACTGTTAGGACACGCAAAAAGAAAAACTCCTGATTACGCTAAACTTGAAAGAATGAGAAGACTGGCACAAACGGGAAATGCTCCTGCCGCAATACACTATACAGTTTTAGCAAGAAAAATACTTATTGACTCAAAGAATATGGAATACGCAGCAGATATTGAAGGGGCAAAACTCATTACAAAAGCGGGTTATGACCTAAATGAAGCATCCGAGGCAATAACATTTATGTCACAGTTGATGGAGGATAAAGGAGATATTCGTAGTACCCACCCATTATCAACAAAACGTTTAGAGAGTTTCAACCAAAACAGAGTATATTTCCCGATAAACACTTGGTCAGATATAGGACGATACAATGTATATAACACACCGGTCCTTGATGTAACTGCATCATCAGACAGACGCTCAATCGTTATAAGTCCGTCAAAAACAAATACCAAACCTTCAGACTTTTACAGACCTGAAACAAGTGAAGAAATTTACACAAGATTTGGATACACCGCATACGTAAACGGAGAGTTTGAAAAATCGTTAAACTATTTCAAAAAATTATTTGATATAGGAACAAGAAATGAAACCGCATACTTATATGCCTCATACGCAGCAAACGAACTATACAAACAAAAAGGCGATAAAAAATATAAACAACTTGCAAAAGACTATATAGAAACCGCAAGAAAACTTGATAATAAAAATAAATACATCAAGAATCAGGCAGATTCATTATAAACTATGATAACGAGTAAATTTATAAAAGACTGTCAACAGACACAAGATGCCCTGTACTCTTTAAAGATTCCGCCTACGCATTTACTTAAAAATTTGTTTAAGAATCAAGTACATTTTTAATGATAGCCATGTTTTTTGTATTTGTCATAAAATATTAAGAAATATTTACAATTAGTTATTAACAATTAACTCAAATTCGCTACCCTCTGCTTAAAACAATCCAGAGAATTCTTTTGACGAGCAAAGAGAAATAGAGTGCGATGATACTAAACACAACATCATAAAAGAATTTAAAAAACGTCATTGAGTAGAGCAAATTTTTAATCATAAACCAGTTTTCATGGCGCAGACAAGCGCTTAATAAAAGCACAAGCGCACCAATAAGATTTATAATAATTACCCCTGTAAGCACTGCCTTGAATACATTAGGGAATTTGTAATTTCTGTTCAGAATAGTCCCTGAAAAGAACACAGCAGGGATATAGGATAAAATATAGCCAACACCATACTGGAATATGTATTTCCAGCCACCGCCCATAGCAAAGATAGGGTATCCCGCAAAGCCTAATACTATATATAAAAGAATAGTAAAGAGGGTATATTTTCTGTCTAATATACCAAGTATAAAGAAAATAACAGGAACTTGCGGAATATATTTTACTGATTTAAAGAACCCGTCCCAGTTCACACCATTATCAGTAAAATAGAAACTCCATTTAGGGAAAAGGTCAAGGGGAATAATAAAATGAGAAAACTGCAATTCAGTAAATGTAGCCATAACAATCAGAATTACAGAAAAGAACATAAACAATAACGTGCCTAACTGAAATCTGACAGGCTGACCGTTGTATTTAAAATGGTTTAATTCATCGAGTCTTTTCATTTTATAATCACTTTTTTCTCTAAATTTGAGATGTTACTATGGAACATTGTTTTATATTCATCGGAGAATATATTTTCAGTCCACATAATAAGAGCATCCTCATTGTTATCCTGATAATACCCTTTTCTGGTTCCGAGCGACTTAAATCCATATTTTTCATACAAACTAATCGCAGGGATATTACTAACTCTAACCTCTAAAGTTATATATTTGATAAATTCATTATAACAATCCTCTAACAATTTTACAATAAGCGCTTCTGCAATATGTTTTCTGTAGAAATCGGGACGAACGGCAATAGTTGTGATGTGAGCCTCATCCACGATATGCCATGAGCCTGCGTAACCGACGATTTCGCCTGACGGAATTTTTGCGGTATAGTATTTAGCGACCTTATTATTCACTTCAGAATAGAAGGAATCACGTGACCAGTGATGTTCGCCATAAGCGAGTTTATCAATATCGGCAACGGCAGGGACATCATTTGTTTGAAGATAATTGATATAGATTTCCGGCAAAGTCATAATCATATTTCCTCCGGTACCTCTCCGACCTCAGGAATACGGTCACCATCTTCGAGCATAATCATAATTGTAAGCCTTAATTGTCTTTTATAGCCTTCGAGAGCCTTTTCTCTGGTTTTAGCGCAAAAAACAAAACTTGGGAACTCTTTAATTTCAATATAATGATAAGGGTTTCCGTTAAAATCCAAATCAGTACCTTCAATAAGAGTCCAGTCTAAATTAAGATAATAATCAACGTCTTTTTCTGTCATTATTATTCCTCTAACGAATTATTGCGCAACGGTTGTTTAATCATTAAGCCTTCCCCGCCGATAACATTAGCCTGCTTACCGTTTATATACAGATAAACAGGTTTTCTTGTATTATGATTAGCGGTTTTAATAAGTTGATACATTCTTTTATAAAGGCTATCGCCCCCACCGCCAAACTCAAAATCATCTGACAGATTAACGATTATTTTAGACGGAGATTCTTTATACCACAACAACTTTGTAGTTGACGGGATCTCAGAATATACACCATTATTTTTTTCATATTTAGTCGGACCTGACATAAGTAATTTTACAGCATATTCAACATCAGACCCCTTGAAAGTATTTGGTTTTTTACGTGAAACAGCAACGTAAATATCTTTGCCGTTCGATATTTTAGTAAAGAATATATCGACAAAAACCTCTTCTTCTTTTATAGGAGTTGCGGCCTGATTATCTTTTGTAGCGGATAAATCTTCCGCAACAGAGCGTTCTGTTACTTCTATTTTTTCTTTTTTAAAAGGATTTTCCCAGTTTATGTCAGTAAACGGATTAAAATCTTTCAGGATTGTCATTTTAAGATAAACTAGGAGTAGTATAACAAGAACAACAACTCCGATTAAATCCATTTCAGTTTTTTGCTTTTTCTTTCTGCCCATAATTACATCCTAAATCAGACTGATTTTTTAATAACAAACTGCCCGTTAACATATAGTTTTTTAGATTTTATATCAACATTTTCCACCTTTACGACTGTATCAGCACCGTCAATAATATTCAGGTTCATATTTTCGAGGAAATCGTTTTTATTCATAAGATGAATCAACTTATTGACAAATTCATTACCTGATTGAGAAGATTTAACATCAGACATAACGATTTTACCGTCAACAACTTTCAGACCTGCAGACATTGAAAATTTTACAGGTTTAGCAAAAGGAATTTTAAGAGAAGAAGATATTTTTAATTTACCATTCTCCAATTTTAAAGACGGTTTTTCAATTTTCACTAACGGAATAAGAGAAGAAATTGTATCGAACACCTCGCCGGTATCAAACGATTTATTCAAATCTTCTTCAGTCACCTCTATACTATATTTAAAAGGAATGTCTGTTTTAAACACCATTGGGTTATTATTATACTCAACATAGTTAAAATCAGATGTAGTTTCCATGTGCAAATTAGATATAAACAGTTGATCATCAATTGATAACTCTTCGCCATCAATAGTTAAGCCTCTAAATTTACCTTTTTTAAGGTCAACCCCGCTAAAAGAGTCGAACTTAACTTTATATTCTCCGTCAACAGATTTTTTAAGAGTTTTTCTCAAAACTCCCTGCGCAATTTTTTTAACGAAAAAATTATAACCAAACAAATTAGTCGTAAATCTAACGAAAGGCGATGCTGTTTTATATTGTGTTTCAGCAAAAGCAGAACCAAACGAAAGAGAAACGGCTAACGCAGATACGATAAATATTTTTGATAAATTCATAATAACACCTCTATTCTTATAAATAGATTATACAATAATAGAGCGATAAATAAAAGAGCAGAAGAAAACTATTCAATAAACCCTTTTTTATAGGCGAGAATAGATGCCTGAACTCTTCCACGCACCTCCATTTTTTCGTAGAGAGCGCTTATGTACCATTTCACCGTAGAAACGCTTAAAAACAATTTTTCTGCAATCTCTTTGTTTGAATAATCTTTAGCCATAAGACACAAGATTTCTTTTTCAGTTTTAGACAGTGATAAATCAGTATCACACATAATTAACATACCCCAATATACTATTACTCTATTCTAATACTAGAGTATGTTTTGAGATAGTCAAGCGATTTTAATATATTTACATTTAATTAAAAATTTTTCTTAATATTACTTAACATCTTCTTTAATAATAATAAGGTTATTGATAACTTTCATAGCGCAGGTAGGTAAAACTACATGTTCAAGTCCGTCAGCAATACTTAAAATCCCGCCTGCTTTAAGGGTAACGTCCTCGCCTTTATATTGGAAAGTGTATTCAGTTTTTCTGTCTGATCTTATTGTAATTTGGTTTTCCATAAAATACCTTTAATATTTGACTTATAAAAGAGAGAGGACAGAACATATCCTCTCTCAAAAATTGACATAGCAAAATTAATCGAAAGTATATCCGATAATTGCTGCTTCTCTTGCTCTTTTAATTGCTTTAGCAATCATTCTTTGGTGTTCTGCACAGTTACCTGTAACTCTTCTTGGAATGATTTTACCTGCTTCAGTTAAATATCTTTTAAGTTTAGAAGCATCTTTAAAATCGATAGAGTCAACGTGGTCAGCGCAGAAACTGCAAGTTTTACGTTTTTTTCTGTCTTGATCTTGTTTAGCCATTTTTATAATTTGCCTTTCTAGCCTTGTACTACATAATAAAATTTTGATTAAAACGGGACTTCCTCATCGTTGAGCAAGTTTTCCTCTGTAAAATCAGTTTCAGCAAAAGTAACGATTTCTTCAGGCTGAGCCTGCTGAACAGGTTGAGCAGGTTGTTGAGCGACAGGAGATGAAGAAGATGATGAAACAGAGGCAGAACCATTCATAAGTTCAATATCATTAGCCACGATTTCAAAATACTTTTTATCAGTCCCATCAGGGTTTTTAGCAGTTCCTACCTGTAGTCTGCCATCAACAAGCACCTTATCACCTCTTTTAACACCATTAAGCAAATCAGCATGAGCACGTCTGAAAGAAATAACTCTGATAAGAGTTTCAGCATTCTCATCGATGTTAAGAATTAATTCCCAAACCTCAACGCCGTTATTTGTAGAACGATTTTGAGGTTCTCTGTTAACAATACCTGATACAGTTGCTTTTGCTAATGTCATTTATTACACCTCTGCTTTTACTGATTGTTCAATAAACATTGTTCTTAAGATACTGTCATTCAAACGTAATTGACGTTTAAATTCAGCAACTTTTGCTTCCGGTAAAGAAAGTACCATATTAGAGAAGAACCCATCTCTAAAGTTTTGGATTTCATAAGCCAATTTTTTACGGCCGATTTTATCAACAGAATCAGTACTGCCGCCTAATGCTTCAGCGTCAGCAGAAACTTTAGCGATAAGTTTATCAACTTCTTCAGCGTCTGAATTTGGCTTGAAAATAACTAATAATTCATATTTTTTCATATCTAAAATTCTCCTTTTTTAGCAATAGTACCATAAACATGGAAAATACAACACATACGAGCAAAAAAAGTTAACAATGGAGTAAATTATTGTTTACCGGGCAACGCTCGGTAAAGTAGTTAAGTATTTGAGTAGTTGAGTAGTTAAGAAAAATCAAGTTATTGTTCTTAAATATAAAGCATCTTGTCTGCTTTGCCGACACTCTTAACTAATTATCTACTTAACTACCTAACTACGTCTGCACAATAATTTACTCCCTTTACAAAAAACAACCTTTATAGTAGAATACATTTATGATTATGAATTTACGACGCAGACAATTTAAGATAAAGGGCTTGTTTTTATAGTATAAAGACATCTTAAGTTGTATGCGGATAAAATAAAAACAAGACCTTAAAATAAAAGGTCTTTTTTATTGAGTTAAAACGTAAAAAAATGTAAAAGAACTAGCAAAAATTTGTAATTAATACACTTAATATAAAAAGGAAGGTTAAAGATGATAAGAAATTTACGACGACGTTATACAAAGCGTGCGAACGCATCATTCAAAAAATTAATGAATCTCCGCTGGGGATTGTAGTACACGTGTAAGTATAAGGTTAAGGAAAAATGTCAATAGCAAAAATATTTTCAACTTTGGGTAATTCCCAATCACTTGTCCCTTTGGCAATAAAAGACAGTGCCAATAGTTTGGGACTTACAACAGCATCAACAATAACTAATAAAGACGAGGGAAGAGACAGATTTATAGACGAGTTCGGGACAGAAGCGATATGGCTTGGAGGGATTCCGCTCTCTAAAAAAGTAATCGATAAAACTGTATTCAAAGCGGCAGGTTATGACGCAGGTTACGATGTCAGAAATCTTATGGATAACGACATTTTTGAAAAGACAAAAAAATATGCTCACAATGATAAGGTTAAAGCCGATATTGAAAAAATCGGACAGAACAAAAAAGTATTTAAAGTTTTAAACGGTGTAAAATTTGTAGCCTCAACACTTATGGCACTGGGGATGTATAATGTTTTGACAGACTTAAAACAACAATACACTCACAACAGGATAAAGAATAAACTTATAAAACAGGAAGAAGAGCAGGCAATAGCAAAAATGGCAAGTGTTGCAACTGCAAACTCAAAGAAAGATTTAAACTTTACGAATGTATCAAAAGTAAGAAGCCATGATAACAATAACGACAATAAACAAACCGGTTTTAAAGGCGGATTTGACGTAATGCTTGACCCTGTTAAGAATATGATAGTAATGGATGCGGGTATTACAGGTGAAAGACTGGGCAAATCAAGAAGTCCGCAGGAATTTATGGGTTATGCAATAAAAGAAGGAGGGTTCCTCTTCTTTATGTACGTACTCGGACAAAAGATACAGAACCACTTTGAAAAAGTAGCGGATAACAAACATAATAAGAACATTTCACTTGATGCAAGGGTGCTTGAAAACGACAAATTCAAACAATCCTTTGCCGATAAGAGTATTGAGGCAAGTTTGAAAGAATTTGAAAAACCAATGACAAACAGTGAATTATACGACTTTTTACATAATAACCCTGATAATGCAGTTATAAAAGCCTCAAAAGAATCTGATATTATACAGACTGTAAAAGAACCTAAAAAATGGTATCAGATATTCAAAAAATCAAAAGATACAGGGGTTATTGATACAAGAAAATATATTGATTTGAATGAGGTTAAGAACACACATAAGAATATGGCTAAATTGTATAAACAGTTCAGCGAATCAGGTCAAACAGTTGATGATTTCTTTAAAGATGTAAGGAAACTAAAAAGAGGTTCAATCCTTAAGAATATGGGCTCAACAATCTTTGCACTCGGGGTAGTTCTTCCCGGCATAATGCTTGCTGACAGATACTTGAAACCTGACAACAAAGAATTTGCGGTGGAAAAAGAGATAAAAGCAAAACTTGCAGAAGAAAAGAAAACAAAACTTGTTGCATAAAATAAAAACTCCGTTATATACGGAGTTTTTAATAATATAAAATGTCGTTTTGACTATACAGTCACCTTTTCGAGTGACTCTATATATTTCCCCGCATAAACAGCCCCAACCGCACCGTCAGCAGATGCAGTAATGACCTGTCGCAGTGGTGTATTTCGCACATCCCCGACAGCAAATACCCCTTCAACCGATGTTTTCATGGTAGAATCAGGGATAATAAAGCCGTTAGAGACTTGTTCTACCTGACCGTTAATA
>JAEEGL012241502.1_pt1 | contig 15100 bp, 11 predicted proteins | sample 9134231 | NCBI WGS metagenome assembly JAEEGL01 (sample SAMN16246548, study PRJNA631951) | gut metagenome | biome: gut microbiome; feature: rumen; material: fiber-attached | host: Bos | place: Iran: Karaj | collected 2018-10 | reverse complement strand
TTTGGCAAGAACGACTATGTAGAAACCACCAAACCGCTGGTTGTCGTGACTGCCCCCGGTCCCGGCAGCGGAAAGATGGCTGTGTGCCTGAGCCAGCTTTACCAGGAAAACAAGCGTGGAGTCAAGGCGGGATACGCAAAATTCGAAACCTTCCCTATCTGGAATCTCCCTCTCACCCACCCCGTCAACCTGGCTTACGAAGCGGCTACTGCCGACCTTGAGGATGTGAACATGATTGATCCCTTCCATCTGGAGGCATACGGCGACACTGCGGTCAACTACAACCGCGACGTTGAGATATTCCCGGTGATGAACGCCTTGTTCATGGATATCTACGGAGAGTCTCCATACAAGTCCCCCACCGACATGGGCGTGAACATGGTCGGCTTCTGCATTTGCGACGACGATGTCTGCCGCGAAGCCGCCAGGCAGGAGATAATCCGTCGGTACTATGCAGCCCTCTGCAATTTCGCGGACGGAAAAGCCACCGAAAGTGAGGTCAATAAGATAGCCCTGCTGATGAAGAGGGCTCAGATTTCCACTGCCGACCGTCTGACCACCGTCGCCGCTAAAGACAGGATGGACCGTTCGCACGTGGCCTCGGCTGCCATCGAACTCAGTGACGGAACCATACTCACGGCCGAAACCAGTCCCCTGCTTGGCCCCAGCGCAGCCCTGCTGCTGAATGCGGTCAAGCATCTTGCGGGTATAGCCCACAACGTCAAACTCATCCCCCAGACCATGATAGCTCCTATCCAGAAGACAAAGGTCAACTACCTGCACGGGCACAATCCCCGCCTTCATACGGACGAGGTGCTGGTGGCTATCTCCATGATGAGTCTGATAGATGAAAACTGCAAGCTTGCCCTCGAGCAGCTGCCTGGCCTGGCCGGCGCGCAGGTGCATTCCACCGTCATGCTGAGCGAGGTGGACCGCAAGACATTCAGCAAGCTGGGAATAGGCCTTACCTGCGACCCTGTGCGGAAGATATCACGTTGACCCTCCAGGTAACACCCAATTCGAAATTGTTCCGGTTCTTGTCGCTGTCTCCGTAGAAGACGGCGTGGAGCCTTAGGTTGTTGCTGCCCAGCGGAAACCATTCCAGGCCGCAGCCGGCATAGATGTATTCCGTCCCCGGGGCGATTACGACATCGTAGGCCTTTCCATCGGCATCTGTATTCAGCGCATCGTTCCACTCATAACCGGCCTTCGCGCAGATGTTCCAGTTCCCCACGCTCCAGATGAACTTGGAGATCAGTGTCATATCGCTGAAGAAAAAGCGCTTCTGACCGAACCAGGCGCGGTTCATAACGTCTATATCCAGGATGGCATCCTTGAAAATGAAGTGATTGCCGAGGGAAATGTAGTTGATGAAGTCTTTCCTGTTGTCTTCCACGAAATTGACAGACCAGATTGTCTTCCACCATGGGAGCACTTCACCGTTCCATGCAAAGTTATATGCATATATCGTGGGGTCTCCCAGCGAGAGGGGCGAGTTGCAGATTTGCGCCACGACCCCCTGGGTGTCGGTAATCTGATAAGTTGCGGAAGCTCCGAAAGTAAAACCCTGGTAGAGATTGTTGCAGAATTTGCTGTAGTAATATACATCTATGGGAGCGGCATCGTATTCGTAGCCTCCAATCAGCACCGCATTTTTACCGAACAGGAAACTCCAGTGCTTGTTCGCCTTCCAGTTGATATACATCATGTCGGTGGCGGTGAACATGTTTTTTTCTTCGAATACTTTCTTGTTTGGTTTCTGGCGTATGCGGTAGTTGATTTCCGGACTGATATGCCCGAGCATATGGAAATTCAGGTATTCGCCTACGATCTGGCTATTATAGACACCGTTTTCCGTTTCCTGATGGAAGGTGGCTCTCATGTCCAGGAACAGGTCATCGACCTTGTTCTGGGCAGACGCTGAAATGCAAAGGGCAACTACGAGAAATACTGTAATGCTTTTTTTCATCTACGTGGTTAAAATAACGGACGAAATTAGGTTAATATTTTGATTTGTCAAAGCGTTTTTGCAATTTTGAATGATAAAACTGACGACCATGACTGATATCCTCAAACCACTTGCTACAGGCAAATTCTGGAAGGAACTGATTATTATGACTTTGGGCATGTCCTTCGGGGCTGCGGCCGTGTATTACTTCCTTATTCCGAGCAAACTTATCATTGGGAGCATATCCGGTCTTTCCATAGTTTTGTCGGAAGTTTTCGGAAATCTTGGCATTGCTATCAAGACGTCAACTATCATTTTGATTATCAATGCTATATTGCTTGTTCTGGCCTGGCTTCTGATTGGCGCTGAATTCGGCATCAAAACCGTTTACACCGCCCTTATCCTCGGTCCGCTGATCGATCTGTGGGAAAAGATATTGCCCTACGAAAAGCTTATCACCGATGGCACATCGGTAATGAACGACCCCTGGTTGGACCTTATCTGTTTTGTTCTGATGCTCAGTATCTCCCAGGCAATACTTTTCCGTATCAACGCATCCACCGGCGGTCTGGATATACTTGCCAAGATCGTCAACAAATACCTTCATTTCGACATAGGCGCTTCGGTTACCATAGCAGGCGCGCTGATCTGCTGCTCAGCCTTCGCCATCAATCCTTTCCGTATGGTCATCATCGGCCTGATCGGCACATGGGTCAACGGGCTCGCCGTGGACTTCTTCACCGATACCCTAAACAGGCGCAAGCGTGTCTGCATCATCAGTGACCATTACGAAGAAATAAAGGACTACATAATCAATGACATACATCGCGGCTGTTCCCTCTATCACCTTCAGGGAGGCTATTCGGGTGAGGATAAGACCGAAGTGGTGACCCTGCTCACGCAGAACGAGTACGCAAAGCTTCTCAACTATCTGAAAGAGAAGAAGTTCGACCATTTTATCACAGCCGGAAACGTGAGCGAAATCTACGGATACTGGCATAAATGACCGCCCATATAGGAGAGATACTCTCGCTCACCGTGGCGATGATCTGGACCTGCACTGCAATCTTCGCAGATGAGGCCAGTCACCGTATAGGCTCCACCACGGTCAATGTAATCCGTCTGGTGTTGGGAACATTCTTCCTTGGAGCCCTGCTCTGGATCACGATCGGAGTTCCCTGGCCCATGTATGCTGATTCCCGAACCTGGTTTTGGCTGGCGCTATCCGCCCTGGTTGGATACGTTTTCGGCGACTATTGCCTTTTCAACTGCTACATCTACGTAGGAGCCCGTTTCGGCCAGTTGTTCATGACCATCGCTCCCCTCATGGCTGCTATCGCCGGATGGATAATGCTCGGCGAGGCCATGTCGTGGAAGGCCTGGATTGCAATGGCTGTAACCCTGTGCGGCATTGCCATCTCCATCCTCAGCCGCGGCGAAGACAAGCATCTTCACACTTCCCTCCCTCTCATAGGCATCCTTCTGGGCATTGGCGCCGGCATCGGGCAGGGAGTGGGGTTGGTGCTCAGCAAGATCGGGATGCAGTTCTATGCGGATGCGATCCCTGCCGATGCTTCAAGGGTGGCTGCCATGATGCCTTTCGCGGCTACAATGATACGGGCGATAGTAGGAGGCGCGGGATTCCTTCTGATCATGATCCTGAGCCGTAGGCTGTACATGCTCCGCGATGCCGCCCACAACGGGAAAGGCCTGATGTTCGCCATACTTGTAACACTGACAGGCCCGGTGCTCGGAGTATCGCTGTCACTGATGGCAGTGCGCTATGCAAATGCCGGCGTAGCATCCACCCTGATGGCCCTCAGCCCCGTTTTTATCCTTCTGCCCTATTCGCTAGTCTATAAAAAGAAAGTATCGCTGCGCGAGTTGCTGGGCGTTCTTGTCAGCGTTACCGGCGTAGCGATATTCTTCCTTATCTGATTCCCTATTTATCGGGCATGGATTTGATGTAGAGGTCCCTCTGAGGGAATGGTATCTCAATACCGTTCTTGTTCAGGGCATTGTAAACCGCCTCTTTTGCACGGGATGCAAAACTCAGCCTTTCTTCTACAGTGACGAATTGCACGACCTGCAGGTTCACGCTGCTGTCTCCGAAATCCTGGAAGCGTATCTGCACTCCGAATTTCGGATCCATGATATCGCGTCCGTACTTGTCGGTCTTCTGCAGGGGCAGAAGGGCGTCCAGAATTATCTGACGCACCTCTGCCACATCCACTCCGTACTTGACGCCCACAGTGAACGAGAGCAGTTCGTATGAGTGGTTCTTGGTGAGGTTCTTGAAGTTCTTGTTGAAAAGCGTGCTGTTGGGGAAGGCCATCACGGAGCCGTCCCCTGCGACGATCTGAGTCGTTTGATAGGTGATGCTGTCAACCTTGCCGCGAATGCCGTCGCACTCCACGTAATCGCCCACGCGCAGGCGTCCGGACATCAACTGGACACCATAGAAGAAGTTGTTCAGGATATCCTTCATAGCGAAACCCAGACCGGTTGCCAGGCCGGCGCCTATGACCTTAACGGCCGTTGTAGGGATTTTCAACAGTACGAAGATGGTTATTACGTAGATACCCCAGAAAATGATCGCAATCACATTCTCCGCCAGGGTGAAGTTAACCTGATTCTCATTCAACACCTTGACGCTGGAGGCAGTCAGGATGCTCCTGATCTTGTACTGCCTGTACCAGGCCTTGGCAAAGTAATTCATAAACTTGAAGAGGAAATAAAGGGACAGGACCATCACTATCTTGTAGAATGAAAGGCTGATGTATCCCTCTACGTTCAGGAACGGATACTTGAAGTATTCGGAGAAGACCTCGGTCAGGTCGAATACTCCGGATGCCATGTATATGCTCAGAGGTATGGAAACCACGATTGCGATTGGCAGCAGGGCCTGTTTGACGAAAGCATGGGGCCAGGTTACTGCTATCATGTCCTTATCCGAGCGGTGAGGCATGTCGGGATGCTCCTGCATGTAGCGGCGCTTGGTCTCCTGGATATGGTTCCTGTAGTATATGTTCAGGATGTCGTAAACGGCGGTGACCGTCTGCAGCAGAGTAAGCTGGAAGAACCACCATATCAGCAGCTGAACGCCCAGAAGCACGTATCCCCAAAGGGCGATCATGGTAGTAGCCACCATCACCAGCATCGAAACGCTTCCGAAAACTATGTCCCCCTTAGGCAGGACCTTGCGGTAACGGTTCAGGGTCCATCCCTGGAATATTGTGAATATCAGCAGGATAGGAGGGAAGATGATGTTTATGAGGCTGTTGGGGATGAATGCTATGCGGAATGAGATGATGATGAAACACATCAGCAGCGTAGGCAGATAAAGCCTTATTCCCTTTCTCACGCTGTCTTCGTTCACGCGTATGATAAGGGAGATGAAGATTGCCGCGAGCATCCAGGCGAATTCAACGAGTATCTTTGATGCCATGCTGAAGAAGTGCTGGGTGGAGAATGCGCTCGCCAGCATTATCGACAAGGCGAAAATGACCACGGTGAAAATCAGAGCCGTCGTGAACTTATTCTTAAGCAGACGGTCCTTCTTGAAAATCTTCACCTTTCTAGTGAGGAAGTTGACAAGGACAATGCTTACCATGATGGCGATCACAAGCCAGAAGAGCACGAAAACGGCGAAGCCGACCACCATGGGGCCCCTCCACTGGCTGTGTACGGTTTTTCTGCTCAGACTGTATTTGTCTTTGGCATCCATGCTTGCCTGACGCCAATAGCGCTTGAAAGACTTTAGCAGGCTTACATAGTCTGTCTGGCCATCGATGAAAATCTTGTTCTGAACCGTCTTGTAGCGTTCCTGAGCATAATCGTATGCCGATTTCAACATACCGGCAGTCTGCTCGTAATGGACGCTGTCGGCAACCAGACGCTCTTTCTGGGCAGTGCTGATGTCCAGAAGCCCTTGCGCGTAGAAGATGCAGCTGTCGCGGTCAGACTGCCCCAGAGAGTCCAGCTGGAATGCATTCGGCCCCTTTCCATAACGGCGTTCAAGGCCGCTGTGCCGGCTTACACGCACGCTGGCATCCAGCACCACTACGTTGCCGAGGCTGTCCAGATACTCCACCGTAGTGGAAGGAGGAAGGCTGTTAAGGGTATGGATGAGACGTGTGTAGCGGTCGATGTCTATATCCAGGCGCTTGATGATGTCGTCGAAGGGCAATCGGCGGGAAGCGAACTCATCGTACTGGCGGGACACTTCGTTCAGGGCATATGTCATGTCGAAGGTGTAGTCCTGTTTCTGAGAGTAAAGCATCAGCGAGAGTTCGTTGCTCTGCTGCATCATGCGCACCAGACGGGCGTGCTGGCGGTCTCCGTTTCCTCTCATGCGGGAAGCCATGCGTTCGGAATTGCGGTAGGATGCGCCAAGCTCATACCGCAGCACGGACAGGGTATGCGCAAGGTCCTTCTCACTGAGGACGGCGAATGCCGGCACTATTACAAGCAGCGTCAGGGCCGCGGCTATCAATCTTTTCTTCATATTGCAATTATAGCATTTTTTTACAAATCATACATTTTCGCCAATATGCTTTATCACGAGTCCTGCAAGCGTCAGTCCGAAGATTCCGGTTATGTGGGAAAGCGTGCCGTTGACCTGGGCTTTTTTGAAAAGTCCGGGATCATCGGCCTGCGAGGGAGCTTCACCCTTGTTGGGCAGCACTTCTTCGTCGTAAACGCACAGGAAAGGCTTGGCAGGGAGCATTCCACGCTGCCGCATGCGCTTGCGTAGCATTGAGCCAAGAGGGCATCCGCGCACTTTCCAGAACTCAGCCACACGTATTCCCGTGGGATCCACCTTCAGCGCCGATCCCATGGATGAGAAGAAAGTGGCCCTGGAGGCAGATGCATTGAATATAAGGGTCATCTTGTCTTTGAGCGAGTCTATGCAGTCCAGCACGTAGTCGTAGCCGTCAAGACAGTACTCCCCCGCCGTTTCCTCCGTATAAACCCCGTTAATCGCAGTAATATCCGCTTCCGGATTGATTTCCAACAGACGCGCTTTCATCACATCCGTTTTAACCTCTCCGATATTGGACGCAGTGGCCATCAGCTGGCGGTTCACGTTGCTTGCGCTGACAGTGTCGGCATCTACTATCGTGAGATGCCTTATGCCGGAACGCACAAGCGATTCGGCACACCAGCTGCCTACACCTCCGATACCGAAAACGATGACCCGGACGTTTGATATCCTTTCCATCATTTCCGGCCCCAGAAGCAACGCCGTCCTGGAAAACAGTTCAGTTTCTTTTGCCGAATATGCCATCTACTTGACTTTTGTTAATGTCACTCTGACTATTGTTCTCTGCCAGGGTTTCAGATTGAAGGTGAATCCAACCAGAGTGTTGTTTGGATTTGGCTGGTCGTAATCGGTCTGCGGTTGCGCGGACCAGATTGCCGCCTCCGCCTGTTCCCCGCTCAGCCTGAGTATGCGTTCGTGCCCCTTCTTACTAAGCCTGATTGTCTGGGAATCAATGATTTCGGCATCTGCCAGGGTACACATGCTCCAACGTATCTGCGCCGGGAATTCCCTCGCCTTGAGATCTTCATACACGGCCAGTTCCGGGTCCTGGTCTCCTTCCAGAAGAATCAGCCTGTTATACATGGCCAGGTCTTCCCAGTAGGGCATCTTCAAGTTCATTTCCACACCCTTCCTTTTATCTTCCTGCCAGTTCTGTTTCAGGCCTACGTACTGATATACATCAGGTTGATGACCGTTGACCGTGATGATGTTGTGAACGAAGGGGCTTATCCGAAGCACCCTGTAGCGGTCACTGTTCTGCAGGCGGTTCCAGAGGTCGATGCCGCGGGATTCCAGCGAGAGGTACGACTGGGCTCCCATGTCATCCGCCCAGGTAACACCGTCTGCATCGAAGATGAAGGAGCCGGTGTCGTTATGGGCGTGATTGGACGAAGCCAGGCCTGCCTTGATTCCGAGATAAATGTCATCGGGGCTTTCCCATCCGCTCCTGTAGATATAAAGAGGAGTCTGGCCCCCGGCTACGAAGAAATGCTCGGTGGGTTTGGGAATGTCGTTGAAGTCCATGTCCCTGCCACAGATCAGGAAGAAAGGCAACAGGTCCTGCATATCCATCGAGGAAAAATGCCTTTTCTTCAGTTTGAGAATCTCAAGATATAGAAGGGACTTGTCCCCGGTCTTGCGTGCCAGCCACGACAACATGTGCTGCGCAGATGCGCCTCTGGCGCAATCGGCATAATTGAAACAGTAGCCGTTGGGGCGGTTCATCATCTGCATGAAACGCCCGGAGAGGAAGAACTTTTCGTATCCTTCCATAAGGCCGAGATCGCTGCCGAAAGCGCTTTCCAGAGCAGCGATAAGCATAATCTGGAATGAACTGCCATATCCCCAGTACCCGTAGCCTTCTGCATAGGCTCCTTCATCCGAATACCCTTCCTGAAGCGTAAGATAGTTGCTGCCAAAGCATTTGTCCAGAATATTGACGGCCTCCCTGTGATACTCATCCCAGAAGGCTATGGCCCCATATACAAGCCCTGCATTGCACACCTGGTTCCAGTTGTGATATGCGGTGTAGAACCATGCGTAATGATCGTTGAAGGAAGTGTCGAAACCGTATTTTTTGACAGCTTCCGCAACAGCGCGTTTCTGCTCATCCGTAAGCAGGTCGAACAACCAGTCATAACCGATGGCAAGAGCCATGGTCAATTCAGAAGTATCGAGATAATGGTCTGGATTCCATCCGTCGTAGGCCGCCGTGTTGAGCATTTCAGCTATCGCCCGGTCAGCATATTTCATGTCGCCATGCACGCGGTAGGCATAGGAAAGGGCAAAAATGCGCCTCAGCGGCTCGGACATCTTTTCTATCCTTTTGCCGGCCATCTTTTTTGGATGTGGAGGCAGGTCCATCACCTTGGTGCAATACACCATCAATACGCTGTCGGCAGATGCCAGTACGGGCTGCGAGGCAATGGCGGCGCGTATCTGCCCTTCTTCACCGGAGTGAAGCAGAAGGCGCGGATGGTCGCAGGGCCTGGGATAAGCCTGCAGGGCGATGGCGGAAAGAGCCAGGGCTAATGTGAGGATAGTCCTTTTCATCAGTTGGGATTTATGAAGGTGTTAAGGCTGTCAATCGGTGGAAGAGAAGGATAGTCCAGGGCGTAAGCGTCTTTCTGTGAGCGATATACGCTGATGTTGCCGGAAGCGAGCCAGGTGCAGTAGCCTCCGGTCAGGCCTGAGTCGTAGAGGCCGCGTATCTCCCTTTCTATGAAATTTGAATTATTGTCTATGCCATGAGGATCCACCCAGCGCATCACGTGATATGCCTGTATCCATGTGCGTACTATCGCCGGACTTGAAGTCACGGCCTGTCTTCCCTGGACCCTCTTGCCCCATGCTTTCAGGATCTCATAAGGATGATTCCATGGCTTTGAGATGCCGTAGTAGTGGTCGTCGAAATGGTCCGGATACGGCATGGCGCAGATAGCGTCCGCAATCGTGGATATTGCCGGCCAGTATTGCCCATAGGCTGTTGTATAGCCCGGATTTGCAGATTCACCGAATACGTCGATGGAAACATACACTCCAAGCGGGTGGAGCTCGTCGCATGCATAGCGCACGAAATTCTGTATGGCCTGCACCTTGCTTTCGCCGTAACGGTTACGGAAGTCGATCTGGTCGTCGATGCTCGTCATCCTGTCCGGGAAACGCACGTAGTCGAAATTGACCTCGTTCAGGCCGAACTTGCGGACAGCTTCCTTGGCCAGTTCCACATTGAATTGCCACACATCCCGGCTGAACGCGCTCGGCCAGTAGCTCTTGTTATGAAGAAACGGCTGTCCGGTAGCCTTTTCGCATATCGAAGACGAAGGATGGTCCTTGGCGTAATAGCTGTCCTTGAAGCATGTGATGCGTCCTATCACATAATAGCCCTTGTCGTGAAGTTTGTCTATGGCCTGTTTGTAGAGTCTCTCCTTTTCCGCGCCGGCCCATTTGTAATTGGTCGGGGAGTATTTTTCCATTGCCTCAGCCTTGTATCCGGGGCATTCGTTATCCTTAATGTCGATTACGAAGGCATTGATCCTGGTGCTGTCGGCAAGCGCGATGAAAGCATCGATGTTCTTCAGGCCGGCCGGGGATATGTTCAGGTAGAAGGCATTTACCGGGGACGGCATGGGATTGTCGGCGAAGACTGGCTTTTCGTAAGGACGGAATTCGCATCCTATAGCCTCCCCTCCCTTGAACGGGTTCTTGATGGCCCTGTGCGCCTCGTCGAACTCGCTGAAGCGTTCAGCCGCCTCTTCCTGGGTAAGCACGGTGTATTTGCCGAATATCCAGGCGCTCGACTCACCACGCTTAACCTTGTATCGCCTCACAGTACCATCCGGGAGAATCTTGTCGAATCCCGTCACCTCAAGTTTGCGGCCTTTCCGGGCAAAATCGCAAATGTGAGAACTAAGGGTGTCGTCTATCAGCGAGGCAGCAGTCTGCACATAGATTTCGGTTTCTTTGACGCATTCCTCTGGAGAAGCCGCAATGGCTTCTTCGGCAACAAACAGCTTCTTTTTGCCTATTCTTACGGGGACGTATTTCACGCCATCCTTCTTGATAACCCTGTCCGGGCTGACCGTGAATTCTGTGCCCCTTGCCAGCGGCTCCGCAGGAACCAGCTCTCCCTTTTTAGGAGATTCAAAAGCGCCGACCTCCCTGCCGCTGCCGCCGGCATAGGCCGTGTAATCGTCTTTATGGCCGCATGAGGCCAGGACCAGAAGGATTGAAGCGAAATATGCCAGATGTCTCATTGTCAAAAAGTATAAGTCAATGCCAGTCCGGACGCCGTTTCTCCGGCGGCATCAGGAGCGAAATACGGGAGAAAACTCACTCTGCCAAGCTGCTTCCTCTCCCATGGAAGAAGCCAGTATGCCGCCTTTGCGCTGACAAAACCGATTCCGGCGCCAGCCAGCACATCGTGGAACCAGTGTCTGTTGTTGTACATCCTCAGCACGCCGGTAGCGATTGCAGCCGTATAGGCGGCCGCCCCCCACCATCCGCCATACTCCATCCTCACCAGTTCCGCGCCTACAAAGGCCGTGGCGGTATGACCTGATGGAAAAGAGTTTCGGCGGCTTCCGTCCGGACGCATCTCACATGTAGTGTATTTCAGAGTGTTGACCAGCACGCCCATGACCGCCATCCCTGTCGCGCCCAGGACGACATTGTCTTGCCACCCCTCAAGATTGTCTTTGGGCAGGCAGAGCAGCATGGTGCCTGCTATGGGCAGATACTGCAGATAATCATCGACATGGCAATAGTTGCCCTGACGCACTTCCGTAAAGTAATCCCTGATGGGGATGTTTACTTTTTCATGGAAGTTGGTCGCAGGAGGGAATCCGCAGAATGCGTTCTGTGCGAATCCTAGGATGAGCAATATGGAGAGCAGCAGCCTTTTCATCAGTCAAGATGAAGTTCGTATGAGGCGATATCGAATTCACGGTCGTCCCCCATGTGCTTGCCCTGGTCGTCGGAGATCTTGATGACTTTCTCCCATGGATCCTTGGCGCTCATGCGGCAGCGGCTGAGTTTCATTACAATGTTTGCCGCTTTGTAACCGGGGATGCCCGGATCGCAGGTAATGTTGGTGCCTATGCCAGCGCTTACCTTTACCTTGCCGCGGAAATAATCTGCCACTTCCTTGTATTTGGGGAAATTCAAGGCATTGCTGAATACTATCACCTTGCTTGCAGGGTCGATTCCAAACTCACGGAGCCGCGCTATGATTGCATCTCCTACCACCTTCTCATCTCCAGAATCCTGACGGAAACCGTCCAGCAGTTTCGCTTGTTTCATAGTGAGAGTGCGCAGGAAAGATTTAGTGGTGAAAGTGTCTATCAGAGCGGTGCCGAGGGCTCCGTCATATACTTTGATCCAGTCCTCCAGAGAGAGGTAATTGGCTCTCTTATAACCGAATACGCCGCTGTGGAACATTACCCATTCGTGAGGGAATGTGCCAATGGGAGTCATGCCGTATTTCATGGCGAAATACACATTGGACGTGCCGGTGCAGTATTTCGGGCACTTCTCCTTAAGCTCCGCCACAATGGCATCGTGCAGTTCGGAAGAGAAGCGCCTTCGTGTGCCGAATTCAGAGAACAGGAGTTGGTTGGCGTTCGCGATTTCAAGCTTCTCGTCCAGTATCTCAATGGCTTTTCCCATGTCCGCCTTGACGCCGCGCGCCCGGTTCCGGAGTTCCGCCACTATGGCAAGTATGGGCACTTCATAAAGAGTCACTTTGTACAGGTAGTCCGTCACTTCAATCCTGAGGTGCCCCTCGGCATCCAGACCGGCATCCACCTTATCCGCCTCAAAGCGGAATCCGCGCAGCCATTCCCAGTAATTATGGTTGATATACCGTATCCTGGTGCTCACATACGAAAACTCCTCACCCGTAAGGCTCAGGCTTTCCAGTTTTGCCAGTTCCTCTTTGAATGCAGCCAGAAAGGATGCGTCGTAAACTTCCCTGGCCCTGTCGTTGAATTTGAAAGTGCCTTCTGCAAGAGGGTATAAATGAAAATAAGCGTTGGATGTGGAGAATTTGTAAAGGTCCGTATCCAGAATGCTGAGAATCATGGCGGCTTGGTTTAAAATTTGCAGTGAAAAAGCATTATTTATACATTACAAATATAATGAATTTAATCAAAGATAAATCATTTGGCGGCGAGAGACCTCTGTTTGCCATTAAAGATACGCGTTTGGAGAATGTAACCATCACGGACGGCGAGTCGGGAATCAAGTTCTGCAGGAATCTGGAGGCGGACAACTGCCACTTCTATGGCAAGTATCCGTGGTGGCATGTGGACGGGTCCGTGATTACCGGCTGCTATTTCGCGGCGGGTTCCAGGTCTGCGGTATGGTACAGTTCCAATATGCTCATGAAAAACTGCGTCATCGACGGCCCGAAATTCTTCCGGGAGATGAAATCCCTTGAACTGCAAGACGTTATCATAAACGATGCCGACGAAACCTTCTGGAAGGTAGATGGCCTGAAACTGCGCAATGTCTCACTTCACAAGGGCACCTACCCTTTCATGTTCTGCTCCAACGTTGAAGTCGATGGTCTGGAATCGGATTCCATGTATGTATTCCAGTATGTCCGTAACGCTGTTGTCCGCAACGCTCGCATCGTTACGAAAGATGCATTTTGGGAGACGGAAAACGTCACCATCTACGACAGCATCCTCGACGGAGAATACCTCGGATGGCATTCGAAGAATCTCAGGCTGGTCCGCTGCCATATAGCCGGAGAGCAGCCTCTCTGCTATGTCGATGGACTCACCCTCGAAGACTGCACTTTCGATGCAGCCTGTGACCGTTGTTTCGAAGACACTGTTCTGAATGCAGATATCAACGGAGACATCACCAATATAAAGAATCCCCGCAGCGGGTCCATCCGCGTACGGGGAAAGGTGGGTTCTGTTACAATCGACGGCAACATACTGCCGCCGGCCGACTGCATCATAAAGGAGGTCTAGCTCAGGACGGCGTCGCGAAGCGCTTCGAGCGCAGGGATGTCGCTGTCTTTCATGGCGCTCCGTATCGTCACCATGGGTTCCAGCACCGTAACGTTCTTCATGGCGGAGAATCTCTCTTTCATAACGCGCCCCGCGGAGGGTGCCCATGAGCCGTTTTCAATCAGGCCTACACGGCGGTTCTGCCATGTCTTGTCCTGCAGATGGGCGATGAATTCTGCTGCCGGAGGGAAAAGCCCGGCATCGTAGGAGGATGCCGCGAGCACGAGCGTGCCATAACGGAAGGCATCTTCTATAGCTTCCGCGGAATCATCGCGCGTTAGATCGTTGAAGGCCACTTTCACGCCTTTTTCGCGAAGCATGGAGGCAAATCTTTCAGCGACTTTCAGGGTGTTTCCGTGAATGGATGCGCATGCGACGAAAACCCCTTCGCTTTCCACTCCGTAGCTGCTCCAGATGCCGTAGAGGCGAAGATACTCGCTGAGATCGTCCTTCAGCACAGGCCCGTGAAGCGGGCAGATGGTGGAAATCTCTACACCTGATAGTTTCTTCAACAGGGTCTGCACAGGGCCACCGTATTTCCCGACAATATTGAAATAATACCGTCTGGCTTCACATGCCCAGTCGTCATCTTCCGTAGAATCAAAGCCGCAGCGGCTGAGAGCGCCGAACTTGCCGAATGCATCTGCAGAAAAGAGAACTTTGCTGCTCTGCTCGTAACTCATCATAACCTCAGGCCAGTGGACCATGGGGGCGGTGAAGAACTGCAGGACATGCTTGCCCAGATTGAGCGTGTCTCCATCCTTGACTGCAATCGTGCGGCCTTCCAGGGCAAGGTCCGGGAAGAACTGGGGCACCATCGAAATCAGCTTTGCGGTTGCTACAAGCTTTACAGAAGGGAAACTGTCCATAACCCAGGCAAGTTCCGATGAGTGGTCGGGTTCCAGATGGTGGAGCACGAAGAAATCCGGCTCGGCGCCGTCCAGCGCCTCTTTTAGATTACTGCGCCACTCTGCGCTGGTGCGGGTATCGGTCGAATCCAGGACAGCTGTCTTGGAGTCTTTTATTACATATGAATTATATGCCATTCCGTCCGGGAGTGCATACTGGTTTTCGAACAACGGATCGGAAAAGTCGTCTGTTCCGATGTAGATGATAGAATCAGTGATTTTGCGTATCATATCTTGCTATTATTGACTTTGCTGCAATATAGGCTGTGGACCATGCTGCCTGGAGGTTGAATCCTCCGGTGACGGCATCCACGTTCAGCAGTTCGCCTGCAAAAAACAGGCCCGGCAGCCGCTTGCATTCAAGAGAATTCATGTTTATTGAAGACAGGCTTACGCCGCCGCAGGTGACGAACTCTTCTTTGAATCTGGTTTTCCCATGAATGAAATAGGTGTCGCACAGAAGGGCCTGACCCAGCCGGTTAATGCCTTTGCCGCCGACTTCCGCCCAGGTCTGGCCGTCACGGAATGCGCAGCGGGAGAGGATGTGTTCCCAAAGACGTGCAGTAAGCCCCTCAGGGTGAACGGATTTCATAAGTTTCCGGGGATTTGCGGATCTGATGTCTGTGAGTTCCCTGCCGATGGCCGATTCATTCTCCTTGAGCCATCGCACCATCAC
>JAEEGL011639078.1_pt1 | contig 15100 bp, 10 predicted proteins | sample 9134231 | NCBI WGS metagenome assembly JAEEGL01 (sample SAMN16246548, study PRJNA631951) | gut metagenome | biome: gut microbiome; feature: rumen; material: fiber-attached | host: Bos | place: Iran: Karaj | collected 2018-10 | reverse complement strand
TTCAGCATGGCAAAGTATACGGCCGTATTCGCCTGGGCGCCGCTGTGCGGCTGTACGTTGGCATGGTCGGCGCCGAACAGCTCGCAGGCGCGTTTCCGGGCCAGCTCCTCCGCGATGTCCACGAATTCGCAGCCGCCGTAATAGCGTTTTCCCGGATACCCTTCGGCATATTTGTTCGTCAGGCAGGTGCCCATCGCCGCCATCACCGCAGGGGAAACAAAGTTCTCGCTGGCGATCAGCTCGATATGGGTCCTCTGGCGGTTCAGCTCCAGTTCAATCGCTTCGGCAATCTGCGGATCCGCGCGGCGGATCAGTTCCATCTCCATGGGCGTACAACCTCCGTCCTCAAGTCATATCAAACAACCGATTCGGAAAAACCGATTCAGTATAGCATACTTCCCCGTTCCCACAACCCCGGAAACAAAAAAAGTTCAGCAAAAAGAAAAACCGCGCACGCTCAGACCGGGCAGCCCCGCAGCACATCCGCCTAACGCTTACTGTTGCTTCCGTCAGGACCTGACAGGGTTCACGCCGATGGATCGCACAGGACCCAATCTTCATCGCGCACACGGCAAGCCTAAGTATATCCGTTTTTGGGGCGGATTGCAATGATTTTTTTATGCGCTTTCCCCGTTTTCCCCATTGACCTTCCGTCCGCCGGAAGAGTAAAATACGGGTGTTTTGGGGAGACCATATGTGCGGGAGGGCAAGCCATGAAGATCGGTTTTGATCATGATCAGTATACCCGGATGCAGTCGGAGCGGATCATCCAGCGGATCGAGGAGTTCGGCGGCAAGCTGTACCTTGAGCTGGGCGGCAAGCTGTTTGACGACTACCACGCCAGCCGCGTGCTCCCGGGGTTCCAGCCGGACAGCAAGGTGCAGATGCTCCTGAAGCTGAAGGACAGGGAAGAAATCCTGATCGTGCTGAATGCTGATGATATCGAGAAAAGCAAAGTCCGCGGCGATCTGGGCATCACCTACGACCTGGACACGCTCCGCCTGATTGACGCGTTCCGCGGCATCGGGCTGTATGTCGGTTCCGTGGTGCTGACCCGCTGGAACAACCAGCCGGCCGCCATCGCCTTTGAGCAGCGTCTGAATTCCCAGGGCATCCGGACCTATCATCACTATCCCATCGAGGGGTATCCGACGGATATCGACCACATCGTCAGCGACGATGGCTTCGGCCGGAATGATTACGTCGAAACCACGCGCCCGCTGGTGCTGGTGACCGCGCCCGGCCCCGGCAGCGGCAAAATGGCGACCTGCCTTTCCCAGCTGTACCAGGAAAACCGCCGCGGCATCAAAGCCGGCTACGCGAAATTTGAAACCTTCCCGATCTGGAACCTTCCTCTCAAGCATCCGGTGAACATCGCCTACGAGGCCGCCACGGCGGACCTGAGCGATGTGAACATGATTGACCCGTATCATCTGGAAGCCTACGGCAAAACCACCGTCAACTACAACCGGGACATCGAGATCTTCCCCGTGCTGAACGCGCTGTTCGAGCACGTCTGGGGCAAATCCCCCTACAAGAGCCCGACGGATATGGGCGTCAACATGGCGGGAATGTGCATCATCAACGATGATGCCTGCCGTGAAGCCGCGAAAAAAGAAATCCTCCGCCGGTACTACACGGCCCGCTGCTCCTTCCTGCAGGGGCACGCGCAGCGGGAGGAGGCGGAAAAGATCCGCCTCCTGATGAACCATCTGAACCTGGACGACAGCATACGGCCCGTGATTGCCGCTGCCCGGAACCGGGCGGAATCCACAGGCAGTCCCGCCCTCGCGCTGGAACTCCCGAACGGAGAGATCGTCACCGGCAAGACCACGGATCTTCTCGGGCCTTCCGCGGCCGTGATCCTGAATGCCGTCAAGAAGCTGGGCGGTATTCCCAAGGGCGTGCATCTGATTCCCCCGCAGGTAATTGAGCCTGTCCAGGAGCTGAAGTGCAAATACCTGGGGAACCACAATCCCCGCCTGCATTCCGATGAGGTGCTGGTCGCCCTTTCCGTTTCAGCCGCCTCGGATCCCAATGCCGCGAAGGCTCTGGGCGTGCTGCCCCTGCTGAAAAACTGCGAGGCGCATTCCACCGTAATCCTCTCCGCTGTGGATGACAATACCTTCCGCCGCCTCGGCGTGAACCTGACCTGCGACCCGACCTACCAGAGCCACAAGCTCTATCATAAATAACCGAAGCGCTGTAAAAAGTCCTCCCGGATCCGGGAGGACTTTTCAGATGCTTTTCGTTTAAACCGATTCCGCGATATCCAGCACAAGCCGCTCCGTTTTCTCCCACCCCAGGCACGGATCCGTGATGGATTTTCCGTATACTCCGCCTCCGGGCTTCTGGCAGCCGTCCTCGATATAGCTCTCGATCATAAGTCCCTTGACCAGCTTCCGCAGGGACTCGTTGTAGCGCCGGCTGTGAAGCACTTCCTTCGAGATCCGGATCTGCTCGATATACTGCTTCCCCGAATTGGCATGGTTCACGTCCACGATGACGGCGGGATTCTGCAGCTCGCGTTCCGCGTAGAAATCATGGATCAGCATCAGGTCCTCATAGTGGTAGTTCGGCAGGGACTGGCCGTGTTTGTTGGTGGATCCCCGCAGGATGGCGTGGGCGTACGGATTGCCCTGGGAGTGCGTCTCCCATCCGCGGTAGATAAACGTATGCGGATGCTGCGCCGCCTGGACCGCGTTCAGCATGACCTGGAAATCCCCGCTGGTCGGGTTTTTCATGCCGACAGGAACCTCGATGCCGCTGGCTGTCAGCCGGTGCTGCTGATCCTCGACCGAGCGCGCGCCGACCGCTACGTATCCCAGCAGGTCGTCCAGGTATTTGTGGTTTTCCGGATACAGCATCTCGTCCGCCGCCGCCATACCCGTCTCCTGCACGACACGCATATGAAGCTTCCGGATCGCGATGATTCCCTTGAACATGTCCGGCTTCTCCTCGGGGTTCGGCTGATGCAGCATGCCTTTGTACCCTTCGCCGGTGGTCCGCGGTTTGTTCGTATAGATCCGGGGCACAATGAACAGCCTGTCCTTCACCTGCTCCGACAGTTTCCCCAGCCGGTGCATATAGTCCATAACGCTGTCCTCGTTGTCCGCGGAGCATGGTCCGATCACCAGGATAAACCGGTCGTTCCGCCCTTTAAAAATCGCCTTCAGGTCGGCGATCCTCTGTTCCACGATCCGGCTCATCTCTCCCGTCAAAGGGTACATTTCCTTGACTTCCATCGGAATCGCCAGTTTCCGTTCAAAAATCATGTTCATCTTCATCAGCCTCCATGAATCGCTTTTACTGTCCGCGGCAAACCAAAGCTGCCGGCTTCCGGCCGCTGTTCACTGCTTTTTGTCAAACAAGGCCCTTCTCTGGGTGGAAAGCCTCATTTTCTCCCTCATGCCTTCCCGGTCTCCCGCCGCCAGCATCTCCCGGAACTGCGTCAGTTCCCGCAGGAACAGGTCCATCTGCCGCAGCAGCGGCTCCCTGTTCATCAGGAACAGCTCGCTCCACATGGCGTCGTTGATCCGCGCGATCCTTGTCAGGTCCCGGAAGGAGTCGCCGGTATAATCCGCCAGATGCGTATTGTCCGAGCATGTCATCAGGCTGACCGCGATGCAGTGGGTCAGCTGGGACACGAAGCCGATCATCTCGTCATGCTGCTCCGGGGTCAGTTCGGAGATCCGCCGGAATCCGAGGATCCGTCCCAGGCTTCGGCACCATTCGATCGCCTCCGGCGTGTTCTTTTCCGTCGGAACCACGATATAGTTCGCGTCCCGGAAAATGCGGTCGTCGCTGTTCTGTACGCCGCTGACCTCCCGCCCTGCCATGGGATGCGCCGCGATGAACTCCGCGTCATCCCGCAGCGCCGCCTGTACGTCGTAAACCACGCAGGATTTCACGCCGGTCACGTCAGTCATCATCAGGCCCGGTTTGAACAGGTGCTGCCAGTCCCGGATCCACTGCAGGAATACTTCCGGATACAGTGCGAATATTGCCGCGTCCGCGTCGCGGACAGCCTCTTCGTCCACATAATCGTAGCCCCGGTCGATGATCCCGTGTTCCAGCGCCCAGGAAATCGATTCGGGATCCCGGTCAATGGCGGTTACATGGAACCCGAGCCGTTTCAGCCCCCGGGCATAGCTGCCGCCCATCAGTCCCAGACCGACGATCAGGATGCTTTTCCTGCTGATCCAGTCCATATCCGTCTTTCCTCCACACCTCATACTGTCGAACCTGTTGGTTTTCCGCGTTCTTTTGCGGGCAGCCGGCTAATCGCAGTCCGCCGCAACCCCCAGTGCCCGCAGCCTTTCCCAATAGTCCGGAAAGCTCTTCCGGACGGCTTCCGCGCCGTCGATCTCCCCGCCGGTCTTCACGCACATCGCTGCCAGTGCCATCGCGATCCGATGGTCGTTATGGGAGGAAAGGGTTTCCGCGGGCCTGTGCGGCGTTGCGTCGGGAACAATGATCTCATTTTCCCTGTTCTCCGGCGTTACGCCGAATTTGGCCATTTCCTCCGTCATGGCCGCGCCCCGGTCGCTTTCCTTCATGCGCAGCCGCCGGGTGCCGGTCAGCTTCACTCCGTGGTGCATCGCGGCCGCCGCGATCAGCGCGGGCGCCAGGTCCGGGCAGTCCGTGACATCCAGCTCCGGCTTTCCTTCCCGGATCCGCGCCAGGTATTCGCCGCAGATCCGGTCGCCCTGCAGGCTGTCTGTCCTCAGTCCTGTCACCGTCACGTTCCCGCCGGCGTCGTTCAGGATTTCCAGGAGCACCGCGTTGGACCAGTCGCCCTCCGTTTCCGCCTCCCGCGGCCTGTATGTCTGCCCGCCGGGAATCCGCAGCGTCTCCCCGCCGTCCCATTCCGCGTTCACGCCGAAATCACGCATCGCCTGCAGCGTCAGGTCCAGGTACGGCCGGCTTTCCACCGGCGGCAGGATCCGGATCACACTGTCCCCGTCCGCCAGCGGCAGCGCGAACAGGAGTCCGGAGATAAACTGGCTGCTGATATTTCCCGGCACTTCATACGTGCCGGAGGAAAGGCTGCCCCTTACGCGCAGGAAACCATAGCCCCGCGTGAACAGAAAGCCGTGCAGCCGGCAGATGTCCTCATATACGGAAAGCGGCCGGCTCATCAGCTTTTCGCTTCCCGTAAACCGCATCTCCACGCCGGACAGCAGCGCCGGCGGGATCATGAACCGCAGGGTGCTTCCGCTCTCGCGGCAGGCCAGGGTGCCGGCTTTGGCCCGTCTCGGATCGCATCCTGTCACCGTCACGTCCGCGCCGTCCGTATGAAGCTCCGCGCCGAGCGTCCGCAGGCAGTCTGACGTCGCCAGCACGTCTTCCGACGGGTCGATTCCGTGTATCACGCTCATCCCGTCCGCGAACCCGGCGCAGATCAGCAGCCGGTGCGCCATGGATTTGGATGGCGGCGCCGCCGTCGTCCCGCAGGCTCTCCCGGGCTCAATCCTGACTTTCATTTCCTGTTCTCTCCCCGCTGTCCGCCAGATAGCGGATCGCCTCAAGATACCCGTCCGTTCCGTGCCCGGCAATCGTTTTCACACAGGCGGCGCGGACGAAGCTGATCTTCCGGAAATCCTCCCTTGCGTCCATGTCGGAAATATGCACTTCAACCGCCGGGATGGCCACGGCTCTGATCGCGTCCGGGATCGCTACGCTCGTGTGCGTAAACCCGCCCGGATTGATCACGATACCGTCCGTGTTCCCGTACGCCTGCTGGATCACGTCGATCAGGTCACCCTCATGGTTCGACTGGTACAGCGTCACCTCGACGCCTGTCTTCTCCGCGTATTCCCGGATTTTGCGGCACAGGTCCTCGTAGGTTTCCCGGCCGTAGATGTCCGGCTCCCGGATCCCCAGCATATTCAGGTTGGGCCCGTTGACCACCAGGATTTTCATGCGTTCCACCTGCTTTCAATGTCCCGGGCGGCTTCCTCCGCCGTGCCCCGGACGGATATGGTTTCATCCGCCGTCGCCCGGTAAACCGGACGGCGCATGTCATACAGCGTCCGGATCTTCTCCCGGGAGTCCGCCAGCGGCCGGTCGTCCGTCGGGATCAGTTCCTCCGGCGCCCGGTCCAGCCAGAACAGCCGCCCGTTCCGCCGCAGCGCGTCCACGTTCTTCTTTCGGAGTACCGCGCCGCCGCCTGTCGAGATGATCACGCCGGTTTCCCGGGCCGCTTCCCGGATTGCTTCACTCTCCAGGTCCCTGAAATACGTCTCGCCGTACCGGCGGAAAATCTCGGTGATTTCCATACCCTCCCGGCCGACGATGGCCCGGTCTGTGTCAATGACTTTGCGGCTGATCCGTTCGCCGAGGATCGCGGCCACGGCGCTCTTGCCGCTGCCGGGCATTCCGGTCAGTACGATATTTTCCTTGCTCCGCGATATCCGGCGGAAAACCTCCTCGGTCCGTTCCGGGCCGTAGTCGGTGCCCCGGAATATCCCGGCCGCGCGTACGGCCTGGGCCGCAAGCATATACAGCCCGCCCTCCGCCGGGATGCCCATGTTCCGGGCTTCTGTCACCAGCGCCGTTCTCAGCGGATGGTAGATCGCGTCCGCCACCGCCAGCACGTCCGGAAAGTTCGTGAGTGACACAGGTGCCTCCTCGTCGTGCGGAAACATGCCGCAGGGCGTCGTATTGACGATGATCCGGGCGTCCGCGTGGTCCCGTCGCGCGTCCTCATAGCTCAGCGCTCCTTCCCGGGCGGAACGGCTGACACGGAACACCGGTTCCGCCCCCATCAGGCGAAGCGCGTAGTCCGCCGTCCGGCTCGTTCCGCCGGTGCCCAGCACCAGCGCTTTCTTTCCCGCCGGGTCCGGGCATACGCGGCGGATCAGCCGGACAATCCCGTCGCAGTCGGTATTGTCGCCGTAAAGGCGGCCGTTCCGGTTGACGACCGTGTTCACCGCGCCGATTGTCCCGGCGGTTTCACTGATCTCGTCCAGGTACGGAATGACCGCCTGTTTGTAGGGAATCGTCACGTTGATTGCCCGGAAATCCTTCCGGCGCATAAACGCCTCCAGGTCCTCCGGCGCGATTTCTGCCAGCTCATACGGTTCCCCCGTCAGCTGCTCATGGATCGGCGCCGAGAAGCTGTGCCCCAGGTGTTCCCCGATCAGTCCGTATTTCATAAAAGCCCCCGCTGGCTCAGCAGATCTGCCAGTACGATCGCCGTTACGCTGTCCGCCACGGCCCGTGCCCGGTGTACGATGGCGGGATCATGACGTCCCGGAACAGAGATCGTCGTCTCCCGGTTTTTCGCCATGTCCACCGTACGCTGTTCTTTCCGGATGGAAGGAGTCGGTTTCACCGCGCAGCGGAAAAGAATCGGCATGCCGTTCGTAATCCCGCCGTTGATCCCGCCGCTGCGGTTCGTGGCGGACACTATCTGCCCGTCCTTCAGGACCAGGGGGTCGTTGGCTTCGCTGCCCATCATGTCCGCCAGGGCGAACCCGTCCCCGAACTCGACGCCCTTGACCGCCGGAATCGAGAACAGCGCGTGCGCCAGTTCGCCTTCCGCGGTATCGAACCACGGTTCCCCGGCGCCCGCCGGCATGCCCAGCACCAGCGTTTCAAGCACGCCGCCCACGCTGTCGCCTTCCGCCGCCGCTTTTTCAATCGCGGCGCGCATCTCCGCGCCTTTTGCCTCATCCAGCACCGCGAAATCCGATGAATTCAGCCTCTTCAGGTCCTCCGCCGGGTTTCCGGAGAACGGCGCGTCGCTGATCCCCGCGCAGCGGGCGACATGCGTGCCGATCAGGATCCCTTTCCGTTCCAGCGCGTACATCAGGACCGCTCCGGCGGCCGTCAGCGCCGCGGTGATCCGCCCGCTGAAGTGCCCCCCGCCGCGGTAATCCTCGCATCCGTTGTAGCGGACGTGCCCGGTATAATCCGCGTGGCCGGGGCGTGCCGGGCCGAATGTGTAATCCCTGCTCCTGACGTCCCCGTTCGGGATCAGGATGGCCAGGGGGGTGCCTGTCGTTTTCCCGTCAAACACCCCGCTCACAATCCGGAACGGATCCGCTTCCTGCCGGGCGGTGGAAATGGCTCCCGCCGGACGGCGCAGGCGCAGCCGCTCTGCGATATACGCCTCGTCCACCGGAATGCCGGAGGGCAGCCCGTCCAGCACTGCGCCGATTTCCGGCCCGTGGCTTTCCCCGAATAGTGTCACCGTGACGCTGTTTCCGAATACGTTCTTCATTTGGATTCCCCCTGTACGCTTGTCAGGCGCGGTAAAATTCCTTCTGATACCGTTGCCGGAGCTCCTCAGGCGTCATCGCGGCAATCCGGCAGGTTCCGGCTTCCTCCACGGTCACGGCCAGGATTCCCCCGTCCGCGGCCTTTTTGTCGTGCTGCACCGCCGCCATGACCCGGTCCGTGTCCGCGCTGCACGTTGTCGGCAGTCCCAGCCGGGTCAGCACCGGTGCCAGGCGGTCCCGTACTGCGGGCGCGCACATCGGCAGCATACCGAGCGCGACGCACTCCCCGTGCAGCAGGCCGTTCTCCGCGTACAGGCTCTCGATGCCGTGCCCCAGCGTATGGCCGAAATTCAGCGCCCGGCGCAGCCCGTGTTCCCGGGTGTCCTCCTCGACGACGCGGATCTTGATCCGCAGCGCGTTCTCGATGATCCCGTCCAGATGGTCCATCCATGATTCTTCTTCGAACAGGGCAAACCCCTCCGCGTCGAAACACAGCGCCATCTTGACCGCTTCTGCCGCGCCGTTCGCAAGCTGCCGCGGCGGCAGCGTCGCCAGTACGTCTGGATCGATCAGCACGCGCTTCGGCTGCCAGAACGCGCCGACAATATTCTTGATCCCGTCCAGGTCAATGGCTGTCTTTCCGCCGACCGACGAGTCCACCTGGGCCAGGAGTGTCGTCGGAATATTGTAGAAATCAATTCCCCGCATATAGCAGGCCGCGGCGAACCCGGCCATATCTCCCATCACCCCGCCGCCCACTGCGGCCACGCAGTCCTGCCGGGTCATTCCGAAAGCCAGCATTGCCCGCAGGATGTCCCGGAACATGTCGAAGTTTTTGCTGTCCTCTCCGTGGGGCAGCGTCATCACCCGCGCTTCCCGGCACTGTGACGCGACAGTCCGGGCATATTCCGCCGGCACGCCGTCGTCCGTCACAATCAGCGTCTTCCGCTGCAGGTTCAGGAGTTTCCCGGCGCGGCGGATGCATCCCCGCTGCAGGATGATGTCGTAGCTGTCCTTTCCCAGTTGAACCGGTATCACCATAGAATAATACTCCCTTTCCGTATAAAAAAACCACCGTCTTCCTCACGACAAGAAGCGGTGGATGCTGCTCGCCCGTCCGTCAGGCCGGACAGGTTCTTCCATGGCCATCCATCGCTCCGGTAAAATAATAATACGTGAAAGTCAACATCGGAATCAGGCTCTCCCTCCCGGATTTCAGGGTCAGCATACAACCGGGAAGCCTTCCCTGTCAATCGCAGCCTCCCCTTCTGTCCGTTCTTTCTTTGTTTTTCCCAAACCATCTGTTTTTTCAGGTCAGGATATGATATGATGGATGGACAAAAACAGGAATATGCCGGCGCCCCCGTTTGATATATCAATCCGATCAGCTGAAAGGCGGAACCCCATGAACAGCGACAGAAAGATGATCGGTATCTGCCTGTCCCAGGCGCATACCTTTCTGAAGGCCGATCTGGTCAGTGAACTGGACCGCGCTGCCCGCGCGGACGGATATGGCATTCTCGTCTTCAACAGTTCACTGGACTATTACTGGTCCCAGCGCGGAAACAATGTCACCCGCTGCGTCTACGACCTGATCCGTTTTGACATGTTGGCCGCGCTGATCGTTCTGCATGACAATATTTACGACATGCGCCTGCTGGAACAGCTGATCCGTCGCGGAAATGATGAAGGGATCCCCGTCTTCTATCTCGGCGGCATCCACAGGGACTGCATCAGCATTGTGGACGACTATACCGATGCGTACAAGGAGATCATCCGTCATGTGGTCAGGGATCACGGCGTAACCGATCCCTTCTTTATTGCCGGCCTCAGGAACGAGGATAACTCCAGGCTGCGCCTGAAATGTTTCCGGGAGGTGCTCGCGGAGTGCGGCCTTCCCTGCCCGGAGGAAAACATCGCGTACGGCAATTACCTGGAGCCCGTGGCTGCGGAGATTGTCCGCGATCTGATCGCCGCCCGGCCGCGCCTGCCCGGCGCGTTCATCTGCGCCAATGACAGTATGGCCGCCGCGGTGTGCGACGAGCTGAAAACCCGCGGAGTCTGTGTGCCGGAGGACGTGATTGTCACCGGTTTTGACGGTACGCCGACCGCGTATCTCGTCCATCCGCAGCTGACAACCTGCAACAGCACCCCGGGTGCGCTGGCGGACCAGGTCATCTCCCTCCTCCGGGATGTCCGTTCGGGGATCACGCCTTCACCGGTCTGCAGGCACCCGTACCGGGCTGTCATTTCCGAGTCCTGCGGATGCCCGGGGTGTCAGCAGGACCGCTTCAGCGCGCTGCACACCTTCCGCCAGGCGGAAGCCCTCGCCAACCATGAGAATACGATGTATTATGCTGTGGAACAGCTGCTGGAAATGACGGACGTCCACGACGTTCTCCACGCCCTGTCCGCCCTGCTTCTGCCTGATTCGGTGCTGTATATCAACCGCAGCCTGCTGGAATCCGATCCGGATACGGAATATACGATGAAAAAGCTCGAGGACGAGCTGATCATGATTCCCTACCGTGCGCCGAACAAGGACCTGATTTTCCGGAAGGTATACAGAAAAGATATGCCCATTCCGGATGAAAAGCCCCTCGGCGCGACGATTATCAGCGTTGTGCATTCCACTTCGCTCGTCTGCGGGTATTACGCCGCCCGCTCCGATGACCTAGCCGTGGATACGCAGCTGATCAAACGCCTGTCGGACGTGCTGAACCTGATTTTCTCCATTCAGATCGGGCGTATCCGCCAGCGTCAGCTTCGTGCGCATCTGGAAAACAACCTGTACATGGACTCCGCCACCGATCTGGAAAACCTCAAAGGCCTGACGCGATGGTTTGACGGTTTTACGGCGGAGCCGGAAAACCACAGCCGTCCGCTGGCGCTGGCGGTATACGGAATCTCGCGCTACTCATATATCTATGAAACCTACGGGATGGCGGAAACCGAAGAAGTTGTGCGCCTGGCCGCCGCTTTGCTCCGGGAAGCCAGTCCCGATGCCCTGGCGGTTGCCCGGATCAGCGAGGATCAGTTTGCCGTCGTGTACGCGTCTGAATCGGATGATGCGCTCAGCGATGCCGTCAGCCGCAGTACGGCGGAATTCTGCCGCCGCCTTGAGCAGTATAATGCCGGCAGTATCAAACCGTATTTCCTGGAAATCAGCAGCGGGTGCACCATGGTCGGAGGCGGATGGGACAGCGCGACGCTCGGGAACCTGATCCGACTGGCCATCGGCGAGATGTACCTGAACCGGATGAAGGAAAACGGGCGGAAGGAAATCCGCAAGGCGGAAAACCCGGCCCGGATGTACAGCACTTTCTCCCTGCTGGTCGAAAAGAACCTCTTCCGGTATTATTTCCAGCCGATCGTCGACGCGAAGACCGGGCAGATCTGGGCGTATGAAGCGCTTATGCGCACCGACGGCCTGATCAACATGAGTCCCATGGAAATCCTGGACACTGCCCGGGAGTACAACCGTCTTTATGACGTGGAAAAAATCACCCTCACCGGAATCATGGACCGCTATGTGCGGAACTACGCTGATTTCCAGGGCTGTCTGCTGTTCATCAATACCATTCCCGGGCATTTCCTGAACGATGAGGACTGTGACGCCTTGCGGGAAAAATACAGGAACTACCTGGATAAATTCGTTTTCGAGCTGACGGAAGACGCCTCCGCCTCGGATGAGGAACTGGAGCGGATGAAAACGCTGTGCCGGCCCGGCAGCTGCACCCGGATCGCCATCGACGATTACGGTATCGGTCACAGCAATATCATCAACCTGCTCCGGTACTCGCCGAACATCATCAAGATCGACCGTGCCCTGATTGCCGGTATTTCCCGGGACAGCAACCGCCTCCTGTTCGTCAGGAACACCATTGACTTTGCCCATCAGAACGGAATCCGCGCGCTGGCGGAAGGGGTGGAGACAGCGGAAGAGCTCCGCACCGTCATCAGCTGCGGTGTGGATCTGATCCAGGGAGTATATACCGGGCGCCCCGCGGAGCAGCCGCTCCGGATGATCAGCGAAACCGTCCGGAATGAAATCCTGGAAGAGAGCCTCCGGGCTGCCCGGTATGACAGCCAGGCCACACTTCACGTGATGAAGGACGGCGAGACCGCGAACCTGGTCGATCTTGCCCTGCAGAAGGTTACCTGCCTGCATGCCGGTTCCGGCACTTTCACGATCGCCGGAATCAAGTCCCAGAACATCAATATGGTACTGCGGATTGAGGATGGCGCGCAGGCGCTGATTACCCTCAGCCAGGTGAACATGCGCGGCGCGCTGGAACCGACGATCCAGCTCGGCCGCGACAGCAGCGTCACAATCCTGCTGGATGGCCAGAATACGCTGACCAAGGAAGGCATCCATGTCCCGGCGTCCGCTTCCCTGACGATCGGCGGCAGCGGACAGCTGCATATCCACAACAACCGGAACTACTCCGTCGGCATCGGCGCCAACTATAACGATCCGTACGGGTCCATCACGCTGGACACCACCGGGGTTGTCAACATCCACTCCTCCGGTGACAAGGTAGTCTGCATCGGCGGAGGCCGCAGTTCCGGGAACGGCATCCGCATCCTTCGGGGCGCCTATAACCTGAGCGCCAGCGGTATCAACGTCCTCGGTGTCGGTTCCTCCGCCGGGACGGCCGACATTGAAGTCGGTGAGGCTGCCCTGACCGTCCACGGGGAAGGCAACGAGGTCATGCTGATCGGCTCCGTCACCGGCGAGGCGAAAGTGCGCCTGGCCGGTGACGTCCGGATCTCTTCCGCCTGTGAACGCGCCACCGGTCTGGGCACCCTGGCTGGAACGGCTGATGTCCTGCTGGACGGCGGAAGCCTGACCGCCGCGATCAACTGCGACGTCGGCGCCGTGATCGGCACCTTCGACGGTGAGGCCGTCGTCCGCTGCCGCGGCACCCGGATCAGCATCCATGGCGAGGGTAATCGCGTAGCCGGCTTCGGGAGCCTTTCCGGCGCCTGCGATACCCGCGTGGAGAGCGGCAGTGTCCGCGGCGAACTGCTTGCCGGCGAACGCCTGATGCTGGGCAACCGCAATTCCCGGTTTACTGTCACCGGCGGCAACTTCCAGGCTTTTTCTGATTCGGAGCCGGGGCCGGTTTCTCCCGACGGGACTCCCTTGTACTTCCTGAATCCGGAGGTTGACCGCTTTGAGCAGACCTTCAGCGACAACCGGGAAACCTGGACATACGTGGCCGACCGCGATCCGGATGGCCGCCTCGGCGTCTATATTCCTCCTGTGTAACGGTCTCCGGCGGTCCCGGTCATGTGAATCTCCGTTTTGAAAAAGAATCGTTCCTTTTCCGGCCCGTCTGTGTTATAATCCGTTTGTATGCGCGCGAACGGCATTCGTTCCGCGTTGTCTCGTGCAATCTAATATCCGGATGGAAAGGTGGTATTTTCCCGATGAGAAAACTCCTGTCCCTGTTCCTCGCCCTGGCATTGCTCCTGGGCATCGTTCCCGCGCTTGGTGAAGCGCCCGCTGCGGGCGAAGCCGGCATCCCCGGTGTCGGTGATGTTGTCGAAGGCTTCGAAGTCAAAGAGATCCGTGAATTCGGGCTGATCGGCGCGCAGCTGGTACTCTTTGAGCATCAGAAGACCGGCGCGAAGCTGCTCTATATCGCCAACAGCGATACGAACCGCGCGTTCCAGCTGACCTTTGTCACCCGTATGACGAACGACGAAGGCCTCCCGCATGTCTTTGAACACGGCACGCTGAGCGGCAGCGATAAATATCCGTCCACTTCCCTGTGGATGAACGTCGCCAGCCAGACCTACAACACCTATATGAACGCCTATACGACGGACGCCATGACCTGTTTCCCGGTCGCGTCCCTGTCCGAGGCGCAGCTGCTGAAACTGGCGGATCTTTATACGGACCTGTGCCTCAATCCCCGCATCATGGAGGATGAAAGCATCTACCGCACGGAAGCCTGGCGCTATGAGATGGCCGGCGCGGATGCCGATATGGCCTACAACGGTACCGTGTATTCCGAGATGCTGGGCGCCCGGACGCTGGCCCGCGCGACCATGTATGCCGCCAACAAGATCACCTTCCCCGGCGCCTCCGTATCCTTTGATTACGGCGGAGATCCGGATCATATTCCGGAGATGACCTGGGAGGAACTGAAGGAATACCATAACAAATATTATCATCCCTCCAATTGTATCGCCTTCCTCTACGGGTCCTTTGAGAACTACACGGCTTTCCTGAAGCTGCTGGACGAAGCTTTCGCGCCTTTCGGGAAAGCGGAGTTCTCCTTTGAGGAACCCGGTTATGCCCGCATCACCGAACCGGCGGTCACTTCCTACGCTTATCCGGTCGCGGAAGGTACGGATACTGCCAATCAGACAGTGATCTATTACTACATTGTCTGCCCCGGCATGAAGAGCGATATCGACCAGGAGCACCTGATCGATCATGCCTGTGAGCTGCTGAACGACTCCGCTTCTCCCCTGATGCAGACGCTGCAGGAAACCTTCCCCACCGGGAGCTTCAGCTTCGGCCGGGAAGTCGCCGCTCCGGACGACGCGATTGTGTTTGTCGCCACCGGTATGAACGAAGGCGACGCAGACCTGTTTAAACAGACCGTGGACGCGGCGCTCGCGGAGATCGTGAAGACCGGTTTCGGCGCGGAACTGGTGGACAATATCGCCACCACGCTGAAATTCGACGCCAAGCTCGCCGATGAAAACAGCAATCCTGTGGAGAGCTTCATCTATTCCCTGGCGTATGATTACGCGGTCACCGGGAACGTCTTCCGCTATGTGGAGGATTACGAAGCCCTGAACAATATAGAAGCCGAAAACAGCGAAGGGAAGCTGGCCGGCGCGATTGCGCA
>JAEEGL010464865.1_pt1 | contig 15100 bp, 9 predicted proteins | sample 9134231 | NCBI WGS metagenome assembly JAEEGL01 (sample SAMN16246548, study PRJNA631951) | gut metagenome | biome: gut microbiome; feature: rumen; material: fiber-attached | host: Bos | place: Iran: Karaj | collected 2018-10 | reverse complement strand
GTATGCTCAGAACGCTCTATCCGGTAGTTATTTTCCCAAGGTTGCTTGCGCGACCTTGAATCAAGAATTAAACGGTTCGTTTCATTTACCCGAAGTATTTCTACTTCGCTTCTTGTACTACTACTTCTTCTGTTTTATGTAAATCTCTCAAAGAACGCTTTCTTCATGGCCAACGCGATTTTTAGCGCGAAAGCGGATGCAAAGGTACAACAAAATTCCGAACCACCAAAATTATTCACCAACTTTTTTATCAGAAAAATAAAAGTTTTCGCATTTATTGACAATGCGAAAACTTGTACACCTTATTATATTTTAATATACTATTCTCTTTTACCTAGAATTCGGAGCAAATGGATGAATAGGTTAATGAAATCCAGATAGAGAGTCAAAGCTCCTAACAGGGCTAATTTCTGTGCACCTTCCCCTGCATCAGGAGCCTCTAACAGCATCTTTTTAATCTTCTGGGAATCCCATGCCGTCAGTCCTACAAACACTAATACGCAGGCATAACTGATAACCAAATCAAACATCGTACTCTTGACGAAAAAGATCTGAACGACAGAAGCAATGATAATTCCTATCAACGCCATCATGAGAATCTTTCCGATCTTAGAGAGGTCTGTCTTAGTGGTATAGCCTATAAAAGCCATAGCTGCAAACGTACCTGCCGTGATAAAGAATACGGTAGAAATCGAGGTGGCTGTATAGACGAGGAATATTGACGAGAAAACCACTCCGTTCAGCAGCGAATAGACGATGAACATCAGCGTTGCCACTGCAAGAGACAATCGATTGATAGCTGCTGAGAGGCCAAACACCAATGCCAGTTCAGCAATGATGATGACCCACATCATCGTCGAATTACCATAAATCATCTGTAATGCGCCAGGACTGGTCGCCACACCATAAGCCGTCAGGCCCGTGATGACCAATGCCAAAGACATCCACAGATATACTTTTCTCAATAAAACGGGGAAAGCATTACTCACAGCCCATTCCCGTCCATTATTCGTTGAGGCATATTCTCTCAACTCAAAATCTTGACTATTCATTTCTGTTTCTTAATATTAATTCGCCGCAAAGATACGCATTTATTTGGATGCGGCACCATTCTTTCTATTAAAAAAGAATAAAATCACTTTTTAGCTGACGTACATTCATTCACCAGATAGACAATACTCATATAAGGGATACCCGTGTTCGTTTCAAGTCCAATCTCACAAGTACGGCTATTACTATACCCCACCTCGATATGATTGGCTTCAATCTGCGGACGCAGCTTACGCAAGCCATATTTATTGAGTTCCGGGAAGGTAAAGCCTCTGTCACCTGCGAAGCCACAACAGCCGACTCCCTCGGGCAGATAGACATGATTAGAGCACATCTTTGCAAGTGCTATCATATCGTCAGCCACGCCCATCTGTCGTGTAGAGCAGGTGATGTGCAAGGCAATATGACGATTGACGGGATGGAAATCCAACCGTGGCACCAGATACTTCATAATAAACTCTGCCGGTTCATAGAGCTTGAATTGATGCATGACCTTTTTCATGCGATGCAGGCAAGGACTCTGGGCACAGAGCACGGGATACCTACCCTCCTCAGAGGCTTTCCATAAGGCGGCTTCAAGTTCAGCACTCTTGCGGTCAGCAATATCGAGCATACCCTTCGACTCCCAGATTTGTCCGCAACACATACGTTCCATACCCTCTGGGAAAATAACTTCATAGCCAGCCTTTGCCATCAGTTGAATGACTTCGTCAACCAGATCATGAATCTTACCACCATGTCTTGACTGTCCCATCGTTTGATTGATACAGCTAGGGAAATAGACAACCTTGAGGTCAGATGACTGATGTTCGTTGTTAGATGTATGAGGTATAGACTTCTCGATGATGAACTGTGTGAGATCAGACTTCTTGGGCTGACGGTGTTTCTTAGGCATGGCAGTCGTCCACAGAGGGAGACCCATTTTATTCATGCCTCGGGCTATGCTGCTCATCATGGATGGCCCGAGCGTGACATGTCCCAAGTGAGCAATGTCAAGCACCACGCGCAGGCCACTCTTAATACCCGCCATATGGTTGGCAGCAAATTCTCCGATCTTATAGCCCGTCGGACTCTCGTTCATATCCATCTGACGGATGATATGTGTCAGCTCCCCCGTATTGATTTTCATCGGGCACGATGTAGAGCACAGTCCGTCTGTTGCACAGGTCTGATCACCATAATACTTGTATTGCTTCTCCAGCGTAGCCAACCGCTCGGGATTCTCACCCGTCTTGGTGAGATGACGTATTTCGCGTTGTACAGCAATACGCATACGACTCGACAGTGTCAGTCCGCACGACATACAATTAACCTCGCAGAAGCCACATTCTATACACTTGTTGGCGCGCTTAACCTGTTCGATGGTTTCTTTGGCGGTCGACAATGTAGGATCCATCAGATAATGACCGCCATCAGGCACTTTGTCGAAATCGTAGTCGAGTACAGGGAGTGGTTTCAGACACTTGATGAAACAATCCGGATCGTCATTGAAGATGACGCCTTGGTTGAGCAAGCCATCCGGGTCGAAGATAGTCTTCAGTTCCTTCATTACCTCATAAGCCTTGTCACCCCACTCGTATTTCACGAAAGGAGCCATATTGCGACCTGTACCATGTTCAGCCTTCAGCGAGCCATCATATCCCTCAACTACCAATTTAGCCACATCACGCATCATCTCAGCATAACGTGCCACCTCATGCTCGTCAGCAAAGCTCTGGTTCAGTATAAAATGATAGTTACCCTCAAAGGCATGGCCATAGATACAGGCATCCGAGTAACCATGATCAGCAATGAGTTGCTGCAGTTTTACCGTTGCCTCAGGCAAGCTCTCGATGGGGAAAGCTACATCCTCAATAAGACAGGAGGTTCCTACAGGGCGCGTACCACCCACACTGGGGAAGATACCACTTCGGATAGCCCAGTACTTGCCATACACTTTCGGATCTTCGGTAAATTCTCCGACCTGAAGGTCTGAGTGTGGCGTGCAATCCGCAGGAATATACAAACGGAACTGAGACAGACAATCCTTGATTTTCTCAATCTTTTCCAGCAGTTGCTCATGAGTAATGCCCTTCGTCTCTGTGAGAATAGCCGTCAGGTGATGGTAGTCGCCTGGTTTCACGCCCTCAATCTTACCGGCATCTACATCTTTCTTATACTGCTGGAAAACGGGATCGTCAACGGAGTTCAACGACATATAGTCGAGCATCTCCGCACTCTTCACAATCAGATTTTCAGCACTGTATTCCAGATCTTCCTCGCCAGCCTTCATCTTCTTCATAGCCACCACAGCCTCACAACTCTCCTTCATGGTCATGAAGTATAGCATCGCTGAAGCTTTGAATGGATAGTCCTTCAGTGTCTTCATCGTGACCTCTGACAGGAATGCCAGCGTACCTTCAGAACCCACCATTGAGTGTGCGATGATGTCGAATGGGTCATCATATGCCACCAGTGGACGGAGGTTAAGTCCTGTTACGTTCTTGATGCTGTACTTTTTTAATATACGCGTGCGCAACTCCTCGTCAGCGCGTACCTTGTCTCTGAGGGCCTCAATCTTGGCTATGAACTCGGGGTGCGAACGACGGAATTGCTCGCGACTCTCTTGGTCGCCTGTATCGAGTACAGTGCCGTCTGTCAAGATGATTCGGGCAGATATCATCATACGGTCACTGTTGGCATGAACACCACAGTTCATACCCGAGGCATTGTTGACAACAATACCACCAACCATGGCCGAACCGATTGAAGCAGGATCTGGCGGGAACACACGGCCATAGGGTTTCAGGATTTGATTGACATGCCCCCCCACAATACCCGGCTGCAAGGTGATAGCATTGCTCTCACTATGAAGGTTCCATTTCTCCCAATGTTTGCCAGCAACTATCAATACAGAGTCAGTACAGCTCTGTCCTGAGAGTGAGGTACCAGCAGCACGGAATGTAAACGGCAATTGATACTTCTGACAAGCCTTGACAATCTTGGCAATTTCCTCCTCGCCATCACTGCGGATAACGACCTTCGGAATCTGGCGATAAAAACTGGCATCTGTACCCCATCCGAGGGTTCGGAGATCATCGGTATAAATACGATCAGACGGAAGAAACTGTCTGAGTTCAGCAAGGAATTTGTTTAACATAGCCTTTTCAAATTTTTAGTTACGCATATTATTTTTGCAAATATACAAAAAAATATCAGATAACCATTATTTTATTTGAGAAATCTTCGCTTATTTCCATTTTTTTTGTATATTTGCAGCAAACTTATAAAAACCTAAAACAAAAAAGCTATGGCAGCACTGATTTCTGTTATTCCTATTGTACTGCTCTTCGTCCTCATGATGGGTCTTAAAGTGTCCGGATGGAAGAGTGCGTTAATCACCCTCGTCGTAACCATATTATTGGCACTATATGCAGCTCCTGCATTAGGTATTGTTCCAGAGAAATATGGCGACGCCTCCATCTATGGTATCACACTATGGTCTGTCGTAGAGGGAATCCTCAAGGCATGTTTCCCCATCATTTTGATTATCATCTGTGCCATTTTCAGCTATAATATACTTTGTGAGACGAAAGAAATTGAGACCATTAAGGCTCAGTTTATTCAACTCACGTCCGACAAAGGTCTGCTGGTATTGTTGCTGACCTGGGGCTTTGGAGGTGTATTGGAGGGTATGGCCGGTTTCGGTACGGCAGTGGCCATTCCTGCCGCCATTCTCATTGGTCTGGGCTTCAAACCGATGTTCTCAGCCGTCATCTGTCTGGTAGCCAATACGGTTGCCGTAGGTTTCGGTGCTGTTGGTCTCCCCGCCACTACGCTGGCCAATCAGGTAGCTGATGGTACAGCATCGCCCGAGATGCTTTGTGAGGTGGCTACCTTTATCATCTTACAACTCTCGCTGATGTTCTATATCACACCCTTCCTCATCCTAATGATGACCGACCGCAAGAAGATTGTCAAGAATATCTCCTTGGCTTTATTCGTCGGCACATTCTCCATCATCGTACAGTTTGGCTGTGCCCATTTCTTAGGCCCGGAGACACCTGCCATCTTAGGTTCTGTAGCAGCTATCATTGCCATGCTTATCTATAACAAACTGTTCATCCATGACGAGAATCCCAATGACGAGGTTCATATAGAGAAGAAGAAGTTTGGTATGGCAAAGACCCTGAAGGCATGGAGCGTCTATGGACTTATCATCTTCTTCATCCTTATCAGCAGCAAGATAGTGCCATCCGTCAACGAGTTACTCAAATCTACCCTCGTCACCAAGTTCGACATGCCCGTCATTGGCAACACCTTCTCATTTGGCTGGCTATCGAATGCTGGTCTGATGATTTTCCTGGGTGCTGTCATTGGTGGTTTGATTCAAGGTCTGTCCTTTGGCAAACTGATGAAGATGTTGGCTAAGACAACATTAAGCTTACAGAAAACGGCTGTCACCATCTGTTGTTTGGTAGCCCTCGCCATGCTGATGAACAATACGGGAATGACGCTGGCCATTGCTACAGGTCTCGTTGCCATGACAGGCTTAGCCTATCCGTTCTTTGCGCCCCTCATTGGCTCAATCGGTACCTTCGTAACAGGTTCTGCCACCTCAGCCAACATCTTGTTCGGTAAACTGCAGGCTGCTGCTGCCGGACAGTTAGGACTGGTCAATGATGCCACCTTCTTTGGTGTCACTGGCAATGAAACCAACTGGCTCGCCTCTGCCAACTGTGCAGGTTCTGAGGGAGGTAAGCTACTTTCGCCCCAGTCTATTGCAATTGCTACGGCCGCCTGTGACATGGAGGGTCAGGATGGTGACATCATGCGCAAGACCATGCCGTTTGCCATTTTCTGGATTCTTATGAACGGTCTCATGGTCTTCCTGGGATTGCACGTCATTTAAGAAAAGCATTTTAGTAACATATGAAGGTAGGACTATTTATCCCTTGTTATGTGGATGCCGTTTATCCAGAGGTGGGCGTGGCAACATGGAAGTTGCTGAAACACCTGGGAATAGATGTGGAGTATCCAGAGAAGCAAACCTGCTGCGGACAGCCAATGGCCAATGCCGGTTTTGAGAAACAGGCCATTCCTTTGGCCGAGACATTCGAGGAGAAATTCAAAGGTTTCGACTATGTGGTGGCCCCCAGTGTGTCATGCACGGCATTTGTAAAGATCAACTATCCCCGTTTGCTCAACCACGAGTGCGAGTCAGCAAAGAAATGCATGGACGTTGTCGAGTTCCTCCACGATGTGGTGAAGGTGAATCGTCGTCTGGGCACCTTCCCCCACAAAGTATCACTCCACAATTCATGTCATGGCGTCCGAGAGTTAGGCTTGTCATCACCCAGTGAGGAACATGTGGCTCCGTTCAACAAGATCAAGGACCTGTTACAGCTCGTTGATGGCATCAATGTTGTTGAACCCGAACGTCAGGATGAATGCTGCGGTTTCGGTGGAATGTTCTCTATCGAAGAAACAGCCGTAAGTGCGCAGATGGGCAAGGACAAGGTAGAGCGCCACATTCAGACTGGTGCTGAATACATCACTGGTCCAGACTGTTCCTGTCTGATGCACATGGCAGGCGTTGCCAAGAAGCAAGGGTTGAATATTCAGTTCAAGCACGTCGTAGAGATTTTGGCCGCAGGACTATAGTCGTCATAACGAAATATCGGTATAACGTAATAACGAAAAACATGTCAACACAACATAGCAAAGCCGCCAAGCAGTTCTTAAAGAACCAGCAATATGCCCATTGGCACGACGCCACATTCTGGTCCGTGCGTTCCAAGCGTGACAACATGGCTCATGGATTGGAAGAGTGGGAACAGCTGCGCGAGAAGGCATCGGCCATCAAGCGCCACACCATCACCCATCTGGATGAGTATCTCGACCAGTTTGCCACCAATGCTGAGAAGAATGGTGTGGAAGTCCATTGGGCCAAGGATGCCGACGAGTTCAACGAAATCGTCTATGGCATTCTCAAGAACCATAACGTGAAGAAGATGGTGAAGTCGAAGTCGATGCTTACCGAGGAGTGCGAGATGAACCCCTATCTGGAGGCTCGCGGCATAGAAGTGGTAGAGACCGACCTTGGCGAACGTATCATCCAGTTGAAAGGTCAGAAGCCCTCACACATCGTGATGCCCGCTATCCACCTGAACCACGATGACGTGGGCGAGTTGTTCGAAGAGAAGGGCATCTCGAAAGAGAAGGGCAACCACGATCCCACGTATCTCACCTACCGTGCACGCCTTAGCTTGCGCAATGAGTTCCTGACCGCTGATGCCGGTATGACGGGTGCCAACTTTGGTATTGCAGAGACTGGCGACATCGTAGTATGTACTAACGAGGGCAATGCCGACATGTCAACATCATGTCCACGCCTGCATATCGCTGCCATCGGATTGGAGAAAATCATCCCCAACTACGAGTGTCTGGCCGTCTTCCAGCGCATGCTCTGCCGTGCAGGTACCGGACAGCCTACAACCACCTATACGAGTCACTTCCGCAAGGCCCGTCCGACAGCTCACCACATGCACATCATCTTGGTGGACAATGGTCGCTCAGAGTGGATAGCCAACCCCGAGCATTGGGAGTCGCTGAAGTGCATCCGTTGTGGTTCGTGCATGAACACCTGTCCCGTCTATCGACGTTCAGGAGGCTATTCGTATAGTTACTTCATCCCTGGCCCCATTGGCATCAACCTTGGCATGCTTCGCGACAGACAGGCCCATAGCGGTAATGTCAGCGCCTGCACGCTCTGCCTCAGTTGTCAGACGGTATGTCCCGTCAAGGTCAACCTCGGTGACCAGATTTATCTGTGGCGCCAGCAGCTCGACGATTTTGGTACCGCCAATCCGCAGAAGAAGATGATGTGTAAGGGTATGTCGATGCTCTATGGTTCGCCTGGCCTCTACAATTTCGGTACAGGTCTTGCCCATTGGGCCAACCTGATACCATCGGCCATCATGAACTGTGGCCTCAACCCATGGGCAGAAGGCCATAAGATGATGGAGTTCCCCAAGAAGCCCTTCCACGAAGTCATTAAGGAATTATAAATCGATATATCAAGCTATCGGAAAAAGAAAAGACTATGTCAAGCAAAGAAGATATTCTGAAGAAATACAGGGCAAATGTCAAAGAGCGTTTCGACATGCCTGATTTAAGCGACATCAAGGCTATCATCTACCCCGACCCGCTATTACAGTTCATGAATATGACGAAGAGCGTGGGTGGTAATGCCATTGAGGTTGACAAGGGACGTGACATCAACGCGCTCATCCGTGAGCTCTATCCCGATGCCAAGGAGATTGCCTCTAACCTGCCCGAGATCACCATTGCCACCCGCAATCCTGACGAAGTGGGTCGTGCACGCGACTTAAACGGCACAGATGTTGGTGTGGTTCGTGGCTGCTTTGGTGTAGCGGAGAACGGTTGTGTGTGGATTCCCCAGCAGATGAAGGAGAAAGCCGTATGTTTCATCTCCGAGAATCTGGTCATCCTTCTTGACAAGAAGCAGATTGTCAACAACATGCACGAGGCCTATGCCCGTTTGTCGAAGAAGGAGGGCTGTGGTGCAGACCAGTTCGATGACTACGGCTACGGCTCGTTTATCAGTGGTCCCTCGAAGACTGCCGACATTGCCCAGGTACTTGTCATGGGCGCTCAGGCAGCACGCTCAGCAACCGTATTATTGTTAGACGAATAATCAAATATTAATATAGATTACACATAGATGATGATGCATTTTTGGAAAAAGAATATTGTCGCCGCCATGTTGTTCTGCGGCGCTATCAGCTGTTTTGCCCAAAACTGGCAAGGTGAGGCTGGTAAGTGGACATTTGTTGGCCAGCTGAAGAATCCTGAGGATACCCTCATCATGATGCCAGTCAATAACATCCATGAACAACATACGGTCTTGAAGAAAAACGGCATGTTTAAGTTCACGACTAAGCTGACGGAAGCTGAAGAGTATATGATTCTGAGCCCTGCGGCATGTCGCAATGAGCCAGGTTTTAGCATTGTGGTCAATGCTGTTCCTGGTGAAGTGCTTACAGCCAAGGGATTCTGCAATAACGATAAGCCTGCGGATGGTCTTACCTTTGGTGGCACTGATTTCTACAAGTACTATACCGAGGCCTACAAAATACAGGACAAGGTACAAGAGACAGAGGATGCCCAGTCAGCCATCAATTTCGTGAAAGCCCATCCTGGCAATGAGATTGCAGCCGTTTTTGTTGGTGCTGTCGGTTGCTATGATCCCGACCGTCTCAACGAACTGCTCAACCTGATGCCGCCAGCAATTCGAAATGGCAGGATGAAGCAATTCATCAACCAGGAGATAGAAGATGCCAAAGAGTATGTGCAACAGAAGGAGAGAGACGAGATGCTCCCAGAAGGCAGCATGGCTCCTGAGTTCACCCTTGAAGGTCTCAACGGCCAACCATTCTCCCTATCATCACTGCGAGGCAAATATGTCATACTCGACTTCTGGGGTTCATGGTGCGGTTGGTGTATCTCCGGATTCCCTGATATGAAGACGTATTACTACAAGTATAAGAACAAGATGGAGATTCTCGGTATGGATTGTGGCGATACGAAGGCTAAGTGGAAGAGGGCCGTTGATGAACACGAACTGCCTTGGAAGCAGGTCTTTGTACCCAAGGGGTCACAGGTCTTTGATGACTATCGTATCTCAGCCTATCCGACGAAGGTGATTCTGGGACCTGATGGTAAAGTGTTGAAAACGGTCATTGGCGAAGATCCCAAGTTCTACGATTACCTTGACAAACTTCTGAAATAATAAGGTATCAAAAAAAGAGGCTTCACTCGGAAGCCTCTTTAGTATTTTTCTTAGCGAAGGTGCCGCTGGCCTGGCTATGGTATTCCCCATCACCTGCAGTGCCTCGTGTGATACCGCGTGTCCAGTAGCCCCAGTCGAAGTAGCTCTCATAGCTCAGGCTGAAATACGTCTCGCTATCGCAATAGCCGTCATCCATATATCCTGAGAAGTGGTAGTCGTCAAGCTGATAGTCGTTGATATATATATCACTATAGTCTTTGTCGTAGTACATGATATGAATGCAACCGTGAGCCACTTCCCACTTGAATTCGCAGAACCAGCTGTTATAGCGGTCGCGTGCATCGTAGTCAACCTCGTAACCATATCCGCCATAGGTGTTGGAACGGTCAAAGTACATGGCTGTGCGGTAGGTATCACCACTCAAGCCCCAACGGTCGTAATAGTAGTTGTCAATATAGCCTGTCCAAGTACCATCCAGAGTGCGTGCCTCTTCACGATCCAGCCAATCCCTGTCACAGCTGGTAAACATCGTTATTGCTATCGTTGCCATTGCGAGGTAAGTAAACATCTGTTTCATAGTCGTAAGTATTTAAATTGTTCAACTTTTGATAGTGCAAAGATAGAGCGAAAAAACGGACTTTACAAGGCAAAAAACCTATTTTGAGGTAGGGAAATTCCTACAAATGAGTAGGAAAACAGGTTTTTTAGCCCTAAAAATACATTTTTTCGACAAAAAACATTGTCACTTCAAAATAATTGCCTACCTTTACAACACAAAAACAGAAAGAGATTTCTTTTCCATTATTAATACTAACACTCGAAAATCGAAGCGGCACGGTTGAGAAACCATTGCCGCTTCACTATTTTTCACCCCGCGAAATAGCAAGCATCACTCCTCGCTGCTCACCTTCTTTCCGAACTCAGGATCAATTTTGATAAGTGCTGTCACCACAAAGGTGATGAGACAGAGCAACATGACAACGATGAAGAACATGCGATAGCCCATCATATCCTTCAGCCAACCCGACAGCATACCTGGCAACATCAGACCAAGATATGAGATGGCGGTACAGAACGCATAGTGTGAAGTCTGGAAACTGCCCTTGCTGAAATAGAGCATGTAGAGCGTCAGTGCTGTGAATCCCAGACCGTATCCGAACTGCTCAATAAAGATACATGTGCTGATAAGCGCCAGATTATCGGGCATGGCATAACTCATATACACATATACGATATCAGGCAATGTGATGGCACATACCATAGGCCACAGCCAGCGTTTGAAACCATCGCGGCCAGCCAACAAACCACCGAGGATGCCACCAAGCGTCAAGCCAATCACGCCAATGGTGCCGCTTGCCAGTCCGAACTCCTGGGGTGATAGTCCCAAACCTCCTGCAGTATGCGGTCGCATGAGGAAGGTCAGGCTCATCTTACCCAACAGGGCTTCAGAGAAACGGTAGAACAGCAGGAAAAGCATGGCATAGACCATCTCACGAGGGGGCAGTTTCTGGAAGAAGCTACGGAAAGCCGTAGCGATACCCATCATCACCTCATGGGCATTAGTGCCATGCGACTGGTCGCTACGTGAGCGAGGCATGATATAGGAGTGGTAGAGCCAGATAGCGATGAAGAGGGCTGCCAGACCATAGAACACGAGGCTCCACGTAAAGGCTTTCTGATTGCGGAACATCAGCTGCAGCATGCCAGCCACAGGTATCAGGACACCATTTCCGAAGATGACAGCCAAGCGATAGAAAGTATTGCGGATACCCACGAACCACACCTGTTCGTGATCGTCGAGTTCCAGCATATAGTAACCATCGGCAGCAATGTCATGCGTAGCACTGCTGAATGCCATCAGGAAGAAGAAAGCCATTGTACCCTGGAACCACAATGGTGTATTCAGGGTGAAGGCAACACCCGCTAAAGATGACCCCAACAACAACTGCATGGAAAGCACCCACCAACGTTTGGTTCTATATAAATCGACGAATGGGCTCCATAGAGGTTTCACCACCCATGGCAGTCCTAACCATCCCGTATACAGAGCAATATCCGTATCACTCATGCCCAACTGCATGTACATCACCACAGCTACCGTCATTACCACGACATTGGGCAGTCCCTCAGAAACATACAAGGTGGGAATCCACCACCAAGGATTTCTTTTATTTTCCATCATTAATATATTTTTTTGATTTCGGCACCACGATAGTAGTGCAACAATATTTCATTATAGCGGTAGCCTTGCTGTCCCATCACAGCGGCACCAATCTGGCAGAGTCCCACGCCGTGGCCCCAGCCTTTACCATGAAGGATGAAACCTTCAGAGGTTTTCTCCACATCAAATGCAGAACTGTAAAGGTGACTCTCGCTGAGTGCACGGCGTATCTCGAGTTCCTTACCGATGGTGAAAGTCTTCTTTGTACCCACAATTTTCAGTTTCCAGATACGGCCACTCTTGCCTCTCTCCAACGGGATGAGATCGGTAATCTTGCCAAAGTCATCCTTCAACTTGGTATTGACAAGTTCAGAAAGCTCATCCACTGTGTATTTCACTGTCCAACGGTAGAAATCGTTAGTCTCCTGATCATAGTCGTTAAGAACCTGTGAGAGCACCTTCTTGTCATTGGTATTGCAGAATGGGTCTTCCACAGAGACAAGATAAGGTTTCGGTGTATCTTCCCAACAGTATTGGAATTCCTCTGTTACACCACCACAGCATTTCGAGAAACGGGCATCACAGATGTCGTCACCATAGCAGAGTATCTGCCCGCGTGTGGCCTTCAGCGCCTGTTCCACATTCTTGCTCGTCTGTTTCGTAATACCTTGATAGCGCTGACAGTGGTCATCAGCACAGACATCGAAGATGGTATGGTCCTCACGGTCGTACCAACGGATGAGTTCATCATCTTTCTTGACGAACGAGAAGAATCCGTCTTTATGCTCAATGCTCTCTTCGCGACGTCTCATCTGTGCCAACAGCCACGAACGACTGATAACAGCATGGGCTTTCAGCAGTTCCAAGCCCGCTGTAGCTTTCATCTCACTGGATATGACTGAGGCGAGATAGCTTTCTACTGGCAACTCGTTGATGGCTGTAATCTTGTCACTCTCTACCACGAGTCGAAGAGTGCCCAGGAACACTTGTGTTTCTTTGCGTTCCCAATGGAAGTTGACTCCGATAGTAACATCGTATAATGAGAATGATGATTGCGACGACTGAGGTGTGAAGGTTAGTTCACGATACTGGTTACCATTCCACAGGATGCCCCCTTCCGAGAACTCTACTGTCTGGTCTCCATTGATTGTCTCGCCCTTGGCCGAATAGTCGCCATTGAGCGAGAAGTGTATCTTCTGACCGCTAACAATACCCACCGTCACTGAAGGTTGTTGCTTGGAAGCATGCGACTGATGGGAAGCCATCGGTGCACTTTTCAGTCGATTGATGACCTCCTTAGTCTGCTCCTCGTCAATAGACAGCTCCTGATAGATGGCTACAACACGCTCTGCTGTGACTCTACGGAAGTCCTCCTCGCGTGGTGTAATAATCAGTCCACCCATATCCACAGCACCCGGACTGATGATGTATTGTTCGTCGCCCTCAGCGGTATAGCAGTCGGGACGGTGCTTGCGACGAGGCAGCACTACACTCAACAGGCTATCACCACTATTCCACACGATAACATTCATCATCGGCTCATCATCTGTTAGCGGCAGACACTTATAGAGTTGTCTGAACAGCTGTTCACCGCTTTCAGGGTTATGACTCTTGATGAGGAAAGCTGTTGCCGGATAGTCGGCCAGATGCCAAATGCCCTCATCTTCCTCTTGCTTCACGATTTCCACCATATTGCGGCTCAGGCGCTGCCAAGCACACTGCAGTGGCAATATACCACTACTTACAGCCTGTAAATGGGCATGATCAGGTGCCGATGCTCCACAATGCGGTCCATTATATAATATGGTAAGGTCCGTGTTTCGCTGAGCCAGCTGCAACATTTCTCCAAACATCGGCATGATGCGCTGTGGCTGATGGCGAAGAGTAGGCAACGTAAAGTGAACGGGCAATATCGGGAACGGATTAACCAGCAACTCATAAATGCCATCAACAGTACGATGCATTTGAGCCTTCGGCCGATTATTCGCACAGAGGAAACAAGGGCGTTCACTGATGCTTTTAGCGTCAATCTTCGCCCCTGTAGAGGCAATACGGGCAGGATTCCACTGAACTACCATCGTGAATGTATCAGCCACTAACTCGCGAGTTTCCACTCGCTCAAGATCACGATAGCGCTGACGCACATCATCCCATGTCTGCAACTGACGGTTAAAGAAGCGCATCAGAGGCGACTCACTCAGCATATCTTCCCGTCCCTTCACCATTTGCTGACGGGCATGTAGTTCCATAGTGCGCAGACGGTCTTTATAGAGATTATTAGCATTAATCTTCTCAACAGACAGTGCCGCATCACTGTTGCCGCCCCAACGGCGACAGAGATATAGTTCGCTGAAGATACGACCAATACGATAGCGTCTTGAGAACATCAGTCCAAGGGCATAGTCTTCTCCATAAGAAGTATTGGGGAAGCCAACCTGTCTCAGTAGCGGTGTAAAGAAAGCCCTCGGAGCACCCAAACCATTGATGCGCAGAGCATTATTCGGCCCGTTTTCATCGGTCCATTCCTTATGATCTATCAATCCTGGAGGCAGTGTATTCAGGTCAAAGTCGCACATCCGATACGAGCCGATCATCATGGCTGCTTTCTGCTTATAGAAGGCATCGACAATGGTCTGGAGGGTCTTTGGCGACGAATAAAGGTCATCGCTGTCAAGCTGGATAGCAAAGCGTCCGCAGAAAGTACTGTATATGGCCTCGTTCCAGCAACCTCCGATACCAAGGTCATGGCGCTCTGGGGTGATGACATGCAGTTTGTTATCGTGACTTGACAACAGGCCAGACAAAATCGCTGAAGTACCATCGGTAGAATGGTTATCAACGACAATGACATTGTATTTAAACGAAGCCTTCTGAGAGAGTGCACTCTCTACAGCATCCTTGATGGTCTTCTCACGATTGAAGACAGGTATGATGACTGAAGCCTCCACCTCAAAGTCCTGTTCGTCAAAATCCACCTCCTGATACTGCGTCGTATCAACCAACGCACCCACCTCACGCAGATGGGCTGTGCAGGCCTGTTCCATCTCTATCTGGACAGCACGGTTGGCAGGATTAACATAGTCAAACTGCTTCTC
>JAEEGL017171526.1_pt1 | contig 15101 bp, 13 predicted proteins | sample 9134231 | NCBI WGS metagenome assembly JAEEGL01 (sample SAMN16246548, study PRJNA631951) | gut metagenome | biome: gut microbiome; feature: rumen; material: fiber-attached | host: Bos | place: Iran: Karaj | collected 2018-10 | reverse complement strand
TGCGGGGCGAGTCGGATCCGTGGGTTTCACCCACGGTTACGCATATAGCGCCCCGCTGGGGCGCTGGTGGTGACGCTCCTGCGGGGCGAGTCGGATCCGTGGGTTTCACCCACGGTTACGCATATAGCGCCCCGCTGGGGCGCTGGTGGTGACGCCCCTGCGGGGCGTGTCGGATCCGTGGGTTTCACCCACGGTTACGCATTAGGCATACCATGAGCCTCAGCATGTGTTATAAGCAGTTTGGCTGAACACAGCCTTTTTATCGTTTTTCTTTTACATTCCCTGTGCAGAGCACCATGATTCCCTATACGCCCGAACGCATTCGTATTGTTCTCGTCGAACCCGAAAATCCCATCAATGTCGGCACTGTGATGCGCGCCATGAAAAACATGGGATTTGGCGAGCTTTATCTGGTCCATCCGGCCGAAATGGACATGCAGAAGACGCAGATTTCTGCGCACCGAACCGACGATATGCTCCAGAATCTGCATATCTGCGATTCGCTCGACGAGGCGCTCACCGGCGTACATGAATCGTACGGTTTTTCTGCGCGCACGCGGTCCGAAACCTGGGCAACGCTCGATATGGAATCGGCCGTTGGCCGCGCCATTGATATCGTCCGAAACGATCAGCAGGTTGCCTATGTATTTGGCCGCGAGCGCACGGGGCTTACGAACGACGAGCTGCTGCGTTGCACCTGCCGGGTTCATATCGAAACCAGCAGCTACTCCAGCCTCAATCTTGCGCAGGCTGTTCTGCTTGCGGTTTATGCGACGTTCCGGCAGTCGAAATCAGCCGAAGATGCGCCTGCGCCCAGACCTGTCGCACAAATCGACAATCATCTGCCGACCTCTGTGCCTGCGACGATCGATGCACAGCGCCGCCTGGTGGAGCGCATTGAATCGATGCTCGTCGATATCAGCTATTTCAAATCGCAGGCGCCCAACTCGGCCATGCATCGCATCCAGAATATATTGATGCGCGCAGATCTGCACGACGACGAAATCCAGCTTCTCATGGGGATCTGCGCCGAAGTTTCCAATTATGCACGCCTGATCGAACGCGGCATCCGGCCGCCCAAAATCCAGGCCAACGGTAAGCTCAAAACATGAATCTGATATCTCGCATTGCTTTATTTTTCAAAGGTTTCGCCATGGGAACCGTCGATATCGTTCCCGGCGTGAGCGGCAGCACGGTTGCTGTTTTGCTCAACATCTACGAACGCTTTATCGCGGCACTCAAAAACATCAACAAGGATTTGATCGTCGCGCTGGTGCGTCCATTTGGGCACAAATTCGACAAAGAAAGCCGTCAGGCGTGTAAAGAAGCCTGTGTTCGTGCCGATTTGCCATGGCTCATCAATCTTTTGCTGGGGCTTTTCTGCGCCTTTATCGCGGCGAGTTTCGTCATTCCCTGGCTGATGATGACATATCCCGAGATCATGCGGGGATTTTTCTTTGGGCTTGTGCTGGGCTCTGTGATCACGCCGATGCGCCAGGTGAGCCAGTGGCGCGCGCAGCATTTCGTCACAATCGCGCTGTTTGCCGCGTGTTTCTTCTTTCTGCTCGGGCAGCAGATCAATCCTCCCGCAGAACTCGTGGCGATCACGACGTCCGAACCGACGACGCTCAAAACGCTTTGTTCGACGTTCCCTTGTCTGGTGACTCCTGCTGAAATCCAGGCGATGTCTCAGAATGCGGCGATTCAGCATCTGGCCGATCCGGTCGCTGGCACCATCGATGCCGGAACATCGCTGTTTTTACCGCGTCCCTATTATATTTTCTGCTTTTTGGCTGGTTTTATTGCCATTTGCGCGATGCTGCTGCCGGGGATTTCGGGAAGCTTTGTGCTGCTCATTCTGGGCTGCTATTTCTTTATGCTCAATACGGGCAAGAGCTTTTTGCATGCGCTGGCACACGGCGATTTTCTTGGTTCACACATGCTTTATCTCAGCTGCTTTGTGCTGGGTGCACTTGCCGGAATTGCCGCATTTTCCCGCGCGTTGTCGTGGTTGTTCAAGCATCACCGTGATCTCACGCTGTGCGCGATTATCGGTATTCTGATGGGATGTCTGCGCGGTGTGTGGCCATACCGCATTCTGGATGAGGCCGGGGCGCAGCTCAATGTGCTGCCGACGTTCGATACACCTCATCTGTGGACGACGCTTGTTGCAATGATTTGCGCGCTCGGCATCGTTGTCTTTACCGTGGTGATTCAAACAAAAGGCAATAAACCAGCGGTAGAAAAGAAAGACGCGCCATGATTTTTTACATCCGCTCGGGTGAGTCTGCGTCGCGTAATAAATAATGCAGCGCGGCCCGGCGTATCGCGTGCGATAGCCGGGCCGAAAAGGGCGTATCGGCGCAGCCGATAGCCCGTAAAGCGAGCTGCAGCGACGTGTCGAGACACGTCGCAAAGCGAGTTACCCGCCGCAGCAACCGCATCCGCAACCGCCGTTTTTATTCTTTTTTTCGGATTGCATTCTGCGTTCGAGGGCGGTTTTGCTGAATGGGCAATTGCAGCAGTCGTGGCCGCATGTGCCGTTGCATCCGCCGCTGTCTCTTGGGGTGCTCAATCGTCTGTATTTTTTGACCATTGAGACGACGACATAGGCAAACGCAGCAATTACAATCAATGCAACGACAATGGTATCGGCGGTCATATTAACTCCTGCGCTCAGGCTATCAGGCTTCCGATGGCGTAGATGATAGCCGCGAGAATCCATGCGATGGCAAACATGCCGAAGAATTGTGCGAGTGCGAATTTCCAGGAATTGGCTTCCCTCTTGGCGACGGCGAGCGACGCGATGCAAGGCGAGGTGAGGAGCATGAAGATGATGAGGCAGATGCCCTGAAGCGTGGAATATTGTGCACGCAGTTGTGCGCGCAGGGAAGAGGCCCCTTCGTCGTTTTCGGCTTCTGCGTCGACCTCGTTGCCGAGTGAGTAGACGATGCCCATCTGCGAGACGAACACTTCTTTTGCGGCGAGCGATGCGATGACGGCGGTCGAGACTTTCCAGTCGAAGCCGAGCGGTTTAAAGATGACGCCGAGACCCTTTCCGATGGTGCCCATCAGGGAGTTTTCGAGCTGTTTGTCGTCGAGGTAGTTTTTCACTTTTGTCGCGTAATCTTTGGCTGTGTTGAAGGCTTCGCCGTCGGCAAAGAGTGCGGGGTCGTCGGCTTCGAGTTTTTTGGCGATTTCTTCGATTTTTGCGGCGACTGCTTTGTCGCTGTCTTCGGGATCGAGGCCAGCGGCTTTGGCCAGTTCGGTGACTTTCTGATCGAACGCGGATTTATCTTCGAAGTTGGTGTCGGGATTGGCTTTTAGATAGGCTTCGTAAGCGGTGATCAAATCGGCACCGCCGTCTTCGGATTTAATCTGTTCAACAGCCTGTGCAGTGAAGGTTTCTTCCGATTTTTCGTCGAGCTGGGGGAAGTATGCGAGCGCCCACAGAACGATGGAGAGGGCGAGGATGATCGTACCGGCTTTTTTGAGATAGAGCCACGAGCGTTCCCACATGTGCATGAGGATGGCGCGGAGTGTCGGCAGACGATAGGGCGGGAGCTCCATTACGAAGGGATCTTCCTGGCCTTTGAAGACGGTTTTTCGCAGAATGAAGGCGACGAAGAGACCGACGATGACACCGACGAGATAGATGCCAAACATCGCGGTGCCCTGCCAGGCTTCGGGGAAGAAGATGGGGACGAGCAGCAGCCAGATGGGCACGCGTGCACCGCAGCTCATAAAGGGCACGATGAACATCGTGGTGAGACGTTCTTTTTCACCGGCGATGGTGCGGGTCGCCATGATGCCGGGGACAGAGCAGCCGAATCCGGTGATGAGCGGAATAAACGAACGGCCGTGCAGACCGAGGGCGTGCATGAGTTTATCGAGCAAGAATGCGGTTCTGGCCATATAGCCTGTGTCTTCGAGGAACGACAAACCCATAAAGAGGATGAGGATATTGGGGAGGAAAACGAGGACGCCGCCGACGCCGCCGATGATGCCATCGACGACGAGGCTCTTGGCGGTTGGTGCGCCTTCAAGCCAGCCCGAGCATAATTCGCCGAGTTTGCTGAAACCGGCATCGATCCAGTCCATCGGGAACTGACCGATGGTAAACGTGAGCTGGAACAGCAGCCAGATAATGCCGAGGAAGAAAACGAGACCAAGGATGGGGTGTGCGAGCCATTTGTCGATTTTGTCGCTGATTTCGCGGGCGTTTGCGCGTTCTTTGGCGATCGTGACTTCTTTGAGCAAACCGTCGGCAAATCCATAGTATTGCTCGGTGAGGTACTGCCTGATGTCCATTTTTGTGTCGGACTCGATGTGTTTGCGTTCGGCAGCGGCTGCTTCGAGGATTGCGGCGCCATCCCTAAGTGCTTTGACCTCATCGGTATATTTTTCGTCACCGGTGAGCAGTTTGGTGGCAATCCAGTCGGGGTAGAGATTGAGGGACTGCGGGAATTTGGCTTTGATGGCGTTGATGGCGTTTGTGGCATGCTCGCCCAGACGCAGGTGGCTTGCAGGAATCTGCGGTTCTCCCACGATGGCATCTTTGAGTTCGTCGATGCCGCGGCTGTGTGAACCAACGGTGGTGATCACCGGCATGCCAAGGAGTTTGCGCATATCGTCGAGCTTGAGACGGAGACCGGCTTTTTCGGCTTCATCCCACATGTTCAGGCACAGGACCATGGGCAGATTGAGCTGCATGAGCTGTGCGACGAAGACGAGGGAACGTGAAAGCGCACCGGAATCGACAATGGCAACCAGCAGATCGACTTTGCCGCTGAGGAGCTCTTCCTGAGCCACGCGTTCTTCGGGGGAGTGATAGTTGAGTGAGTAGGTTCCGGGGAGATCGATGACATCGATTTCGCGATCGTTGTGTTTGAAGGAACCCACGCGCTTTTCGACCGTCACGCCGGAGTAGTTTCCGACGTGCTGATTGGCGCCGGTGAGCGCATTGAAAATCGTCGTTTTGCCGCAGTTTGGATTACCCGCAAGGGCAATCGTCAGTTTGTTTTCCTGGCTCATTCGAATGAGTCTCCTAAAGAGAAAAAAGTAAAAAATGCAATATGAGCCATCACCAGGGGTGATAATTTCTGCGAAATCTGATATGAGGCAGACAGGGAGCAATCCCTGAAGATGGGCTCACACAAGAGTCACGTCAAAACAAAAAGCTGCGGCAGCCTTCCAAACCTTCGCAGCTTTCAATGAAAAAAGCACTGAAGTGATTCAGTGCTTTTTTTTATAGTTATTAGAGCAGCGGCAAATCGAAGATCATGCCGACTGTGATTTCGCCGTTTGTATCGTCTGTTTCTTCGGGGATGTTGACCTTAACTTCCGAAACGAGTTCGATATTCTCGAAGAGTTCGACGTTGTAACCGAGGCTCACGAAGCCTTCCTTGCCGACTTCTTTGTCGAGGTTTTTGGCCATATTCGTCACCGTCAGACCACCTTCAAGGAAGAGCTGATGACCTTCGAGGATTGTATAGTACATACCGAGGGTGAGGTCGAGATCGACATCGGATTTCACGCGATCCTTTTCTTCGATGATATTATTGCCATCGGCATCTTTGCCGATAATTCTTTCTTTTCCAAGATTCCACGAGTGAATGGGCAGGTCTGCACGCAGGTATGCACCAAATCCGCTCATATCGTTGTCGGTGTCGAAATTGAATTCAAAGCCCGGTGCAATCACGATTTCACCGCTCTCTCCACCTCTGATGGTGGCTCCCGCCGGATCGTAGGCAAAATCGGTGTGGAAATCGATGTCGAAGTTTTCTGTATCCAGCAGGTTGGTGAGGAAATCGAAATCAAATGCCCAGCCGGCACCGGCCAGAGCAATGTCCGAACCCATCTCAAAATTGGCAGTAATCGTGAGAAAATCGGCAACACCGTAGCCAACCGCAAGACTCGTTGTCCAACCCGTGTTCTCGTCGGTAATGTTTGCAAAACCAATGGTCGGTGCGAGTTCGACAACACCCTTGTCGAGAACTTCGGTTGTATCACCGGCAAATGCATTGTTGGCAAAAAGACAAACGAGCGCGGCCGCGCAAAGCGCAGAAAGTTTTTTCATTTAAGAGATCTCCCAAATTACAAGCGTTAAGGTGATAAGGCAGCAAATACGACAAGCTGCTGCCTCAAGAACGCTCAATGCCCCGGGGGGTACTATTTGAGCGCATATATAACGTCATGCCCGAAATATATTCATTTGGAGAACCAAATTTCTGGCAGAATCAACAGACCGCCAGGAGAAGGAGGGGCGATCGTGCGTCTGCCAGAAATATTGGTTATGAACTCATTTCCCCTGCAGAAATGAGGTACCTAAAGCATGACAGAAATGATTAGCAGATATCGACATCGACGGCTTCGGCTTCGGCCTTGCGAAGCGCCAGCTGTACGGTTCCCACGCGAACCCAGACCGGATCGCCAAGTGCTGCCGTCCTTTCCTTGACGACTTCGATATTCGGGATAATTCCCATATCAAACAGACGCTGGCGGATAATTGTGTCTGCATGAACAGATCGCACGACGCCTTTGCTCCCAATTCCAAGACTGTATAGTGTTTCCTGTGCCATAACCTCGCACTCCTCATATATGACGATAACTGATGGACGGCATCCGGTCCGGATCGGACGATTTCCGTCATCTGTTAGTTGTGTCTAACAAACTTTGAGATCGCTGTCAACATTTTTTGTTAGACATATCGAACAATAGGTGTGAGGGGAGGGAATAATGAATAGGGAATAGGGATGAGGGATCACATAATTCGACGCGCCCGCATGGCGCAACCGCCAGCGCCCTGGAAGGGCGCTTGACATTAGCCGGGGGTAAACGCAGTGCAACCCCCGGCGGCAATAACATGTATCAGGGATGAGGGAATAGTGAATAATGAATAGTGAATAGTGAATAGTGAATAGGGATGAGGGATCACATAATTCGACGCGCCCGCAGGGCGCAACCGCCAGCGCCCTGGAAGGGCGCTTGACATTAGCCGGGGGTAAACGCAGTGCAACCCCCGGCGGCAATAACATGTATCAGGGATGAGGGAATAGTGATGAGGAATGAGGGGTGAGGGAGGAGGGATGGTTAACCGGCATTCACATTTGCGCGAATCTCGCGCATCCATCTGTACAGAGCCTGAATATCTTCATCTTTGCCGCTGGTGTCGGCGACGGTGACTTCGAGTTCGTGGTGCATCGCAATGATGCGGGTGTGTTTGATAAATGCGCCTGGCGGGAGAATTTCGAGAACCGGGACGGCGTGCAAATCAATGCAGTCGTTGATTTTGGCCTGTGAGAGCCGCGAAGCGCAAACCAGACGGCCGGATTCGGGGTGGATGTGACAGGACGTATCGCGGATGAGCGTATTGATGGCTGCGCAGACCGCCACGAGTCCGACTGCAGCAAAGAAAAATCCCGCGAAAAACCGCACAAAATTGATTTCCCGGTGCGCATAATCGATGAGAAAATCGGGCAGATACAGACAGGCGAGTGCGATAAAGGCAAAGACAAATCCCTGGAGATAGGCCATGCCGAATTGTCGCAGACGCTGGGATCGCGATGGACGAATGCGTATCCATCCGCTCACATCCAAATCGCGCGGGGCTTTGGGGGTATCGACGACGAGCTGATGACCGAGAGCCGGAAACTCGGGTACTTTCTGGATTTGATGCGATTCCGGGGTGCTTGCTGCAGCCGCGGAATGCGCCATTTTTTTCTTATTCTTTTTCTTCATCTTTGATTTGTCCAAGGGATAACCGGATTTGCCGGATGTCTGGCAAGGGCCTGTATTTCCGCGACAGCCAGCACATCATGCCGATGAGTGTTTGCGGATATTGCAAAGCCTGATAGGCATGTTTGGAATCGCAGCGTATATGATAGATGCCGTTATCAATGGCGACGACAGATGATGTGCGGGCGGTTTCGTCATCGACACACAGCTGGTAGGCGTATTTAATCCATTGGTGCACAGGCATTTGCAGGATGACATTTCGTTTTATCAGTGCGAATGGCGAGCAGAAGTCGTCGGGGGGAATGAGTGAGAGCCCGCGCAGCGGGGGAAGCGGCCGCAGTTCGTGGATATGATGGAGTCTTGCGACGATTTCGCCCCTTCCCTGCAGTGATCTCAGCGTTTCCATCTTTTCGCAGCGCACTCGCCAAATTCCGTTGTCTGTTCCGAGAATCGTCGCATTGCCACAGACGATGCCCTCCACAGCCGCATCCCATGCGGATTTTGTCCAGTCTTCGGGCGACATGGATTTGATCGCGTCGATCGGCAGCTTTTCAAGGGTTTCAATAAGTGACATGACAGAAAACCAATATGATTCATCACGCCCCGGAGGGGCGTATCATCCGTAGTTATTAACCGGGGGTAAGCGACAGCGCAACCCCCGGATATCGGCATCATATGATCCACCGCGCCCGCAGGGCGCAACCACCAGCGCCCCGCAGGGGCGCTTGACATTAGCCGGGGGTAAGCGACAGCGCAACCCCCGGCTAGATCCAACACGCCCCGGAGGGGCGTATCATCCAATGCGTGACAAAATAAAATCCATAATTGATTAAAGCCCATAAAATCAATAAAGTTTTGGTGCGTGATGATACGCATGGAGGTAAATATGAAATTAAATGCACAAAAGATCGTCTGGATGATTCCGGCAGCTCTGGCGGCTTTGATGGCGGGGTGTGGTCCCGAGCTGGAATGCAATGTTGGAGAAAGAATATGTGTGGATAATGTATCGCGGACGTGTGTTTATGGCGAGTGGGTGGATGTGACGTGTGAAGGCGCATCGCCGGTGTGTGATGTGAAGCACGGATGTGTGAAGGCCCAGAGCGTCTGCGGCAATGGTGCGATAGATCTGGGTGAAGCATGTGACAAAGATAATCTTGCGAACCGCACGTGTGCGGATCTCATTGAGGGATCGACGGGAACGCTGCGATGTCTCGATATATGTCAGTATGATACGACTGGCTGCAGCAAACCGGTAAAGGACTGCTCAGATGGCGAGAAGCGCTGCGTGGGAACAGAGCTTCAGAAATGCAACGGCGATACATGGCAGTATCTGATTGATTGTTCGGCACTGAGCCAGATATGCGATAAAAAGACGCTGAGCTGTATCAATGGATGCCAGGGAGAGCCCAGATGCAGCGATGACGGCAGGTATCTGATTTCGTGTAAAGACGGTGAGGAATCTGTGGAGACGTGTGAATCGGGCACCAGCTGCAAGCAGAATGGCAGCGGGGCACCGGAGTGCATGCCGTGACGATTGCGGCAGCGCCAGGCATCCGAGGGGGTAGCGGCGTATTTGCGCAGCAAATAGACGCGTAGGGGGAGACTTCCCCCTCACCATATAAAAAAGAGGAAGAGACATGCACGAGAGGCCGCTGGAACGTTCACAACGCGTTGTCCAGGTATCGATGGAACCGGGAAAAATCGTGCTTTCGAGCGCGATGGGCGAGCTGCCGCAGGAAGAAGTGGAGAATTTTGGCTTTTTCAGGCCGCAGCTGAACGGGAAGGATTTTCTGATTCTGGAACGGCGTGAGGCGCATCATTTCAAGATTCTTGGGATAGTGCAAAAGGGGAGTATTTTGCACGAGGTGTATGAGATTGCGTTCAGGCATGGTCTTGAGTTTGGTTTTGACGAATCGGTCGAGTCGGAGGTGTCGGCGTTTACGGGGCGCGAGATAGATTTTGAGGATTGTGAGGATTTGCGCTCGATTCCGTTTGTGACGGTGGATGGATTCAGCACGCGGGATTTGGACCAGGCGCTTTATATCGGCGCGCCGGGGGATGGATTTGAGCATATCTGCAAGCCGTGTGAGAATGCGGTTTTGGTGGCGTGGTATGCGATCGCGGATGCGTCGTGGTTTGTGCGGCCGGGGACGGCGCTGTACCGCGAGGCGCTGAAGCGCGGGACGAGCGTGTATTTTGCGGGAATGAGCGTGCCGATGCTGCCGGGGGCGTTTTCGCAGGGGATTGTGAGTCTGAACGAGGATGTCGACAGGCGCGCGCTGGTGTTTGTGATGCAGATCGATGCGTCCGGCGTGTGTCTTGAAACGCGGCTGATTCGTGCGAGTATTCATTCGCGGGCAAAGCTGGTGGATACGGACGTTTCGGCGTTTCTGGCCGACCCGGAGCATCATGCGTTTGCGCATACCGAATATGCGCAGAGTCTGCTGAACCTGAAGAAACTCGGGCTTTTGCGCATGGCCGAAAGCCGCACGCGCAACGTCGTGCATTTCAACCGCGTGACGCTCGAGGTGAAGCTCAACCGCGCCAAAACTGAGTTTATGCTGGGTCTGGATGAGCGTCTGGATGTCGATTTATACAACGAGCAGCTTTCGCTTTTGTGCAACATGGAAGGCGCGAAAATCCTGAACCGCCTTGCCGCCACCGATCCCGAAGTGCTCGCCATATTTCGCAACCACGAGGCGCCGTCGATTCGTGATGTCGATGATCTGGCGGTGTTTATTCACAATATTGTTTCGGCTCAGGGGATGCCCGAAAGCTGGAACTGGGACCGGAATGCGCGCAGTCTGGCCGATTATTTCGAATCGCTTCCGCCCGAGAGCTGCAGCTTTGATCCCGAGGCACCGCCAGAAATTCAGCGCATGTACCGCGTGCGCCAGGCGATTGAGCGTCAGGTGCTGATGGTGCAGCGGCGCAGCATTTTTTCGACCGATGCGGGGCTGCACAGTGCGCTTGGGGTGAACCCGTATGCGAGATTTAGTGCGCCCATGCGGGAGATCGTCGGCATTTTCACGCACAAAGAGGCGATCGAGGCCGAATTTGATACGCCGCCGGCGCTCGATCGCGAGGCGAATGCCGCATTGCGCCAGCGCGTGATTGAATCGTCGAATTACGCGAGGAATATTCAGCGCGAGGTCGACAAAGCCATCGATTCGTGCGCCATCGATCATGCCATCCGCGACGATTTCAAGGTGAATCCGGCGAAGCGTCCGCACCGCCGCGGGACGATTCTGGGCATGAAACCGAGCGCATTGTATGTGCGTCTGGATATGCCGCCGATCGAGCTCAAGGTGTATATTCGCGATATCATCGATGCGACCGGCGAAAACTGGACGCTGAACGACGAAATGACCGTGTTTTCAAATGATGCCAAAACCAAACAATATATAGTTGGCGACAGCATTGAGCTGGTTGTATCTTCGTATCAGGCCGATAAAAAGAAGTGGCATGTGCTGCCTGTATAAATGATGTTGTGTGGCCGGCTATTGCCGCATGCGCGGCAATACGCCCGGCCCGCGCGCCTGTTAAAACACGGCGCGCTATCATATGCGTGATGCTATTGCCGCGCGGCGGCAATACGCATCACGTGAACGCACCGACAGGTTGTATGCCTACATGTATACAATTGTATGTATTGTAATGTTTCAAAAATTTGGTTGCCAAAGGCATCGATAGATGTTTTAACTTAAGGCATTAGCTATCCATGTCGGGTAGTTTGATAGAGGAGAAAGAGATGGCAGAGATTTTTGACACACTGTTGTTGTTAGCCTTACCTGCATCAGGTAAATCCGAGGTTCGCAATTTCCTTACGAACAAGGATCCTGAATTGTTCCATATGGGTGAGACGATTCAGCTGGACGACTATCCTTATGTTCACGTTCAGTTGTTGATAGATGAAGCGCTTGTGGAACTGGGCGAGCCGCGGATTTACCATCACGAAGACGACGCAGGTGGCCGAAATGGTCCATTTATCGACAGCTTTGACTGGTCTGCTCTGATCGAACTGCTCAACGAGGATTATCACGAGATTCTGACGGGCAAGGCCGAGAATCCGAAGAGTGCAGCGATGCGTCTTTTCGAGCGCCTGGATGCGGCATCGGTCCGCGTGGGTGGTCGTGCGAAGATTGCCGATCTGAGCAAAGACGTTCGCATCAAGCTTGAAGAGAAGCTTGAAGCCGAAGCTCGCGAACTGTTTGACGACAAGATCAAGAACGTGATGAAGTCCCGCGAGGGCAAAACCATTGTTATCGAGTTTTCGCGCGGCGGCCCGGTGGGCGTCCGTCCGCTTCCCGAGCACTATGGTTATGCCGGCAGTCTGCCGTATCTTTCGGACGAACTTCTCAAACGTGCAGCAATTCTGTACATTTGGGTTACGCCCGAAGAATCGCGCCGCAAGAATCGCGAACGTGCACGTCCAGGCGAAGACAAGTCGATTCTGTTCCACGGCACACCGGAATCGGTCATGCTGCAGGACTACGGTTCGGACGATATGCTCGAGCTGATGGAAGCCAGCGATCGCGATCATACGCTGCGCATCGAAGCTCACGGACAGGTTTATCACGTGCCCGTTGCCCGTTTCGACAATCGCCGCGATTTGACGACCTTTGCCCGCAAAGATCCCAAAGACTGGACGAAAGAAGAAGTCGAAGCGCTCGACAATGGCATCCGCGATGCAGCGCTCAAACTGTGGGACGTCTACAAATCGTCGCACGCATAATATAAAGGTTTTATAACCAAACCAAAAAAAGCCTTCCCCAGTGGAAGGCTTTTTTTTTTGGTAACGAATTAGATAATCTTATTTGCGAACCATACGGTTTTGTTATATAGTAAAGTATCAGGCTGCAAAACCAGCCGGCATAGATTACAGGATGTCAGGGAGGCACGATGAAAAAGTTATCGCTTATGCTTGCACTCGCAGCAGCAGCTATGCTGCCGGTTACCGCTATGGCGCAAGACACGACGAAGTCAAAATCTTCAAAGAAGAAAGGCAAGTCTTCTACATCGACCAATTCAAAAAGCCAAGCCAATGATGGTGCCGATAATAAAGCCAGTGGTAATAATAAGGTTGAGACCGTACCCCGTACAGTTGCCGGCAAACGCGTCATCCTTTCGGATGAGCAGATCATGCTTAGTAACCGCGCCGTAGAAGCAGCCAACAGCGGAAATTACAAAGAGGCAGAGCTTTATTACACGGCATCGCTTAAGATCGGCGAGTCCAATCTGGTTTGGTACAACCAGGGGTTTGCTCAGCTTAAGCAGGACAAATGTATCGCTGCAAAAGATTCGTTTGAGCACGTCGCAACAGCTCCGATTCTGGACGACGAAGATATTACGCCGGAATCCGTTAATCAGGCTACCGAAAAGGCCTTGAAGCAGCTGCGCGAAAAATGCACCGCAACCTTCAAACTGAACTGCTCGCCGCAGGAAATGGAAGTCACCATCGACAGCGACAGCGAAATCAAATGCGATGATACTGAGTATGCCGTTATTCCCGGCAGACACTCCCTCACCGGTCGAACCGAAAAAGGTTTCAATACCGTCGTCGTCGATTTGCCCGCCAATATGCTGACGATCGCGCCCATCGAAGTTATCGATTACGAAGCCATCGTCGATAAGGCCGGTATCACCCCCGAAGAACTTCAGAAACGTTCCACTCTCTTTAAGGCTCTGGGTTATACGTTCATCGGCGTTGGCGTCGCTGCCGCTGCAACCGGCGCTGTCCTCGACTGGTACTACTGGGATCAGTATCGCAAAGATTACAAGAACCCCATGGGCGTCGATAAAAACCGTCACAGCAAAGATCAGCAGGTCATCAATATTGGTTATGCTTTGATCGGCGTCGGCAGTGCCATGGCCGTTACAGGCATCATCCTCGTCGTCTATGATGCAGTTTCGATTCAGCCGCAGTACGAGGAGCTCTCCAGAGGCCGCACCGCATTCGTGCCGACTTTCGCGCCTCTCGTAACCCCCGATTTCACCGGATTCTCGCTGTCCACCACATTCTAATTTGTGCCGGATTTGAGGTCTTGCCGCGATTTGAGTTCTCTCATATCGCGGCTTTTTTTATGGCGCACCTTCGCAAACTGTGCTCTGAGTGAATGATGTCTGAGTCTTTAGCCCAATCAAAAGTGATTTGTCCGATTTGTCCGCATGCCTGCTGCCTTTTGCCGGGGCAGACGGGGATTTGCGGTGCGCGGCATGCTGTGGATGACGAAGTCGTGGAAACTTCCCACGGTCTTTTGTCGTCGATACATGTCGATCCGGTCGAAAAAAAGCCTTTGCATCACTTTTATCCGGGATCCGGTGCGCTTTCGATCGGCGCATTTGGCTGTAACCTCAAATGCCGTGGCTGCCAGAATGCCTCGATTTCGCAGGTGCGGGCCAGTGATGGGGATGGCTTTTATATCAAACCATCCGAGATCGTCGATATCGCGGTTTCACATCAGTGCCGCAGCATCGCCTATACCTATAACGAGCCGATTATCTGGAGCGAATTCGTCGTCGAAACCGCGAATGCTGTTCGTGAGGCGGGGCTTAAGAATATCATGGTGACGGCGGGCTATGTGACCGACAAGACCCGCGAGTGGCTGTTTAAGCCGATCGATGCAGCCAATGTGGATTTGAAGGGATTCAGCGAGGATTTTTACAAGACGTGGGCGCATGCAACGCTGGCGCCGATTTTGGAAACACTGGAATATCTGCATCAGCTGCCCGATTTCTGGCTCGAAATCACAACGCTTCTGATTCCGGGCATCAACGACAGCGATGCGATGCTCGAAGCGGAATTTGCATGGATTGTCGAGCACCTTGGGGTTGATGTGCCTTTGCATCTGAGCGCATTTTTTCCTGCGTATAAGGCGACCGAAATTGGCAGCACGCCTTACGAAACGCTGATTCGTGCGCAGTCTTTGGCGGCACAGGCCGGTATCCGCTATATCTATCTCGGCAATGTGCCCGGCATGGTGAACACGAAATGCCCGGATTGCGGCAGCATACTTATCGAACGCCGCGGATATCACACCCGAATCTGCGGCATGCAGGACGGCAGATGCACGTCTTGCGGCCACGTGATTCCCGGCGTTTTTTAAGATCCAGGCACCAGGCCATAAGCCATATCAGAGCTTGGAGCTTAGAGCTTAGAGCAATATTCAAGCTGGTTGTTACAGTTCAGCCCTGGTCGAAAGCCCGTAGTCGCCTGCGGCTCCAACCGGGGGCTACATACGTGGAACGCCTAACGGCGTTCAGCCCTGGTCAAAAGCCCGTAGGGCTTTCATATCTGTAGCCCCCGGTTGCGTTAGCTACCGGGGGTTAAACGGATACCCCTCTCCCCCCGCCCACCTTTTTGC
>JAEEGL016229047.1_pt1 | contig 15101 bp, 8 predicted proteins | sample 9134231 | NCBI WGS metagenome assembly JAEEGL01 (sample SAMN16246548, study PRJNA631951) | gut metagenome | biome: gut microbiome; feature: rumen; material: fiber-attached | host: Bos | place: Iran: Karaj | collected 2018-10 | reverse complement strand
ACAATGGAGTTATCCACCAGCATTCCTATCGCTATTATGAGTCCGGTACCGCTCATCAGGTCAAAGGGTACATTGACCATCTTTAAGACGATAAATGCAATAAACATGGAAAGGGGCATAGATGCGCTTATAATAAGGCTGGCTCTTAAGTCTCCCATGAAAAGTAAGATGACCAGCATTGTAATGCCTACTCCCTCAAGCAGTGTTTTCAGAACTTCCATAAGCATGTCCATGATATCATCTGCATCAGAATGGACAACTTCAATGGAAATACTATCGGTTTCGAGCTTCTTAGCTTCTTCAATAACGGCATTGCAGACTGCTATCGTAGCTGCGGAGCTCTTTTTCTTCACGTCTATCAGTACCGCGTCTTTACCGTTGAACCGGCTTATGGCATCAGGATCATCTTCTGCAAGATAGATATTGTCCGCCAGATCTCCCAAATGGATCAATGCACCTCTGTCGGTGTGAACCGCAATGTCACTTATTACAGTATCATCCAGATCCGTGTAGGCATTTGCCGGGATTTTCTGGGTTCCGAATTCCAGATTTCCGACAGGAAGGTCAAAATCAGCCGCTGAGATATCGGCAGCAACCTGCTGCATCGTGATACCGTACTGGCTCATCTTGCTTAAATCAAGTACTACCTTGACATACTGATCCCCGCCGCCGTTGATATCCACGCTTCCGACACCGGTCACGGCTTTCAGAGCCGGCTCCACCGTGTCTTCTATATACTGTGACACGCTGCTGCCGTCATTTGATTTCACGGCAAGGGAAATATTGGCATCGGCATTTGTATTGACTTCCATGATCTTTATACTGCTTATCCCGGACGGAAGGTCAGGCTTCAGATTATCTATCTCCGCCTTCAGTTCGATATAGGCATTATTCATATCGGTGCCATACTGATATGAAAACATGATCGTTCCGGAGTTTTCATTTGATCTGGATTCAATGGTTTTTACGCCCCCGAGGGATGCCCCGACATCCTCGATCTTTTCGACAACCAGACGCTCCATACTGTCAGCGTCGCACCCCGGATAGGTTACAAGCACCATTTCCATCGGCAGATCCAGGGCAGGGAAAAACTCCATCCTGGTGCCGCTTATAGACATTACGCCAAATGCGATTATGGAAAAAATGATTAGAAGAACTGCAACCGGGCGGTGTAAAAGAAATTTAATAAATGACATGCTTTGCCTCCCCGGCGCTTGGCATTTCCGTGGATCCTTCTATGGTATCAATCTCGGCCGCCTGCGCAGTCTCCATACCTGTTACCTTCGATATAATACTGCTGTCCTCTTTATCATCAGGCTGACGTACCGCACCGGAAGCCTGTGCTCCGTCATTCTCTTCCCTGACCTTTGCACCATCATGAAGAGTTCCGGACCACGAGGTGATAAGGATCTCTCCCTCATTAAGCCCCTCCTCTATGGTAGTTTCGGTCTCCCCGTAGATATCTATGGTAACAACTCTCTTTACAGCCGTTCCGTTATCATCTACATATACATAGGGTTCATTATCAGAATAATATATGGCATCTGAGGGGATAAGCACCTTGTTCTTTGACTCATGGATAACAGTCCTGACCTTAACACCTACTCCGGCCATAATGTCAGAAGCATCATCAAGAAAAGCCTTAACCTCAAAGAGACCGTTATTTTCGTCAGCCGCCAGAGCGACCTCGGCGATCTCACCCTTATAATCCTTGTTGTTTACTGTCGCTTCAACCTTCTGACCCACCTTCAGATTCGGCAGAACGGTATCAGTCACATAGAATACCGCTCTTTTGGAATCGGGATTTGCGATCTTAAATCCCACCTTGCCCGCGGAATAGTAGTTGTTTTTCTCGAGATTCACCTCTTCCACAACGCCATCGATCGGGGTTTTGACATCATAAAGACCCAGCTGGTACTCGGCAGCCTCCACCTTGTTACGTGCACTCTCTACACTTGTTGCGGCACTGCCTACTCCGATCTGGGCACTTTCAACGTTCTTCTGGGCAACAGTAATGGAGTCCATGACTTCCATCTGCTGTCCCGGATACACTTCTTCGTTTGTTATATTCCTTACACCTGCTGCAGTTTCATAATCCTTAACTTTGGAATTGTAGTTGTGCTCCATGTCAAGGAGATTCTGCTCGGCGCTGTCCAGGTTTTTTTCCGCAGCATCCAGAAGCTCCTTGTATTTCTGGTATGACTCCTCATCTCCGTCATTCTTCGCACGCTTCTTTTTCTTCTTATAGTCATGAATATCATCTTCAAGATCCGCGATGGTCGTATCCTTGTATTCGCCTATCTTTTCACCCAGATATGCGATATCCGACTCCAGTGACTGCAGGTTCATGCCCTTCTGGTAATCGGAAAGATGATGCTCGGAAGTAAGGGAGTTCACACCTCTTGTAACGGTGGAATTATAATTGGCCTGAGCGGTTTCCAGGCTCTTCTGTGCACTCTCATAGCCCTTCTTCGCAGATTCGACCGCAGTCTTTGTTCCGTTTAAGTCTATCTCTGCAGAAGTATCATCGAAATGCGCAAGAACCGTATCCTTCACCACATGATCACCAACCGCCGCATTCAACTCGTCAACGGTACCGGAAACCCTGCACACCAGTTCAACGGCCTCGGTATTCTCTATGGTTCCGATATATAAACTTTCCTTTGCAAGCGAACCTTTCTCCGTCTTCATGGTCTTCACTGCAACGGTAAGATCCGGGTTCTCTGCCTCCTTTTTTGTTCCGCATCCTGTAAGTGAAACACACAAAGCCAGAACGCAAAAATAAGATAATGATTTTGCTACCCTCATCATCAAGAATTCCCCCTAATTCAAGAAAAATATAGCAAACAAAACGGCCGTTACACCCTTTTGTACGCAAAAAATAGAGTATCAGCTGTAATTGTACAGTATGAAATACATTATGTAAAGGGAAAATTTGCGTTTTTATAACCTGATTCACTCCGGAGAAATTTCAAACTTAAATCATTTCTTTTTGCATTTAGTCTGACGGAAAAAGCGTTGCAATAAGTATGAAAACAAAATCACCAGACCTATTTTCAAAAATACGTATAAGAGTCATTGGGGACGGTTCCAATGACTCCCAAGTGTGGTAGAATTACCATATGCAGAAATTATACACCATAGACGGGGAAAAACTGAAGAACGATCCGGAATGGATTCCCTGGAACACCCATCCCCGGCCTCTAATGGAGAGGGATTCTTTTCTGAACCTCTGCGGATGGTGGGATTTTTCCGTGCGTTACGGAGGACACCCGTTTAAGGTAAATGCAGATAAGATAAGGGTACCCTTTCCTCCGGAATCATTACTGTCAGGTATTGAAACCCATTTCCCTGAGGGCGCTGAGCTGATCTATGAAAGAGAGATCACCATACCCCGGGGCTTCAGGGAAGACAGGCTTCTACTTCATATAGATGCGGCAGACCAGCACGCTGAGGTTTTTATCGACGGAGAAAAGTACGGAGGCCATGACGGGGGATATCAGCACTTCACAGTGGATATCAGCAACGCACCGGATAAATTCCTTCTTAAGATAGTAACAAGCGATGACCTTAATGACCTGAGGGAACCCTACGGAAAGCAGCGGATAAAACGGGGCGGCATGTGGTATACCCCTTTTTCAGGACTCTGGCAGATCGTATGGCTGGAAAGCGTTAAGGATACTTTTGTAAAGGAAATAGAAATACATACAGACAGAAATGAAGCCCGTATCTCAACCGGCAATACAGCACATAACGGCTATCTGACGGTCCACTGCCCCGATGGCGATGAAACACATAAACTGATAAACGGAGAGGCAAAGATCCACCCTGAAGATCCCCGGAACTGGACTCCGGAGGATCCATATCTCTACCGCTTTGAACTCTTCCTCGACGGTGGGGACAGGTTCCGCTCCTATTTTGCATTAAGGGATATAAGCATAAAAGATGTTGACGGTGTCCCGGAGATCTGCCTGAATGGAAGGCCTTACTTTTTTAACGGACTTCTGGATCAGGGCTATTTCAGTGACGGGCTCTCCACTCCCGCCGAACCCTCTCTTTATGAACAGGATGCGGAAAGGATGAAGGCCTTAGGGTTTAATACCTTAAGGAAACATGTAAAAGTTGAGCCGGATCTTTACTATGCCGCCTGTGACAAACTGGGAATGGTGGTATTCCAGGATATTGTAAATAACGGCCATTATTCATTCATTTTAGATACAGCCCTGCCAAATATCGGCTTTCCCAACAGGGATGATACAAAAACCCGGGTATCTCCCACTGTACGCTCCTTCTTTTTAAGGAGAGCTGAGGAGACCGTAAAACAGCTGAAGAATTATCCCTGCATCCTGTACTGGACCATTTTTAACGAGGGATGGGGTCAGTTTGATTCCGCCTCTGTATATAAGATAATAAAGGAACTCCTTCCGGATGCTGTTATAGATGCAGCCTCCGGCTGGCATGATATGGGTGTCGGAGATGTAAAGAGCATTCATAAATACAATGATAAGTATATCTTCCGGCCCTCTGATAAACCGGTGGTCTTATCGGAATTCGGAGGCTTTGCTTTCAAGGTAGAAGACCATGTCTATAATCCTGAAAAAGCATACGGCTACGGCACCACAAAGGATTACGAGAAGCTGGAAGAAAGAATAAGGAAGGTTTATGAAGAAGAGATAGTCCCCGGCATAGGAAAAGGACTGAGTGGCTGTATCTATACCCAGGTTTCCGATGTGGAGGATGAGATCAACGGAATTATGACTTACGACAGAAGAGTTGTGAAATTAAAGAACAGGATAGAACTGCCGGGTCGTTAGAAAGCAGGAAAGCTGAATGTCAAAAAAAATAGGCATAATATCATTTACGGATAGCGGCGACCGGCTGAATAAAGATCTTACGGCTTTACTCAAGGCACAGCCGGAAAACTATATTATTGACAGTTCCCTCCGGGGAGAAGCTTCTCTCCTTAAGTGGACAGAGCAGGCTTTTAAGGGTGATGCCCTTATCTTTATCGGAGCTGCCGGAATTGCGGTGAGAGCCGTTGCACCCTTTTTAAGGAGTAAAGACAGTGATCCTGCTGTTCTTGTAATAGATGAAAAAGGCCGGCACGTGATACCAATACTTTCAGGGCATCTTGGAGGCGCAAATAAGCTTGCTGAACAGATCGCAAAGATACTCGGGGCTGAGGCTGTTATCACAACCGCAACCGATATCAATGATGTTTTTCCGGTTGACAGCTGGGCCGTTGAAAACGGATACAACATAGAAAATATCAAAATTATAAAGGATGTTTCTTCATCTCTCTTGAGAAATGAAGAGGTGGGAATAAGCATTTCCCCCTATCTTACAGATATCTTTCCAAAGACCTTAAAGCTTATCCCGAAATGCCTGGTCCTTGGAGCAGGGTGCAGGAAAAATAAGGAATACAGCGCTTTCAGGGATTTCATACTGGATTTTCTTAAAGAAAAAAATCTGTCACTTTCTGCCATTTCTGATATCGCCACCATCGACATCAAGAAGGACGAAGAGGCAATAAGACGTTTCGCCGATGAATACAATTTAACCCTGAACTTTTTCAGTGCGGATGAATTAAAGGACATCCCAGATCTTTTTTGTTTCAGCGGATCCCCCTTTGTGGAGCAGGAAACAGGGGTTTCAAATGTATGTGAAAGAAGTGCGGTTAAGAAGGCACTGGAATACTGCGCTGAAGACAGGGTAAGACTCCTTGAGAAAAAACACGCGGAAAACGGCATGACGGCTGCCATTGCCTTATATGATCCGGAGAAAAAACCGTTAAAAAGCCATTTTATCTCTGTTGTAGGGATCGGACCCGGAAACAGAGGTGGACTTACTTTTGATGCCCTTGATGCCATAGAAAGCGCCGATACCGTCATCGGTTACAGGGTGTATATCGACCTTATAAAGGATATGACCGATCTAAGTGGAAAGACGGTGTTCTCTTCAGAAATGCGCCACGAAAGGGAACGCTGTATGCAGGCAAGGGATCTTGCCCTTGAAGGACATAATGTCGCCCTGGTCTGCAGCGGGGACGCCGGGATTTACGGCATGGCAGGACTTCTGTTTGAAGTATGTGAAGATCTTAAGGAAATTGAGATCGGGATAGTACCGGGGATAACTGCCGCTATAAGCGGAGCCGCCCTCCTCGGTTCGCCCCTTACAAATGATTTTTCTGTAATAAGTTTAAGCGATCACCTGACACCCATGGATACTATCCTTAAAAGAATACGCGCGGGAGCAGAGGCAGGCATGGTCATGGCGCTTTACAATCCGAGATCAAAGATGAGACCCGATAATCTCCGAAGGGCCGTTGATGTCATTTTAAAAGTGATCCCCGGATCCACCATATGCGGTTATGTAAAGAACACAGGCAGAAAAGGGCAGGCATCAAAGGTATGCACCCTTGAAACCCTGCCCTTTGAAGACATCGATATGTTCACAACTGTTTTCATCGGCAATAAAGATACCTGTATCATTTCCGGAAAAATGGTCACTAAGAGAGGTTACAGGCTCTAATTGAAGAGATCATTTATAAAGCCGATCCTTTTATTCATTGCCTCCATAAGTATGCTGCTGTTTTCTGCCATATCAAAGCAGTGAACTGTTCCCTTTGTCTCATTAAGGATCACATTAACCCCGTCTTTTTCAAGCGCCCTGGCATATTCCACACCCTCATCATGAAGGGCATCAAATTCCGCCGTCTCAATATAGGTATCGCAAAGACCTTTAAATGAATCAGCCTCCGCCGGGGATTGATAATACTTGTTACCCTCTGACCAGTCAGTATGTATGATCTTCCTGTATGCATTTATGGCGTCTGCATTTATTACAGGTACATCTGTGTATTTTTTCATGGAAGCTGTAGTAAAACGCATATCAAGGCTCGGATATAAAAGAAGCTGTCCCTTAGGCATTGGTACCAGACCGTCCCTTGCCATAAGCGTCAGTGCTGCCGTCATGGTTCCTCCGGAGCTGTCTCCCATTACAGCGACCTTGTCGGGATAAACGTGATATTCTTTCTGTTCCAGAAGCTGTCTGAATACATCAAATCCCTCCCGTATCTGCACCGGAGGATTATATTCCGGGGCCAGATCATACATGACCATAAACACCTGGCTTTTTGTCTCAACAGCGATTTTTTCCGCAAGGCGGTAATGATACGGCATGGCAGGGAAAAGATCAGCTCCCCCATGGAAGAAAACAATGGTCGGTGTCTTGTCAGGCGAAGGATAGGGGTGGTATTTCAGCACCCTGACGCAGCCCTTCTTTGCGTGTGCCGAAGAAAACTTCATATCAGTTATCTCCAGATTCTCCTTTGATCTCTGCTTTTTTGGCAGACCCTTAAACATCAGCTGCACCATCTTTACCTGAAATGCCGTCTTTACGACAGGCACCTTGAAAAGATCCTTAAATTCAGGACTGATGGCATATTTTTCCCCATCTGTCTTTACTGCCTTTTCAAGCGCGACCAGAACATCAAGTTCAACCTTATCCCGGAAAATAAAGAGGCGGATATCCTCGGAAAGATTTGCCAGGATAGAATGGCTTATCTCCTGCCATCCCTCCTCGTTATCCTCCATTATCTTTTCAAAAGCCGCCAGATTGTATGACTGCAGAGACCATACATACGCATCAGAAGAAACTTCAAATCCCATTTTCTTAAGATGCTTCGGCTCTGCCTTCCGTACTCCGATCTCCTCTGCCCGGGCTCTGTCCCTTTCCAGCCCTTCATAGCCGCTTTCGTACAGCATACGGAGTTTTCCGGTTATTCCGGGAGCCTTCTCATATTCCCTGTTGGGATCTGTATCTCCATCTGTGGCACGGGAATTCGTGATGAGACGGAGTATGACGGAATCCTCTTTCTTCCCCATACTAAGTTCTTCCGGCTTTCTCTCATCCAATAAACGAACCATCTCCATTGTCTCTTCCGCCGCGAGCCTCAAATGAGCGGAATCCTTTTCTGAAAAACTGTTCTCATCCGAAAAGATCTCAACTGCATCCAGTACGGATTTCTTCAGTTCATCTTCCGTCATCTTCCAGTCCAGATTCATTTTAAAAGTCTGCATTATCCTTCCTCCGCATAATTAGTTCCTGATATGATATTAAATTATCTCGATGACCTCAGGGATCATATACTTTCCAAGTTTTTCTCCTATAAAGGCCTGAAGCTTTTCATTATCAACCTCTGCCTTGCAGCTGATGGCGGCTTTGATATGGAAAAGATTGTTTTCCCCATACACAATAGAGGCTTCTGCCTTACTGATCCCCGGGTACTTTTCAAGTGTACGTTCCAGATCAAAAAGATTTATGTAGAACCGGCCAAGGAGGGTTTCCCGTACCACGGTCCGTCCTGCCTGATACAGAGCCTCCACTTTGTTATCCGGCGTGATCCTGGCCTCGATCCCCGTATCATAAAGTGTTCCGGGAGTATACAGGCTCTCAATGGTCTCACTGCAGCCATTGACAGGCTGATCCAGTATATACAGCCTGCCCCAGGCACCGAAGGGTTTCTTTAGGCCGTATTCATCCAGCACATACGGCTTAACGATCCTGTCTTCATTTTCCTTCGGAATGACCTCTTTGCCGATAAAAGCATTTAAGCGCTGCGCTGTCATCGTGAGATGCTCCGGATAGAGCCTTGCTGCCAGATGATCCTTAAGTTTCCGGGCAGAGGTCTCGTCAAACATGGCTTTTATGATATTTTCCATCGCAGTCAGGAAAACCATCAGCATTTCCCTGTCAAAGCGGTTCTCCCAATATCTGAGCTCGTAGGTATAGTCATCCTTTCCTGCATAGACCATCATATGGAAAGGCATGGAATCCAGCTGTACACGTATTCCCTCTGCACTCTCTCCTCCGATCTGAGGGATATTCAGAAGCTCACCCTGATACTGGAAGAACATCTCGTCTGCAAGCTGGCAGGACATATGGGTTTCCATCGTGTGAAGGATCTGTCCTGCATTTCTCTTTAAGAGTTCCTCCACAGTCTCGTGGGCGACTTTTTTGTATCTGAATGCGTAATTCGCATAAAACTGTCCGGCTATACGTGTCCATCTTCCATCGGTCCGCCCGTTATGGATACTTGAAACTAAAATATCATCAGAATTCCAGAAAAGCGCTGCTGTATATGAAAAGGCCGTCAGGAATACCGCATTTTCAGAAACTCCGTGCTCTCCGCAGAAGCCCTGGAGATTTTTACGGTTGATGGTGGAAAAGCGGCCTTTTATAGATGCATTATGTGCTGTCCCCAGATCATAACTGTCGCCTTTAGCCAAAGTGTTCCTCGTAATGCTGAAGTCTTTGAGAAGCTCATCATAATATGCAATATCCGTTTCCCTTAAGCCGGCCGCGTCACGGGCGTATTCGTCAAGTATGTATTCATAAAAGGTGTAGGAAGAGCTTTTGACCTCTTCCCCGAGATAGAGGTGGTTGAGGTCATCTAAAAGGATGCTCATGGTCATGCCGTCACCGATGATATGTGCAAGGTCAAAGAACAGATATTTTGCGCTCTCCGTCCGGTACAGGCCGATATGATACAGGTTTTCACCGGGTGTATAAGTAAAGGGCCGGAGCAGAGTCTTTCTTTTTTCCTCCCATTCCTCATCGGACATGCTCAGTCTTTCGATCTCGGGCTCCCTTGAATCATCCCTGTGATGCTCATATTTTCCCTCTGCTCCCGGCTCCACCCTGTCAGAAAGGATGGGATGGATCTTAAAGAGCTTCCTTATGGCTTCCTCCATACGGTCAAAGTCTATCCTGTCGGAAACCTTATAGAAAAACGGCAGGTTTGCAGTCGTATTTCCCTTCAGAACATAGGCATAGTACATCTCCAGCCTGGTAAGGGGATAGGTTTCTCTCTTCGAGTAATCCACGGCATTCTTACGGGCTGATTTCTCTTCCCAGAGACCTGAAAGCTTCTCGATCGTCGCATTTTCCATAAGTTCTGTAAGAGTCAGTGAAAATTCAAGATCATCCTGGAATGAGGTCAATAGAAGGATACTCGTAAAGGAATCAAGACCCGCAGTATAGAGATCCGTATCAATTCCGAATTTCCTGTTGCCGAGCACTCCTGCACAGGCTTCATAGAGTTTTTCCTGCCTGTCATTTTCCGGGAGACGGAGACTTGCCTTATTATCCTTAAGTGCTTTTCTTTCCGCGAAAAAGGCTTCCCTTATGATCTTCTTGGAGGAAGTCTTCTTAAAGGGAGCTTTCCGGAAGCTTACTCCCATGATCCTCTTATAGGGCGGCTGTTTTTCATTAAAATGCTTTATGATCTCTTCGATCTCAAGCTCGATATTCTTTACCCCCGCGCTCTGGGCGTAGGTAAAGTCCGGAAATACTTCGCATTTTATGATATCGTCTTCTCCGAAGATTAAGATCTCACTTATCAAAGGTTCCACGCCTAATATGCCTTCCAGTTCCTCAGGCGCGACATTTTCACCGTTGCTTAAGATGATGAGATTCTTGAGCCTTCCTGTGAGATACAGGAATCCTTCCTCATCCAGATATCCGATATCCCCGGTTCTGAGCCACTTATCCTCTGTAAAGGCTTCCTCCGTAAGGACCGGATCATTATAGTAACCCTGCATAACATAAGGTGAACGCACCTGTATCTCGCCGTCTTCCGCGATACGTATCTCCACCTCATTAAGGGGTTTTCCCGCAGAACTCAGTTTATCGGTCCTGTCATAATCCGCCTGTGAAATGATGGGCGAGCATTCACTCATTCCATAGCCCTGTCCTATCCTTACCCCGAGAGCCGCATACTTTTCCGCCAGATCCTGCGGCAGGCCTCCCCCACCGCATACTATCCTGGAGATCCTCTTTCCGTATATCTGATACAGTGCATCCCTTTCCGTCATTCCGGGATCAGCCTCTACCATGGATAAGATCCTGTTATACAGGGCTCTAGCGATCATAGGGACCAGATAAATGACTGAGGGCTCGAACAACCTGAGATGTTTTGAGAGCTGGGGAAGCGGACCGTTGATACAGATGGTCGCACCCCTATGGAGCATGGTAATGACATCCGCATTGATACAGAAAACATGATGTATGGGGAGCACAAGGAGACTCACTAAGGGTTCCGGATCCTTGACCGGATTCTGTCCCAGTACGTTTCCCGAAAGATTCAGATTGGAAAGCATTACACCCTTGCTGTGGCCTGTTGTACCCGATGTAAACAGGATCATCGCAAGATCTTCCGGTGAAACAGTATCATCTGCTCCATCCACTGCCCAGTCCTTTCCGTCATATTTCGGTTCCCTTAATATATCGTTAAGGCAGGGATTCTTTTTCACAGACTGAAGCGAATAATACTCCTTTATCTTCGGACAGCTTTTTTTCACGTCCTGGATCAGCGGCTCATGCACCCAGTCATAAAAGAGGATATCAACGTCAGAACGGTTCAGACAATCTGAAAGGTGCGTGATATCCAGCTGGTAATCAAGAGGCACCGCAATATTTCCCGATGCCATAACACCGATAAGCACAGATATATAGTGTGCTCCCGCAGAGCCGAATAATCCGACTTTGATACGGCGGCCGTTGCCGGCACGCTTTTCGTTCACAAAAGCCCCGATGATCCTGCAGAGCTCTCCAAAACGGGCGTAGCTTATATCGGATATCTGGTCATCTGAGCGCTCAAAGCGCAAGAATGTCCTGTCGGGAAATAAAGCCACACTTTCTTCCAATAGGTCTCTGATAGTCTGTCCGTTTTTGTTTGAACCCATCTTTTCCTCCTGTTCTTTTTCCCCTCATATCTCCGGTATGACGTTGATCGATGCGTTTATCCCGGCTGATTAAAAATATAAACATTGACATACCTTTTTTTATTTGATACAAGTGTATCATATATTATGAAATGGGGAAATAATTTAGGAGGAATCCAGAGATTATGTCCGATAGTCCTGAGATCACAAAGTTATTGCTGATAAAGACTGAAGGCGAAGAAGACAGATATGTGGTTGAGATAAAATCCTTAAACGACTGTATGCAAAGCGGAGATGACCTGCCGGCCGTACATATTTCCGGAGGAGATATCGGATTCAGTTACATAAGGGTAAACTCCAAAGTGATGGAAGCATCCATCGGATTCCATCTCTTTGAAAACGATTTCTTTGACTATCTGGATGCCCTTAAGATAAAATCCGTCCGTCACAGAAATACCTGGACAGACTCCCCGGATGCTGACGGAATACTTGATGATGCCGAGAAAAGGCTCCATAAGTATTCCCGCTCTTATCCCGGTCTGCCGGCCTTTTTTGAAGATGCCGCATCATATAGCGGAGACTGGACGGAATTCCTGCCTCCGCTCTGATAATCTTTTATCCTTACAATTTGCCCCTGGCGATTATCTGACCGCCTGCAGGGTACTCCTGAACCCCGAAGCTGTCATAAATGCACTTTCTGGCATCCATAAGATCCTTGAATTCCCCGGCATATATCATCTGAGCCGTTATATTTCCGATAGCTGTAGCCTCTCCGGGGCCTGCAACAACGTTTCTCTCAGTCTTTCTGGCGGTAAGACTGTTGATAAAGGGATTCATTGAACCGCCGCCCACAATGTGGATATTCTTAAAGTTCCGTCCCACGATCTCCTCGATCTCATGAATGGTCCTGCCATATGCGTCCACAAGACTCTGGTAGACAACGCTTGCCACCTCATCAAGACTCCCGGGAACCTTCTGTCCTGTTCTCTCGCAATAGGCCTTTATTTCCTCCGTCATATTCTCAGGCGCAAGGAAACAGTCATCATCCACATTTACCCTTGAAGGGAAATCAAGCTTTGAATAAGCCATTTTACTCAACTCATCCCAGCTGTATGCGTCGTTCGTCTCGTGGCGTACCTGCTGTATCATCCAGAGACCCATTATATTCTTTAAGAATCTGTAGCGGTGGTCATAACCGCCCTCATTCGTAAGGTTGGCCTTCTGGCTTTCCGGAGTGCATATCGCCTCCTTATTCTCAACACCCATAAGTGACCAGGTGCCGGAACTGATATAGAGATTATCCTTCTCATCAGTTGAGGGAACGCTCATTACAGCAGAGGCAGTGTCATGGCTCGCAGCCTTTATGACCTTGCAGTCAAAGCCCACCTCATCCTGTATCTCCTTCTTTAAGGATCCGACTACTGTTCCCGGCATAACCAGTTCCTTAAATATGGATTTCTTGAAACCAAGTTTCTCGATAAGCTCATAATCCCACTGGAAAGTCTTAGGATCCACGAGATTACTGGTGCTGGCGTCCGTATACTCACTCATTTTGACACCGGTAAGAAGATACTGGAAATAGTCCGGCAGCATAAGCAGTGTATCAGCCTTTTCCATTATTTCAGGATCCTGCTTCTTTATAGCCATAAGCTGGTATATCGTGTTGAAGATCGCCTTCTGGATCCCGGTACGCGCATACAGTTCCTTCTCGGGAATGATCTTATATACTTCCTCATCCATACCCTTTGTGCGGGAATCCCTGTAGCTTACGGTATCACCAAGGAGATTGCCGTCCTTGTCCAGTAATACGAAATCCACGCCCCAGGTATCTATACCGAGGAAATCCGGCTTCTCGCCGTTTTCGGCACATTTCTTAAGTCCTTTCTTTATCTCATTAAAAAGATAGTCAAGATCCCAGCAGAGATGTCCGTTCTTTTTCTTTGGTCCGTTATCAAAACGGTGCATTTCCTTGAGGACGATCTTCCCCTCCTCCTTTGTACCAATGATATGTCTTCCGCTTGATGCTCCAAAATCGATTGCAAGATATTTCATCATTTTTCCTCCTTAGGATAAATACACTCTATTCCTTTTCTCATAAAGAGATCCAGCCACTTTTCGTCAGGTTTTTCATCCGTCACAACCTTATCTATCCTGTCTGTATCGCATATCTTTGAAAAGGCTATGGTGCCGAATTTCGAATGATCTACAGCCAGGATATGCTCTCTTGAATTATCCAGCATGGCCCTTTTCGCTTCACAGAAGAGCTCATTCCCGTCAGTCACTCCTTTTTCGGTATCAATACCCTTACAGCTCATTATGGCCTTGTCAGCATTAAATGCCCCAAGTCCTTCGATGGCACGGGGTCCCGTGAGGGCGAGATAGCCTTCTTTCATTGTACCGCCGGAGCAGTATACATTCCAGCTCTCCACATCAGAAAGCTCTATCATCACCTCTAAAGAATTTGTTATGACGGTAAGCCTCTGTTTTTCTTTAAGGGCTCTTGCGATAAAGACAGCCGTAGTGGAGGGATCAAGGGTAATATGATCCCCGTCTTCGATAAGAGAAGCTATAAGGGCCGCTATCTTCTGCTTTCCCGGTATATTTCTCTTTTTCCTGATATTGAAGGGCAGATCTATGGCTGAATTCTCTATTATGACTGCGCCGCCATAACTCTTCTTCGCAAGTCCTTCCTTATCCAGCCTGTCAAGGTCACGCCTTATGGTCTCTTCCGAAACCTTAAAGGATCTGGCCAGCTCTCCTACCACAACCTGTCTCTTTATCTGAAGTTCTTCAAGTATTCTGTTCCGCCGCTCAAGAGCAAGCATTATATTTCTCCTGTTATTTTTAGATGTTTCATGCTTCAAATTACTATAAAACAGACCTGCATATCTGTTCATCAGGATGCGCGATAACTGATGAATCAAGGAACATCCCCCGGTCAGCAATATGTTCTTTGGCAGTCTCTATGGCACTTGTTACAGCTGCAACCTCTCCTGTCAGGAACATATACGATTTTCCGCACATTCCCTTGGCGATCCTGAGTTCAATGAGATCCACAATGGCAGTCTTTGCTGCGGTATCCGCTGCAACCAGCATGGATGCCACGTCATATGTTTCAAGGATCCCGAGAGCACTGATATCTCCTACCTTCGTTGCTCCGTATATCGCAGGAAATATGCTTTCATGCGGGTTTCCGAGAACCATGCTGTCAATTAGCTCATCCGGATATTTTTTTACCGCTGCTTCGACGGAGGATTTAACAGCGCTGAGCTCTCCTGCTATAAGGGCTATATACTTTCCGGGGCAGACCGTTTCCGCTTCCAGAAGTTCCACATTTGAGGTCTTTACCATTTCGTCCGCCGCTGTCACACCTTT
>JAEEGL013677287.1_pt1 | contig 15101 bp, 19 predicted proteins | sample 9134231 | NCBI WGS metagenome assembly JAEEGL01 (sample SAMN16246548, study PRJNA631951) | gut metagenome | biome: gut microbiome; feature: rumen; material: fiber-attached | host: Bos | place: Iran: Karaj | collected 2018-10 | reverse complement strand
GGGGCAACCCCTTTTGTAACCCGTTCTATTTCAATAAATTACAGGGGCCAAATTTCCTTATATCTTTTATATCCTTTATAAAAAGATATTGAGGGCGTTTTGCTAACGCCCGCCCTCAATCGTTTTTCTTGTTTTTCCGTTGAGGCCAAAACACCCCGAAAACCTCAGGAACCGGGAGGCGTTGGCCGACGTTCGCCGGGGAGTCCCTGACAGGTTGGCCGCCCTGTTCCTGTTCCGTTCGCGGGATTTTTCCGCCCTCAATTTCACGCGCGCGAATTTCCACAGGCCGCCGGGCTGTTGGTTATTTTTCGGCCCTCAATTGTACACGCACGGAAACCGCCGTATTTGCCGCCGTTCCGATGCGTTGGCCCTGTTCCTCAGGACTGAGGCAAAACGCCGGGAAATCGCCGGAAAACGGCCAACGTTGGCGCGTTGGTATCAATCCCCGCCCGGAACCTCAACGCCTGACGGTTTGGCCGTGCTATTGCGCGGGCCTGACGCCCTCAGGGGGAGGGGGGCCAAAATCACGCCGCCGAACTTTTGGCAAGACCACGCCCCCGGTATTTTGTGCGCGCTGTCAAAATTGCGGGAACCGGGGCAATTTGCCGCCCTGAGGTGTTCCCCCGCCGGGGGGCCTGTCGGTTCGCGTTAGGCGCGGGGACGTGCGCCCGTGTGTGTGAGCGCGTACCCGTTCGCACAGGAACAACAGCCCCCCGAAAAACCGGGCCGAAACCTCAGAAAATCCCGCCCAAACGGGACGTTTTCGCGCCGCCTGTAATTTCCCGTTAGGTGCAAATTGCAAGTTGTGTTTTTGTGTTACAAAACCGCCCGCCCCTCAGGTGTTCGGGCCGTACAGGATTACGGCAACGCCGGACAAAATGCGGATAATTCGGAGGCCCTAACGCGCGCGCGTAACGGTGCGGAATTTGCGGAATTTTCGGAGCCTATAAAAAGGGGAATTATTGGAATTTTTGGAACACTATAAAAAGGGCCGGAACAATACAGGGCGGGCCGCCTGTTATATCATTTTCGTAACGCCGCGCAAATGATACGCCCCGGCCTGTTCCGATGCGTTCCCCGGCCAACCCCTCAGGCCCCGACGATGAAAAAGGAACGGAACCAACGCCGCCGGAACCGCCGCCCCCTGAGGGCCTGTTGTTCGCCTCAACCTCAACCGCCGAACAGGGAGGGAACCGAAAACGCCCCGTTTTGCCTGTTTTTGGGCCGTTTCCCGCGTTTTCCGGGAAAACCTAAGGAATTACACCCCCGGAACGTTTGGGCGCGAAATTGGGCCGTTTTATGGATTTTCGGAAAAACCGAACAACCACAGGGGCCGACGTTTTCCAAAATGGAAACCGCCGACGAACCGGGGAAACGTGGCGGATAACTCCAATTTACCGCCGCGCAATATTGGCCGCCTCAACCGGGGCCGATATATCAATATTTCGGGACTACTAAACGGGAGGCGCAAGGAGTGCAATTGTAACACAAATTGCCCGGCTGTTAGCCGTTTTTCCGTTCCGTTGAGGTAATACCCCCAACAGGGGACGTTTTCGCCGCGCTATGGCACGGGCCGGGAACCCTCAGGGGCCGACAGGCCGGGGCGTGTTTTCTTACCGCGCGCGATACCCCGACACACCCACAACACCCCCAATTTTTCACACGCGGGGCAATTTTCCCGGTTTGGGCTTTTTGTGGTTGGGATTTTGGACGTTTAACACCCTGTTAAATTGGTGGGATTTTGGCGCGATATTGGCGAAATATTCGCGGGTAACGGTGGAGGAACAGCCGCGCCGGGCCGCCGACGGATTGAACCCCGGAAACCGCCCAAATTGTCGCAAATGCCGACGCCCTAACGCGCGCGGGAGGAAATCAAACGAACCGCGAACGAACCACGAAAAAAGGGCCGTTTTCGACTGTTCCCCGACGGTTGGCCGGGGAGGTGTTCGCCGGGTTCCCCTGTCGGCATTTCGCAAAACTCCGAATAAGCGAAACAAAACACCCCGCCGGGAGTACCGGCACAACGGGCCAAAAACGGCAATACAGGCGTACAGGGGGCCGAAATCGCCGACAAAATACCCCGTTTTTGGGGGTGTTCCTGAGGAAATCAAACAAAAACGCCGGAATTGTTCAAAATTTACCGTTGTAAAATGTTGTATAATTTAGTGAAAATTAGTAAATTGCAACGTTAAATAAGTGTATTAAATTACTTTCAAAATGGGACGTTTAGCAAACGACGGGCGCGGACGTATTGGGGGCCGTGCCAAAGGAACCAAAAACAAACCCCAACAGCCCCTCAACGATTGGGCCGCCGCCCTTGTGAACAAACACCGGGCGCAATTTGAAAAAGATTTGGACGCCCTGACGCCTCAGGAACGCGCCGCCGTGTTGGGGCCGATAATTGCCGCAACCGTCGGGGGCGGGACAGTACAGGAACCGCAACCCCTGACGTTGGAGGAACAGCGCGCCGCGTACCAACACCGCCTCAACCAATAACCCGCGCCGATGAAACAGGGAAAACAGGGCCGGGCGTTCCCGCCTCAGGATTACAGCGCGTTAATAACGCCGGAACAGGCCCGCACCCTCAGGGCGCGCCGCCGGGGTACGCAATCCCCCGCCCCTGTTGATTGGGCCAAATTGCCGCCGGAATGGGAAAACCCGCCGCGTTGGGTTGTAAGTAATCCCGACGCCCTCAACAGGTGGGAACGGGAACGGGCCGCCCTGTTGGAACAATGGGAACGCGAACGCCCCCGGCTGTCGGAACAATGGAACCGGGAGGCCGACGCCGCCCGCGCCCAATGGGAACAGGCCCGCCGGGAATTTGCCGAACGTTGGAAACCTCAACCCGCCGAACAATGGAAATAACACACCGGGACAGGAACGGCCAATATTGGCGTTTTGGTATAGATTGCACCGCCGAACAGGGCGAAACAATCCGCCGGGCGTTGGCGGGTGTTCGGAATATGGGACGCCCTCACGCCCTCAGTTTGTCGGCCCTAATGGAGGAACACAACGCCGGGGAGGTTTTCGCCAACGTTGAAACCGCGATATTGCGGGGTTTGGCCGATGCGTTCCCCGTTCGGAAAACCCCGGAACCTGAGGGCCGCCCGGAACCAACGCCGCCTCAACCTCAACAGGAACACAACACCCCCGGCCAACGGTTCGCCGCGCCGCCGCGTTCCGTCCCTGAGGCCGCCGACGATGAACCCGCCCCGCGTTATTGGTGGGAACGGGACTAAAACAGCGATAGAACAACGATAAAAACCCGAAACAATGCTAATTTATCATATAGACCGAAACGGGGGCCGTTGGGGGTTCAACGTCCCGGATTGCACCAAAGCACAGGCCGGGGCGTTTGCGCGCGTTTTGCGCGATATTTCCCGTATCAATATACGCCGCCGGGGGCTGTCTTACAAACAAACCCCGACGGAACAGGCCAATGCCGAATTTTGCGAACGTATGGAACGGGCAATATTGGAACAGTTGGCCGCCCGGTTCCCTGTTCCCCCTGAGGAAAACAACAACCCGGAATATTTCGCGTTATGAGCAAACGAAAAACAACAACAACCGGGGCCAATGCCGCCGACGTTCGGGCGATACATACCCGGCTAAAACAAATAATTAGGGACGAAATCGAACAATTGCCCGCCCTGTTAAAAGATTTACCCGCCGCCGAACGTGTACGGGTTATTACGGAATTATTGCCGTATTGCGCCCCGAAATTAGACAAAGCCCCCGCCAATTTCGGGGAGGGTGTGGGGGCGTGGGATTGGTAAACAACCCGCCCCGTTCCTGTTCCAACCGCCCCGCCTCAACGTGGAGGCCCCGGCGCGCCCTTTTTGGCCCGTTTTATTGGCCCTTTTATTCGGTGTTAATAGCGGGTTTTCCCTAAAAATTTAGGCCGATTTGAAAACCTCAACCCGGCCCCCTGTCAAACCCTTTGGCCCTTTGGATTATGTACGGTTTAACGGAAACTATTGAGGAAATGTTGCAACTATCAATTACCGACCTTAAACGTTTGGGAATGTTGCAACCCGGCGCGTATCAATATACCCCGGTAAATTGGACGCGTGGAGGCCGGAAAACGGCAAGTATAGCCGTTGCAACCGACACGCGGGGGGAAATCGCAACCGTTCGTTTTGTGTACAATTACAACGGTTCCCCGGTGGATTATACGGCCCCCCTGAGGTTCGCACCCTCAAACCTCAACAGGGGCGGTTATTATTACTTTGTTTGTCCTGTTACGGGGCGTTCCTGTCGCAAATTGTATTTAGTTGGTGGGCGGTTCGTTTCCCGGTTCGCGTTTCGCGCCCTGTATGATAAGCAAACCAAAAGCCGGGCGGAACGTTCGGGCCTGTTCGGGTATCTTAACGCCGTTAGCGATTTAGACAGGATAGCCCAACAAAAGGGCCGCAAAATGTACTACCGCGATAAAATAACCCCTTACGGCCTCAGGGTGGAACGGTTGGCCGCAAAGGTGGAACGTATCGGGGCCGTATATGAGGAAACCGAACGCAAACAACAGGAAAAGCGGAACCGCCGCCGGGAAAAATTGGCGGATTTTAGCACCGTTTGGGATTAGTCCCGAAAAATTCACTACCTTTGCAACAGCAACCCGCCCCGTTCCGGGCGGACAATTGCAAAAATTCGTTAGCCCCTGACGTTCACGCGTTGGGGGCGTTTCGTTTCCCGTTGAGGTGTTGGCCGCCCCTGTTCCTGAGGGTTCCCGCCTGTTGAGGCCCGCCGGGATTTTGTGGCAAATGTGGAGGCCCCAAACGTGCGCGCGTGTTGGGGTTCCGATATTACCTATTTTCCGCCGTTCCTGTATTTTGCCCGTTTTGCCCGTTTTTAGGCGTTTTCCGGGACTTTTGGCCCAAAGTTGAGGAATTACCCAACCCGACGCCAAAACGCGCTAAAACGGCCCGTTTTCGTTTTGGAGTGAAAAAGGAACGCCGACGCCTCAGGAACCCGCCCCGGTTCCCTGTTCCCCTGTCGGGTTGAACCGTCCCGGCCTCAGGGGATAAAATGCAATTTTTGCAACCGTCCAACGCGCGCGCGTGGAAATGTTCGCGCCGCCCTGTCGGGCCGATGCGGGAAACGGTTATATTTGTGTACGAAATACACACCCCGCCCCGGCCTGTCGGTTTTATTGTGTTGTAATAATTCTAATAAAACGAATAAAACGAATAACGGCAAGTTGGCGAATAAAAACTATTTTTTATTACATTTGTTGCAAATATTACAAAACTTTTTCTATCTTTGCGCTAACGAATTTTTGCAAATATGGAAACCAACGTAACAACAACGGGGCCTCAGGCCCTCACAACCGGGGAGGAATTAACCCGCGTTGTGGAATTTTTCGCGGCCTCAACCGACGTAAAACAGGCAAGCCGCGCCCTGTATGTTCGTACCCTCAACGTGTTTTTTGATTGGGTACGGGAAACGGGCCGAACCGTTGCCGCCCTCACGGTTGCGGATTTAATCGCCTACAAAGATAGTTTGCTAAACGCCGGGAAATCCCCGCTAACTGTTGCAAGTTATATTAACAGTTTGCGCCGTTTCTATGAATGGACGGAGGCAAACAAAATATATCCCAATATCGCGCGGGGTGTTCACGCCCCCAAACGGCAACAGGCGTTTAGAAAACAGCCCCTAACGGTTGCACAGGTTGGGAACCTGTTGAGGTATGAACACGCCGAACAGTCCCCCCGCGATTACGCAATAATAAATTTGTTAGTCCGTACCGGGTTACGAACTATTGAGGTAATCCGGGCCAACGTCGGGGATATTGTCTATAAGGGCGGCCAACGGGTTTTAATGGTACAGGGAAAAGGCCGGGACGCAAAAGATAATTTTGTAATACTGACGGAGGCGGCCTATATGCCAATATTTGAATACCTGAAAACCCGCGCCGACGGTTCCAACCCTGAGGCCCCGTTGTTCACGTCCAACAGCAACAACAACGCCGGGGGACGCCTCACAACGCGGGCAATTTCGGCGATTGCAAAACAGGGGTTGCGTTCCGTCGGGTTGGATAATAAAGTATTTACCGCGCACAGCCTCAGACACACAACCGCCGTTAATATCCTGAGGGCCGGGGGTTCGTTGGAACAGGTACAATACACCCTCAGGCACACCAACCCCGCAACAACGCAAATATACACCGCAACAATGCGGGAGGAACAACGCCTAACGTCGGGCGGTGAGTTAATGTTGGATAAGTTATATAATACCGTATAGGCCGCCAATAAGATATTACAACCCTTTGTTTTATTATAAACCAATAACGAATTTTTGCGATTATGGAACACACCGAAAACACCCCCAAACAGGGCCTAACAGTTGGCCCCGTTACTGAAAACCTGTTGTTATCCCTCAGGGCGTTAGAACAGGCCAAAAATTACTATTATTGCGCCGTTGAGGAATTGGCCGGGGAACAGGCCGCCGGGGACGCCCTCAACGAACAGGGCGCGTTATTTGACGCCCCGCGCGATATGTTGGAAAAGGCGATAACGGACGGTTTGCGGACGTGGGCCGCCTCAGTACCTCAGGAAACCCAAATATAAAACAATATGGCCCGAATTATTGCAATTGCGAACAATAAGGGCGGTTGCGGGAAAACTACAACCGCCGCCAACGTTGCCGCCGCCCTCAGGTTGAGGGGGCGGGACGTGCTTATAATAGACGCCGACGGACAGGCCAATTTAACGGCCTATTTGGGCGTATCTAATCCCGCGCCGGGGTTCACTACCTTTGACGCCCTGAAAGCCCCAATAACGCCGTTTATTGAGCCGTTGCGGGTATTGGACGCCGCGCCGTACAATGGAACCAACCCGGAGGAAACCCCCGCCGGGGTGTTGGACGTATTGCCCGCCGTTCCCGACCTGTCGGCAATTGAGGCCGGGTTGGTAACTGAGGCCGACAGGCTCACGCGGTTCCGTACCGTTGCCGACAAATACCGCACCCGTTACGATTGTATTATAATAGACACGCCCCCGGCTGTTGGAACCCTGACAGTTGGGGCGTTGTTCGCCGCCGATGCGGTAATAATTACCGTACAGCCCGAATTTTTGGCCGTACAGGGGTTATTATCTTTGAGCCGCGCAATTGATACCCTCAACGAAAACGGGGCTAATATAGTGGAAACCCGCGTATTGTTCACGCGGTACGATAGGCGCAAAGGATTACACCGCCTGACGGTTGAACAGGTGGAGGCCGCCGGGTTCCGTTCGTACCGTACCAAAATACGGGATAACGTCGCGTTGGGGGAGGCCCCCGCCGCCGGGTTGGATATATTCAGGTACGCCCCCCGTTCCAACGGGGCCGCCGATTACAGCGCGTTAGCCGACGAAATACAGGAACGCCGCCCAATTAAACACGTTAAACACTACAACCGCAAACAACAGTAAAAACGATATGGCAAAGAAAAACACAATAATTGCCGCCGGGTTAAATGGACTATTAGGCCCGGCCCCGACCTCAACCCCGACGCCTGAGGCCCGACAGGAACAGCCCGAACAGGCCGCCAAACAGCGCGGGAATTATACAACCGTTTGTTATTCAATCCCGCCGGAAATCGCCGAAAAAATCCGCTATATTGCGTATTGGGATAGAAAAAAAATTAACGCCGTTGTTGTTGAGGCGTTCACGCAATACGCCGACAATTGGAAACCCGAAAAGGGAACCCCTAAAAAGTTGTAACGATGAAACCGAACGCACAGGAAACCCGCGAAACGTTCCGGGATTACGTTATAAATACGCGCCCCCTGTATGAGGGAATAACCGCCCCCGCCCTGACGTTGGCCGCGAACCTCAGGGCCGCAATTGCGACGGTAAACAGGCAACACGCCCCCGAAATAGACGGGGCCGCCCTTATTGAAACCAACGCCGACAAAAAGGCGGCAATTTCCGTATATATTGCGGAGGTTGCGGAGGTTTTAGAATGGGAACTAATCGGCCAATATAACACCCGAAAATAACGCCTGTATGGAAACGCACGAAATACGCCGGGAATACCTCAACCCCGAACTAATCCCCGCCGACGCCCTAACAATACAGGGCCGTTGCGCCGCGCTGTTTTTCTACCTTTCAACGTTTCGCGTTGAGGAAATCGCGCCGGGCCTGTTCGGTTCCCTGTTTGATAATCCCCGCCCCGCCGATGCGGTTATATTACGCCGGAGGATATGGGCAACACGGGAGGAACGCGCCCAAATGGAACGGGAGGGGAAACCCCGCCGCCCGTTTGTCGGCCCGTGTTATTTCCGGGTTGTTGCCTATAAGGGTAAACCGATAACAACGGGGGAATATACCGACGAATTGGCCGCCCTCAGGGACGCCGTAACACAACGGGAACAGCCGGAACCCGTTGAGGAATAACGCCGCGTTATTGCGGTTATTACGTTTATTGTTTTTATTAGAATTATTACAAACCTTATAAACGAATTTTTGCAATATGGAAAAGAAAACCAACACCAACAACAGCACAGCACCCAAACGGGAAACAACGCCCAACCTGTTAGAAATCGCCGCCCGGCAACAGGCCGCGTTTTCGGCCAATATCCGGGATTTGAACGGGTACGAAACAATAACAACGTTTTGGGGGGATTTGACGATAGCGGAGGCGTTCGGGCCTGACGCCGTACAGGATACCTACAACCGCGTAAAAACCGCGTGGGCGGAAAATTTCAAATATTGGACGGAGTTTGTTTTGTGCCTCAATCATAAAATTTGGCAACACTACAAAACAAATGAACCGTTAGGCCGCCTGTATGATAAATTATGGCGGGAGGCTGACGAAATCGCCGGGAAATGGACGGGGGAGGCCGCCGAATACTATTTTAACGTAACGGATTAGATGAAACACACAAACACACCCAACGCCGGGGAACTGTTGGCCGGGTTCCTGACTGAGGCAATACAGGAACAGGCCGAACACCTCACGCCGGAACAGGAACGCGCCGGGATTGATAACGCCCGCCGTTGCGGTTTGGAAATCGTTGAGGCCGGGGGCCTGTTTCAGGTAATCGGGTACGGGCGCACGTTCCACACCTCAGGAACCCGCGCCGCCTGTATTGCGTTTTGCAATCTTTCAGGCCCGGCAATACACGCCGCCGCCGTTGGTGGGAACCTTAAACGCCCCGTTGTTCAATGAACCGCCCCGAATACCTCAAAACGTGGGAGGCCCTGAAACGGGGCGAACCCGTACACCTGACGCCGGAACAGGCCGCCGGGTTCCTGAGGGCGCAAACGTTGGAACAGGTACGGGCCGGGGTTGAGGCCGCCCAACGGAAACCGCAACCCCTGACGGTTGAAAGCCTCAACGAAATATTACCCCGGTACGGTGGAAACTTTGGAATTTGGCGGCTGTTTACTGAAATAGTCAAAACGTGCAAGATAACCCCCGCCGCGTTCGCCTCAGGGTTGGCCGATGCGTACACAATGGGACACGCCGACAGGGAAACCGCGTTATTGCTGTTTCAATACGCCAACCCCCGGCAAACAATGAACGCCGACGATTTGGCCGTATTTGAGGGGTTCCCGGTTCGCCTCAGGGTTTACCGGGGTTGTTCGGTTGAGGAACACGCCGGGGGCGTTTACGGCCTCAGTTGGACGGACAGCCGGGCAATTGCGGAGTTTTTCGCGTGGAGGTTCAACGCCGCCGATACGGGCCGGGTTGTGGTATCTACCGAAATAACGCGCCCTGACGTGTTGGCCTATTTCAACACCCGCCGGGAACGGGAAATAATTTGCAACGTTGAGGCCGCCCCGTCGCAACCTGTGGAGGTAATCGCGCGGGAACCGTCGGGCCTGTATTGGGATTATATGAACGGGGCAAAAGATTTTACTAAATGAGGAACGCCGCAAAGATAGTAAAACCGCCCCTGTTGGCCGGGCCGGAACCCTCACGCGTTAGGCGCGCCCGCGCGTATGAAACCGGGGCCGTTTCTATTTCCGAAAATATTACATTACAGAAGTAAAAATAACTATTTGCAAACTATCTTTTTACTATATGAGCAAAACCCGAATTTATATAATTTGCACCTACAACAGCCGGGGCCGATACGTCCAAACGGCAACACCCAACAGGAACCGCGCCGCGCTGTTGGCCGCCCGGTTGGTTGAGGATTACACCGCCGACGGGTGGAACAACACCGAAACCCAAACAATACCCGCCGACGAATGGAAACAGGCCGGGCCGGGTGTTCCCGCCGTTGTTGAGGTTGCACACCTCAGGAACGCCGCCGGGGATTGGTGCAACGTGGAATTATACCGGGTTGAGGATATAAACGAAAACTAACGAATTTTTGCAATATGGATAACACAAACAAACAGGCCGTTATTTCGGCGATTTGGGCGAACCCCGCCGCCGCGTTCGGTTGCAATTTCAGGCAATCGGGCAAATACTTTGAAAACCTACCGGGCGGGGAATATGAGGAACGCGGGAAAATCCGTATAACACAATACGCCGACGGTTCCAATATCCGGGTATATTACAACGGTTCCTCACGGGACGAAACAACCGACGTATTTACATACCTACAAACGTATGTTTTGAAAACGGCCAATTTTGCCGACACGTTGCGGGCGTTGGCCGATATATACGGCCTAACCCTCAATTTTACCCCTGAGGAACGCGAAACAATGCGCCGGGGGGATTTGGCCCGGAACGTTGCCGCCTCACTTATTGAGGCCCTGAGGTTGAACCCCGACGGGCCAACCGCCCGTTATATCCGGGACGTTCGCCGCCTCAACCCTGACGGGGTACACTTTGGCGAACTGACGCCCGACAGTATAAAACGCGCAAAAGACAGTTTACAGGCACGGGGCAAACGTTGGGACGCCGCCGATTTTGAGGCGTTGGGACTGACTGAGGCCCGCGCCCGCGCCGGGTACAATTGCGTTATACCGTATTACCTCAACGGGGCAATACAGGGGTTTATTTATCGCAATATCAACCCGAACCCCTCAGGGCCTAAATACCTATATTCGGAGGGATTGGGCCGCCCCGGTTATTGCGATACGTTGGAACAGGGAAAACCCGCCGTTATCGTTGAGGGACAGTTGGACGCCGTGCGACTAATCCAACAGGGCGTTAAAAATGTTATTGCGATAGGCGGGGCCAAAATCGGGGGCGAAATTGCCCGCCTGTTGAGGGGCCGGGGTGTTACTGAGGTTGTCTATATACCCGACAACGAAACCGACGAACAGGGCCGCCGCAAAACAAAGTTAGTAACCGACGCAATACGGGCGTTTCAATCCGTACAGGTGGACGGGGAACCCGTTATAAAATCTTTGCTGTTGTTGGATTTGCCGACGCCCTCAGGGGCCAACGCGAAAACCGACGCCGACAGTTACGGGGCCGAACACCCCGGCGAATTGGCCGGAATGGTTGAATTTGAACCCGCGCCCGCGTGGTGTTGGGAGGTTGAGGCCCTGAGGAAATGGGCCGCCGATGCGGAACAGGGAGGCCGCGCCCCTGTCGGTTCCGTACAGGAACAAATAACGGATATATACAACCGCAACCGTTCCCCGTACACCCGGCAACAAATACGGGATTACGTCGGACGTTGCGACGATTTGGCCCGGTACGGTGTAACCCCTCAGGCGTTGGCCGATAGCGAAGAATGGGCCAAAGGGCGGGAATATCAAAACCGGGTAAAACAGGCCGCCGCCGACCTGTCCCGCGCCGTTGAGGAACAGGCCAACCCGGAAACCGTCGGGGCGATTGTTCGCCGCCTGTCGGAGGCACAGGGGGCCAACACCCGCGCCGAATGGGAGGCGCAATTGTCGGAACCTTTTGAGGCCGAATTGGACGCGATACGGGAACAGCCCGACACAGCCGTAACAAAATGGGAGTTAGGCCGTATAAACAAACAGGGACAATACAAACCAACGGAACAGGTTGAATTTTGGCCCGCCGATATAACGATATTTTGCGCCGCAACCTCACACGGCAAAACCGCCGTATTGTTTGAGGCCGCGTTGGATTTGGTACGCAACAACCCCGGTAAACTGTATTTGTTCGTATCTTGTGAGGAAAACAAACGCCAACTATTAGAACGCGCCCTAAATGTTTATTTGCCGATAGACACAACCGAAACGGGAAAAACTGAGGGCGGGGCGTATTGTTTCATAAAAGGAACCCGGAAAAAGGCGATAAAATCCGCCCTGAGGAACCGCCCGGCCCCTCAGTTATACGGGGGTTTTATGGGCGTTTCGGAACACTTTGAGGCCCTGAAAAAGGAAATAACGCGGGGCGTTGAGGCTTACGGGCGGAACGTGCGCCCCCGCCTCAAATTTGTACATACTGAGGCAAGCGCGGAAAGCATAACCGCAAATATTCTTTATTACGTCCAACAGTACAGGCGCGCCGGGGTTGAGGTTGGCGGGGTGTTTGTGGATTATATGCAACTACTAACAACCGACGCCCGCACGTTTTCCCGGCACGATGAATTAAAGGATATTTGCAAGGCGTTGAAAGATTGCGCCGCCCGCGTTGAAATCCCGGTAATTATCGCCGCCCAACTTAATAGGGAGGTATTGCGCCCGGCCAACGCCTCAGGGGGTACGCCGTTAGATAATATAACCGTTGCCAATATCGGGGAGGGGGCCGATATTGAAAGAATTGCACACGATATATATTTAGTTTGGCAAACCGACAAAACGCCGGAACAATGGTATAAAAGCGCACCCAAAAAAAGCGATACCGCCCCCGTTGCGGAACCCGTAAACGATGCGTATAAAATCGCCGGGGGGTTCCGTCTTAACCGCCTGTTTACCCAACCCCGGCCCGGTTCCGATGCAAGCGAACGCGAACTAAAAACCGGGTATTTGTACGTTGAACAATTAAAAGCCCGCGACGGATTAACGGGCGGTTGGGGCCTGTTCCCGTTTGACGGGGAACGCGGAACCGTCGGGGCGAATGATACTAAAAAAATGGCCAAATAATGGAACAGGAACACAAAACACCGGGAGCCGGAACCGCCGGGCCGGAATGGGTTGAATATAACAGCCCCGCCGTTGAGGAACTGTTGCACGTTCGGGCCGACGTTGAACGCCTCAAACAGGGGCCGCACACGTTCGCCGACGTTGCCAAACTAACGCGCCGCCTGTCGGAGGCCGCCGGGCGTTTGGGCGGTTATTATTTGGCCGTTCCTGAGGCCCTGTTGTTGGCCGCCGAACAACACTATAAAAAACACGCCCCCGCCGTTCGGGACGCCCTCACACGGGGCGGGGCCGATGCGGAAACAACCGCCGCCGTTTTGTATGATTACGGGGCCGCCCTTTGCGGGTTAGCGGAACACACCGCAACCCCGGAACAAATGCAAAACGCCCTCAAAGCCTGTAAACCCCTAACAAGTTACGTTATTGATAAATACGGGTTTTTTTTGGGGGTGTTGTGGTGTTACCAACGGAACCTCAACACGTTAGCGGAATATCAAACGGGAGTAAAAAAGGAAACCGACGCAACCCGCCGGGATATGTATTTTAACGCCGAAATTTCCGCCGGGGAATTTACCGACCTGAGGGCCGCCGCCCTGTATTGGTTGCAAAATATCGGGTATATTACCGCCGGGGATTTTGCCGGGGTGGAACAGGACACAATAACGCGTTTTTTGGCGTTCGTTGAACTATACGGGCAAAGCGGCCAATTTTGCCTATACGTTTTTATAGCACAAAACGCCCTCAACGCAACCCCGGAACAATTGCAACAACTACCGCCGCCGCCCCGGTTCCTGAGGTACAAAATAACGCCCGGAATACAGGCCGCGTTAAAATATGCCGAAATAATCGGGGAGGGATTAACAAAGTATATAAACGAATTAGGCGCACAGGTTGAGGGCGTATTGTCGGCCCCGACGCCTCAGGAACGCGAACAGGCAACCGAACAGGCCCGCCAAACCGCCGGAAAAGTTACTATATCTTACCCGGAAAATTTCGCGCTGTTAATGAGCCGCCAACTATGGGCCGCCGACGGTGCAACAAAGGACGGGCAAAAGGTTAATAAAATATTGCCTATTTCAACGGTTATTAACGGGTATTTAACCCGTAACCCTCAGGCCCTGACAGTTACCCCGTTAATCCTACAAAAAGCGATTGAGGGCGTAAACCTGTTGCAACAATTGAAACGCGCCCAACCCCTCAACGGTATTTATACGTTGGAAACCAACCTAACGGAATTTAGCGACCTTTGCGGATATTCGGACGCCAACGAACAGGAAAAACAACAACTATTAACGGCCCTTAGGATAATAGACGGTATTTTTTTAGTCCTTTGGAAACCAACCGGGCAAGTTGCACAACGAATTTTTACCCTTGAACGTTTCGGCCTGACAGGAACGGAGGCCGGGCGGTTGCGTATGCACGTTTACGCCTCAGGGTTCCGGGGCCGTCCTAATCTTGTTTCCCCCGCCGAAATTGACGCGATGAAACGCAACGAAAAAGGGGAGGCAAAACGGCATTTTAGGGGCCAAATATTAAGCAAGGGACAAAAAGAAGAAAACGCCCTATTAGATGAAATTTTTATGTATAGCGACAAAATCCGGGAGGCCGAACAAACAGGGGACGCCGAACAGTTGGCCGCCGCTAAGGAATACCGCCGGAAAAAGTTTTCACGCGATAGGGATAAATTGCGCCGTTGGTTCGCCGAATGGGAAAAACAGGGGATTATTTCGTATAAGATTACCAAAAACAAAACGGGAAAAACTGTTTACAGTTGGCAACGGTTGCAAGCCCCAACGCCTGAGGAATTGGCCGAATTGAGGCCGGACGTTGAGGCGTTCAACGCCGCCGAAACCCCGGCCCCCGACGAACAATAAAACCCCGGCCCCTCAGGGTGCAAAACAGGCTCAATTTTGGGCCTGTTTTTATAATATGTTATTGCGCTTATTGTTGTTATTGTACGGGGGTTTGTGGGGGGCAAAACGGGGGTTTGTGGGGGGCAAAACGGGGGTTTGTGGGGGGCAACCCCTTTTGTAACCCGTTCTATTTCAATAAATTACAGGGGCCAAATTTCCTTATATCTTTTATATCCTTTATAAAAAGATATTGAGGGCGTTTTGCTAACGCCCGCCCTCAATCGTTTTTCTTGTTTTTCCGTT
>JAEEGL013058369.1_pt1 | contig 15101 bp, 14 predicted proteins | sample 9134231 | NCBI WGS metagenome assembly JAEEGL01 (sample SAMN16246548, study PRJNA631951) | gut metagenome | biome: gut microbiome; feature: rumen; material: fiber-attached | host: Bos | place: Iran: Karaj | collected 2018-10 | reverse complement strand
TACGCACTTAAGTATGTAGATACCGATTACACTCTGCCTGTTACCGATCTGGGTGTTTCACTCTCCGAGCTGAGCACACAGTACAAGTACACTCAGGATGTTATGACCAGCAGCGATGGAAAGCTTAAGGGCGTTTCATGGCAGGGCTGCCCCGGTGTTCTTATCTACAACCGTGAGGCTGCTAAGACCGTTCTTGGTTCTGACGATCCCGCTGATGTACAGGCAGCTGTTAAGGATTGGGATACCTACAAGGCTACCGCAGCTGATATGAAGAAGGCTGGTTACTTCATGACCGCTACTGTTAACGATACCTATCGTACATTCTCCAATAACGTGAGCGTGCCTTGGGTAAGCGCTGACAAGAAGGTTCAGATCGATGACAACATCAAGAAGTGGGTTGATGACTCCAAGGAAATGTATGATGCAGGTGAGATCAAGTCTACTGAGAACCTCTGGGGCGATGCTTGGTCATCAGGTTTCTATCCCGATGGTAAGGTATTCTGCTACTTTGGACCCGCTTGGCTTATCAACTTCTGTATGGCAGCTGATACCGAAGGTTCTATCGCTAACCTGGGTGGCTGGGGCGCAACCGAAGGACCTCAGGGCTTCTTCTGGGGTGGTACCTGGATCTGTGCAGCTAACGGCACCGATAACAAGGCTACTGTAGCTGATATCATGAGAAAGCTTACCGTTGATAAGGACATCATGATCGACATCGTTAAGCAGGATGATGACTTCGTAAACAACCAGCCCGCTATGGAAGAGATGGCTAACAGCGATTACACCAGCAAGGTATTCGGCGGCCAGAATCCTCTTGGTATGTTCGCAGCAGGTGCTAAGAACATCGCACTTGACAAGATCAGCGCATATGACCAGGGCTGCAACGAAGAGTTCCAGAACGCTATGAAGGACTACTTCGACGGCAACGCAGACTATGACACTGCACTCAACAAGTTCTATGATGCTATCACCACAAAGTATCCCGCACTTAGCAAATAAGTAAAGGATCTTGCGGCAGAACGCAGATTGAATAAGTAAGAGGACGTGCCTGTCCATCCGGGCAGGCACGTTTTTGTCAGGAAAAAAGATTTTAAAGACAGAGAAAGTTAAAGCCTGGAGGGTATAGCATGAACAAAAAGAACAAGTCAGTTGTTTCTTATAATAAATGGGGTTATATTTTCCTAATTCCTTTTGCAGTAGTATTCGTAATTTTCCAGTTAATCCCCTTGATCAGTACTATTAGAAACAGTTTATTTGAATATTATCGTGACGGACTCTCGATAATCGGACCTAACTGGGTAGGTTTAAAGAATTACGGGAAACTCTTTTCAGACGGTAGTTTCCTTACATATCTTAAAAATACCATGATCATGTGGATCATGGGCTTTGTACCGCAGATAATAATCTCTCTTCTTTTCGCAGCATGGTTTTCGGATCCCAGCCTGCGTCTTAAGGGCCAGAGATTTTTCAAGACAGTTATATATCTGCCGAACCTGATAATGGCATCGGCATTCTCCATGTTGTTCTTCACACTGTTCTCTACTGTAGGACCTGTGAACGATATATTATTGAAGATAGGTATCATTAAGGAAGCATACGATTTCATGGCTCACACCGGAAGCGTACGTACCCTGGTAGCTTTGATGAACTGCCTGATGTGGTTTGGTAATACTACCATACTGCTGCTGGCCGGTATGATGGGTATCGATACATCCCTCTTTGAGGCTGCTGAAGTGGATGGTGCTACAGCAAATCAGATCTTCTGGAAGATAACACTTCCCATCCTTAAGCCGATACTTATCTACGTTATGGTAACATCACTGATCGGTGGTCTGCAGATGTTCGATGTACCTCAGATCCTCACCGACGGATCCGGTGCTCCCAACAATACGGCTACCACGCTTATCATGCACCTGAACAAACATCTGTATAGTAAGAACTACGGTATGGGTGGTGCATTATCCGTTATCCTCTTCTTCATCACCGGCGTGCTGAGCATCATAGTGTTCAAGTTCAGCGGCAATGAAGATAAGTACGGAAAGAAGTAAAGGAGGAGAGAGAAATGGCGGATATTAAGATAAATACAGTCGAAGAAAGAGTAAAAGGCAACGTAAAGAGCAGACGTACCATAGCATATATCGTACTGAGCGTAGCATGTTTCTTCTGCCTGATATGGTTCTACATACTGATAGTAAATGCCACCAGATCGAAGGGTGAGCTGACAAGAGGTTTTACGCCCATACCCAGTACGCATCTTATAGAGAATCTTAAGAATGCGCTGACAGGTACCCAGCCCATACTTCGCGGTATGATCAACAGTATTATCGTATCAGTATCTACTGCTGCACTGTGCGTATATTTCTCAGCCATGACCGCTTATGCGATCCATGCGTATGAGTTCAAATTAAAGAAGGCAATATTCACAATGATCCTGGCCATCATGATGATCCCTACCCAGGTTACCGCACTTGGTTTCCTGCAGTTGATCGACAAGATGCACCTGATGGATAACTTTATCCCCCTGATCGTGCCTTCGATCGCAGCACCCATTGTATTCTTCTATATGAAGCAGTACATGGAGAGCGCACTTCCTCTGGAACTGCTGGAAGCAGCGCGAATAGACGGTGCCGGTGAGATAAGGATCTTCAATACCATAGTGTTACCTCTGATGGTACCCGCTATGGCAGTACAGGCGATCTTCTCCTTCGTATCAAGCTGGAATAATTACTTTACTCCTGCACTGGTACTTTCTACCGATACCAAGAAGACCCTGCCTATATTGATCGCCCAGTTACGTGGTGCTGACTTCCTTAAGTTTGATATGGGTGTTGTTTATGCGACCATCGCATTCTCAATCTTCCCCGTTGTAGTTGTTTACCTGGTTCTGTCCAAGTTTATCGTTGGCGGTCTGGCAGCTGGTTCCGTAAAGGGTTGATTTAAAGGGCTTAAAACAGTATAATGTATCCAAGAGAGGCGGGATTTTCTCTGCCTCTCTTTTTTCTAAAACACTAAGGAATCATAGAAATGAAAGGTTTATTTTCACCCGACAGCGCCATAGGAAAGGCGCTGACTAAGATAGGCGAGCTGGTGATATTGAGTATAATCTGGTTTATTACCAGTCTGCCGGTGATCACCATAGGTGCATCAACCACCGCCCTGTACTACGCTACGGTCAAGAGCCTCCGGATGGGCAGGGGATATGTTATAAAGGAATATTTCAAGGCCTGGAAGGAGAATTTTCTCCGCGCCACTTTCCTTACGATATTCTTCATAGTATGTATCCTGGGATTGTGGACGGTATTACAGATGATGGGCGTCACGCTTGAAGATATATCCGTGAATGCCATTAAAAGCGCCTATGTTGATAATGCAGAAACGGCTCTGGCCATGTATTTTATCTCTGCGGGATATATAATACTGCTTGGGGGATTGTTCTGTTATGTATTCCCTCTGCTGTCGCGTTTTGACCAGAGCGGGATCAAGATCCTCTTTATGGCTTTCGTGATGATGATCCGTTTCTTCTATTATAGTATATCCGTATTTGTGATACTGGTGGGATTGGGATATCTGGTGGTAAGACTTCCGTTGGGCATAATGTTTGCGCCGGGATTGTGGGCGCTGCTTTCATCATTTTTACTGGAAAAGGCTTTCATCAAATATACGCCCGAGCCTGATCCGGATTCGGACGTGGATGCATGGTGGATGAGGCTGTCATGAAAACATGAGGACATGGGGACAGTCCCCGCGTCTTCACCATAGATTACAAAAGGAGGGTATTGGGGTTATGAAGAACAAAGTATCTTTTGTAAAAAGGATCAATTTTGTCACAGGTATAAGCTTTCTGCTTTTGCTCCTTGTATATCTGGGCACCAGTATTTACAGTATTGTGGGCAGCCACAGTATGCAGCAGGTCAATTCGCAGATATCACAGTCTCTGGTATCCTATGCGGATAAGCAGGCAGCCCTTAAAGTTGCCACTTCAGAACTGCAGAGACATCTGGTAACAGCCATTCTGGCTGCGGATGATGCAGTCCGTCAGGATTCCCTAAGTCAATACAACAGTACAAAAGCCGAGCTGGGCACGCTGCTGGAAGATCTGCGCAAAGTTATGGCGGCAGACGGCGCAGCAGGTTATGAAGACGTGATCAACAGAATGGAGGAGAACCTCCAGCGGTATACGGAAGTCTGTGACAAGTGCATAACGGCGTCCGATATCAACAGACAGCTGGCTTTTAACATGTCTATCGAGGATCTGGCAGGACCCAAGGCGGATCTGGAACAGACTAATAAGGATCTTTCGGATCTGATCAGCGCTGTTGAAAAACAGGGTATGGACAGGTCCTCCGAACTGATAAAGAACAGCAGGAATGTGACGGTTTTCGGTATCATAGGATTTATTCTGGTCATGCTGGTTTCTATAGTGATCATCCTTAAGCTGGTGACTACGCCTCTGCGCAGGACAGCGATAGAGCTGGATGCAATGATCGATGAGATACGTGAGCAGAAGGGTGACCTGAGCCGACGCATAGAGGTTAAGTCCGATAATGAGATAGGCAGTGTGGTCAGCGGTATCAATGAATTTGTGGAAACACTGCAGACCATAATGCGTAAGCTTAAGGATAATGCGAACAGCTTAAGCGAGACCTCCGGAGCAATAAGCAAGAGGATGAACGAGGCCAACGACAGTATTAAAAGGTCTAATGACGCTATGGATCAGGTTACTTCTACCATGGTGACCGTGACCAGTACTACAGATGATATATCCGGAAAACTGGAAGGCGTGCGTGATTCCGTCAATAACATGAGCAGGCTTACAAAGGAAGGCAGCAAATTTGCTTCTGATGTGGTGAAGGAAGCGGATATGATCCAGAAAGAGGCCGGTGATAAGAAGATTAAGACCGGAAAGCATATAGAGGAACTGAACGAAGTGCTTAAGCGTTCCGTAGAGAACTCCGCACAGGTAAGCCGTATAGGTGAGCTTACGGAAAACATACTTGAGATAGCCTCCGAGACCAATCTGCTTTCCCTTAACGCCAGCATAGAGGCAGCCAGAGCGGGTGAAGCCGGCAGGGGCTTTGCCGTTGTGGCCGGTGAGATAAGCAAACTGGCAGAAGACAGCAGCAAGACGGCAGCCGATATCCAGAATATAAGCAATAACGTAACTTCCGCGGTTAAGGAACTTTCCGAAAACGCTACGGCAGTTATAGAGTTTATAAATAATGTAGTGCTTGCGGACTATGACGCCTATGTACAGACCGGCGATAAATATGAGAAGAGTGCGGTGCACTTTAACGAAGTACTTACGGGTCTGCTTAAATCTACCGGTGATCTGGATGCGGCAATGGGTTCCATGAGCAAGGCTGTAAATGCCATAAGCGATTCCGTCGGCGTATCCGCGGATGCAATACGTGCGGCAGAGCGCAGCGCAGGCGAGATCAGCGATAACATCGTGGATGTCAATACTCTGGTAGATACAAACCAGGATATCAGTAATGCACTGAACAGGGAAGTTGGCAGATTTGCAAAACTGTAGTCTGTCCGGACCCTTATAAAAGCCGCTAAACCGCAGAAAGTCCTTGAAAAAGGCTGTTTCATGTGATAGGATATTAGGAGCGATTACTTTTATCGCTGAGGCTTTTGGGGGCATTTGAAAAATATAAAAGGGAAGGTAAAGGCCATGATAGACGTTAACCAGATAATGTTCGAAATGATCAGAAAAAGCAATTCTGTAGCTACTTCGAATGTTAACGAGATAGAAGAGATAGTGGATACCGGACTTGAGAAGTCCGAAGAGAATATCCAGAAGATAGCCATGGAATACCTTGAGGATAAGGGATATTCCAAATCCGTTCAGAACATGGACGAGGCTAAGAAGAAGATCATTGCCAGCAGCATGTATTCCGATACCGTGCGTATCCGTAAGACCCGCCGCATGGAAGACGATCTGCTTCTGGAGGCAGAGCCCGAAGATGTAGAAAAGCTGATGGATATCTGCCTGCTTGATAATCTGATGAAGGTTAACGAGAGGCTTGAGAATTATGCAAACGGCCGTGTTGAATATGCGGTTGAGGTGGTTGACGAGATCCTTCTGGATAACGAGAAGACCGGCGGAAGCCTTCTGGAATATGTATCATTACAGACACTTCTCAACAGATATGCTGCCCAGGGTTTCCATGTGGTAACCATCACCAACAGAGAGATAGGCAGCGGCGGAAAGCTCATGATGGCAGGTTTTTCATCAGTTAAGAAGCAGACCGTTATCGTATTTGAGCGCCGCGTAGAAGGGTGAGTTTATAAACGTTGATCCAAGGGGACGGGATGACCGTCCCCTTTTTATGACTTTATACCGGAGTGAAAACCCCGTGTCATCCTGAGCGCAGCGAAGGTAAAGCACGTGTCATCCTGAGGGCGTCAGAATTATAATTACGTGTCATCCTGAGGGCGTCAGCCCGAAGGATCTTTATTAGGAGAAATCAAATGAAAGAAATAAACACAGAAGAAATCATACAGGCAGTACGCGATATGTGCATCGAAGCCAATTACGGCTTATCCGGCGATATGAAGGCAGCCCTGGATAAGGCTGCGGAAACGGATTCCTCCGAGCTGGGACGCAGCATCTTATGCCAGCTGCAGAAGAATCTGCAGATAGCCGGTGAGGATCAGATCCCCATCTGCCAGGATACCGGTATGGCAGTGGTCTTCGTGGAGCTGGGCCAGGATGTGCATATTACAGGCGGCGTTCTGGAGGATGCTATAAACGAAGGCGTCCGCCGCGGATATGTGGAAGGCTATCTGCGCAAATCAGTGGTCGGGGATCCTATAGAGAGAGTCAACACCAAAGACAATACCCCTGCGGTGATCCATTATTTCGTGGTTCCCGGGGACAGGCTTAAGATAACCATAGCGCCCAAGGGTTTTGGCAGCGAAAATATGAGCCGTGTGTTTATGTTAAAACCTGCCGACGGAGTTGAGGGCATAAAAAATGCCGTTCTCACGGCTGTTAAAGACGCAGGTCCCAATGCCTGCCCGCCCATGGTAGTTGGCGTGGGTATAGGCGGTACCTTCGAAAAATGTGCGCTGCTGGCAAAGAAAGCGCTCACCAGAAATATAGAGCAGCATTCCGATAAGCCTCATGTACGTGAGCTAGAAGAAGAGATCTTAAAACAGATCAATGAGAGTAATATAGGACCCGGCGGTCTTGGGGGGAGCACTACGGCCTTTGCCGTGAACATCGAGACCTATGCGACCCATATCGCAGGCCTGCCGGTTGGCGTGAACATCTGCTGCCATGTGAACAGGCACGCAGTAAGAGAATTATAAGGACTGTTTATTTTTCAGATACGTCTCGATCATCATTTCCCTCACTTTATCGGGCAGAGCCTTGCGCTCATCGCGGTCTAAAGGGGCCACATCGATGGGAGGAAGGTATTCTATGGTGACGGATGCCTTCTTTATAAAAGGAAGATGATCTTCAAATATAGCGGCGGTGTTGTTTAAAACTACCGGGATTATCTTGCAGTCACTCTTTTCGGCTATCTTAAAGCTGCCGGCATGGAAGGGCAGCATCACTTCATCCCCTTTATTTCTGGTGCCTTCCGGGAAGATGGCCATGGAAATGCCGTTCTTTATCTTATCAGCGGAATCGTTGATAGTCTTCATACCCTTGCGTATATCTTTACGGTCAAGGAATTCACAGTGGAGCAGCTTCATCCACCAGGTCAGGGTCAGGAACTTGAGCAGTTCCTTTTTTGCTATATATCCGCAAAGCCCGGGTACCCGGGGATATGTTAATATTATATCGAAGAAACTGTTGTGGTTTAAAATATAGAGTACGGATTCGTCCTTGGGGACGTTTTCTTCACCTATTACATTAGTTTTAACGCCGCAAAGGAAGATAACAACGCGGAAAGCCCAGTTTACGATCCCCAGGCTGGCCTTATCACGGGCTTTTTTGCTGAAGAGTCCTATAAAGAGCATCAGCGGCTGTAATATAAATGATATTATCAGAAAAGGCAGAACAAACAGCAGTACTATTATCAAACGTATCATTATCAATCTCCTTTGTCGTCGGTCAGCACAGGCATTAGGTTAACATATAAGGCGTAAAAAAGCAAACTTGAAAAAAGGTGGAAAATAATTTATCATTTAAATCGCAAGGTGGGAAGATTGTCTTGTGACCCTTGTAGAAAGAAAACCATCTTTGGAGAAAAAATGAAAAGAAAAGAAACAGCAGAGATAACAGGAATTAATGAACTGGCGCCGGGGATCTTTGATCTGTGGCTTAAGAGCAGCATGGCAGCAGAGGCAAAACCGGGGCAGTTTGTGGGAGTTTATCCCGGAGACGGTGCACATATCCTGATGCGGCCTATCTCCATCTGCGATGTGAGTGAGGATAAGAGCAGACTGCGCCTGGTATTCAGGGCAGGCGGCGAAGGTACAAAGGCCATCAGCAGAAAGGCGCCGGGTGAGAAAATCGAGCTTCTGGGTATGCTGGGCAACGGATATGACATCGGCGCGATGAAGGGAAAGAAGGTTCTGCTCCTGGGCGGCGGTATAGGTATACCTCCCATGCTTTATCTGGCAAAGAGCTTATATAATGAGGGTATTAACTGCATCAGCGTTCTGGGCTATGCGGATTCAAAGGATTTCCTCCGCAAGGAATTTGATGATATCTGCCATACCTATGTGGCCAGTATGGACGGCAGCATTGGTACCAAAGGAACTGTGATCGACGCCCTTAATGAGAATATGATATTTGCGGATATGGTATGCGCCTGCGGACCCATGCCGATGCTTCGCGCAGTGAAGCAGCTGGCAGTCGATACCGGAATGAAGGCTTTCATTTCGCTGGAGGAACGTATGGCCTGCGGAGTGGGCGCCTGCCTTGGCTGTGTGGTGAAGACGGCAAAAGAGGATCATCACACTCATGTTAACAATACCAGGATCTGTACGGAAGGTCCTGTATTTGATGCGGCGGATGTCTGTATATGAGCGTACCGAAACGAAAACGTTTTGATAAGCGCCGGGCCAAGTCCCACGGTCTTTTCAGAGCGGGAAGTGTGCTGAGCGTACTGATATTGCAGGTGGTGTTCATCGTCATACTGGCAAGAGTCGTACAGCAGTATGCATGGCAGTTTTACTTCTTTATAGAAATACTTTCCGCCCTGCTGGTATTCGCACTGGTAAGCGATACCGACCATAACAGGCAGTTCTGGGTGGTCATACTGCTGGCTCTGCCGGGCTTCGGTTTTATACTGTATTTCTTTTGGGGCAGTGAACGAAAGGATTTTTCGGATCACGAAACACTGCGCGAAATTGAAGAAAAGGCAAAAAACCGCCTGCCTGATAATAAAGAAGAATTAGAGGCGCTGGGCAGCGTACATCCCAATAAGATACAGCTTGCCCGATTCCTGGCAAGGGACGGTTTCCCGGTCTATCAGAATACCTCCGTCAGATATTTCCCTGTAGGTGATGATATGGAGGAGGCTTTTCTGGAGGATCTTAAGGCCGCGAAGAAAAGCATCTTTCTGGAATACTTCATTATATATAATGGTGAATGGTGGCAGAAGATAGAGGACGTCCTGGTCACGAAGGCGCAGGAAGGTCTGGATGTACGTCTTCTGATCGATGATTTCGGCAGTCTGTTCATGGACGTGAACGAGATGAAGAAGGAACTGGGCAAGAGCGGTATCAGGCTTTATTCTTTCGAGCCCATACACAGGCGGATAATGTCCTTATCCTTCAATTACAGAAATCACCAGAAGATAACGGTCATAGATTCCACTGTGGCGTATACCGGCGGCGTGAATCTGGCGGACGAATACGTAAACCGCATAGTCCGTTTCGGACACTGGCAGGATTCGGCGGTACGCCTTGAGGGCGAAGCCGTATGGAGCCTGACAAATATTTTCCTGGCAATGTGGGAGAGGTGCAGCCGCAGCAGTGAGGATCATTCGGAAGATTTCCGCCCTCTCTACGGCACCGAAGATAAGGGCTATGTACAGCCTTTTTCCGGCGGCCCCCACCGGGCTCCCGATAATCCCGTGGAGGGTGTTTATACCCGCATGATCAACAAGGCCAGGGATTATATCTATATCACCACGCCCTATCTTATACTGGATGAGCGTATGAAGGCCAGCCTGATAGAGGCAGCCATGAGCGGAGTGGATGTACGCATCATCACGCCCCGTATCTATGATAAATGGTATGTATACATGGTTACCGTTTCAAATTACGGAAAGCTTCTGGAACATGGCGTAAGGATATACGAATACGTTCCGGGTTTTATCCACGAGAAGGATGTGGTGAGTGATGATGAATGTGCCATCTGCGGGACCATCAATCTGGATTACCGCAGCCTGTACATACATCATGAGAACGGAGTTTTCTTCTGCGACTGCCCCGTAGTTGCGCAGATAAAAGAAAATATATTAAGAATAATGGACAAATGCGAAGAGATTACCTATGAGCGCTGGAAAAAGCGCCCGCGCCGCCAGAAACTGGCACAGATGGCGCTGAAGGTGTTTTCACCGCTATTCTAAGGAGGAACCACAAATGTTATCACAGCAGTTCAAGGACATGTGCAATACGCCATCCGTTATCAGGGCACTTTCTGTCTATGCAACGGAGAGAGGAAAGGAGATAGGCTACGAGAACGTATTCGATTTCAGTCTGGGCAACCCTTCAGTTCCGGTACCGGATGCTTTTAATCAGGCAATCTGCGATCTTACAAAGGAAAAGACTTCCGCACAGCTTCACGGCTACAGCCCCAATCCCGGTAATCCGGAGGTAAGGCAGATAGTTGCGGATTCCCTTAAAAGACGCTTTGGCGTTGATTATAAGGCAGAGCATATATTCATGACCAGTGCGGCAGCTTCCGCCATCGCCCACGCCCTTCGCTGTGTTACACAGCCCGGGGACGAAGTGATCACCTTTGCGCCTTATTTCCCGGAGTACAATCCTTACGTGAACCAGACCGGCGCTAAGCTCAAAGTGGTGCCCGCCGATACGGAGAGTTTCCAGATCAACTTTGAAGCGTTCAAAGAAATGCTCAATCCCAACGTGCAGGCGGTGATGATCAATACCCCCAACAATCCTTCGGGTATCGCATATTCATCTGAAACCCTGACAAAGCTGGCAGATATACTGCGTGAGGCTCAGGATAAGTACGGCCACGAGATCTTCCTTATTTCCGATGAGCCCTACAGGGAGATAGTCTTTGAGGGAGCCGATGCCCCCTATGTTTCGAAGTTTTACGACAACACCTTATCCTGTTATTCGTTCTCCAAGTCCCTTTCCATACCCGGAGAGCGTATCGGATATGTGGCAGTCAATCCCAGGGCAAAGGATGCGGAGATGATCGTGCCCATGTGTGTACAGATATCCCGCGGCATAGGCCATAACTGTCCTTCTTCCATAATACAGATGGCAATGGCGCGCTGCATTGATATGACCAGCGACCTTTCCGTATACGAGACCAATATGAACATACTCTATAAAGAGCTGACGGCCCTTGGCTTCAAGGTGGTCCGCCCCGGCGGTACCTTCTATATCTTCCCCAAGGCGCTTGAGGATGATGCGGTGGCTTTCTGCGAAAAAGCAAAGAAGTATGACCTTATACTGGTACCTTCGGATTCCTTCGGTGTGAAGGGATACTTCCGTATGGCATACTGCATAGATACAGAGAAGGTGGAGCGCAGCATAGCTGCTCTCAGAAAATTCGTTGAGGAGGAATACAGATAATGGATCCCATGGAATTTAACTTTATAGGCAAGCGTGTTGTGATAGAACTGGTGACCGGGAGTACCGTGGACGGCGTACTTCAGGGCGCAGATACGGAAGCCTTCTATATTAAAGAAGATGTAGGCGGTTATTATCACAAAAGAATAGTATACAAGAAGTCGATAACTGCCGTGCTCTGCGTTGAAAAGAAGCTGGCGACGGAAAATGACGGTCTTGTACCGCCTCCGGGAATGGGAGTAAGGATATTCTGAGTTTGACAAGTGCACTCCTTTACGGTACAATGAAACTTGGTGTATTATTTTCAACACCTATTTGGAATACTATGGAGTGTATATTATGTCAGCGAAAAAAGAGAGCGTAACAACTATAATAAAGCCTCTGGCAGCTGCGTTTCTTACGACAGAACCGGAGGAGGAGACTGTAGTGCAGACAAAGCCGCAGCCCAGGAAATCTGCTCCGAAGCCGGTTATCAAACCCGTTGAAGTAAAGCTGGGTGAGCTTTCCAAAGAAGAGACCCGTGCGCTTTTAAGGGAGCAGCTGGTATCGGCGGGTGCGGACGAAAAAACTGTTAAAGACATTGATGATGAAGATGATGAGGTGCCTTTTGCAGAAGAGAAGGAGCCTGAAAAGAAAGCAGCAGCTCCTGTAGAAAAAGAATCCAAAAAGAAAGCCGCTCCTGCTAAAAAAGAAACAGTAAAGAAGGAAGCGGTAAAAAAAGAAGCTGTTCCGGAAAAGCCCGTTCAGAAAGAGGCGGTAAAAAAGGAAAGCGCAAAGAAAGAGACTGCACCCGCAAAAGAGCCTGAAGCAAAGAAGGCTCCGAAAGCCGAAGCTGAGGCAGGTCCCGCAGAAGAGCTTAATATAGAATACGGCGGACGCTCTTATTCAAGGGAAGATCTGGTGAATAAAGCGCTTAAGATCTGGACCAGCCAGTTAAAGAGGGGACGCTCCGAGCTCCATAACATGGAACTCTACGTGAAACCCCAGGAGAATACGGTATACTACGTATTCAACGGTAAGAGAAAAGGAAGCTTTGAACTTTAAGAACAGTAAATAAAGAAGTAACATTGGCCGGCTGAAGAAGCCGGTCAATTTTTTTTAGAAAACAGTTGACATTTGACAGACAGGGTGGTATCTTATCCATAGATGTTAGCACTCTAATAAACTGAGTGCTAATAACCGAAAGGGGGGTGATAAAAATGCAGGAAGAATTAGATGAGAGGAAAAAGAAGATCCTGCATGCCGTCATCCGCAATTACCTTGAAACCGGCGAGCCGGTAGGCAGCCGTACCATATCGAAGTACACGGATCTGAACTTAAGCTCCGCCACCATAAGAAATGAGATGAGTGACCTCGAGGAAATGGGCTATATAATCCAGCCCCACACCTCTGCGGGACGTATCCCCACAGACAGGGCCTACAGGCTTTATGTGGACAGCATGATGGAGGAGAAGGACAGGGAGATAGAGGAACTCAAGGGCATGCTGTTGCGCACCGAGGACAAGATGGACAAGGTGCTGAAGAATGTGGCAAACCTCCTGGCTACCAATACCAATTACGCAACGGTGGTCAGCGCTCCCCAGATAAGAGGGAACAGGCTCAAGTTCCTGCAGCTTTCCAAGGTGGATGAATCCCACATACTGGTGGTCATCGTTATGGAAGGCAATGTGATCCGCAATGAGATGATACAGATCGACGAGCCCATAAGTGACGAGAACATGTTAAAGCTCAACATACTTCTCAACACCCACTTGAACGGGCTGGCGCTTGAGGAGATAAGCCTTGGCAGGATAACGGCGTTAAAGGAACAGGCCGGCATACAACACAGCGCTATCATCGGAAACGTGATCGACGCACTGGCAATGGCGATAAAGGGCGAGGAAGACCTGGAGGTCTACACCAGCGGCGCAAACAATATCTTCAAATATCCGGAGCTGGCAGACCAGCAGAGAGCCAGCGAGCTGATACATACATTTGAAGAAAAGAAAGCGCTTGCCAAGCTGGCAACGGATAAGCTTTCAGAGGAAGGCAATACCGGCATCCAGGTTTATATAGGAGAAGAAGCTCCCATAGATTCCATGAAGGACTGCAGCGTGGTAACAGCCACCTACGAACTGGAGGAAGGCATGCGCGGGAGCATCGCGATAATCGGACCCAAGCGTATGGATTATGATAAGGTAGTCAGTTCGCTCAAGACCATGATGAAGGAACTTGAGCGTGTATATAAAAAGGAATAGAGAAAGGATCTGATCTTAATGGGCAAGAAGGAAAAGAAGAATTCCAGAGAAGAGACCATACAGAAGCTTAAAGGTCTGAAGGAAGCCGCAGAGAAAGAAAAAGAAGCAAAAAAAGCGGAAGAAGCCGCAAAAGCTGAAGAAAAAGAAAAAGCTGCCGAAGCAGCAAAGGAAGAAAAAACCGAAGAGAAGGCTGCAGATGCAGCTGAAGCAAAGCCGGAAACCGAAGCACAGCCGGCGGCAGCGGAAGGAAGCGAAGCTGCAGCAGATGATACGGCGGGTGTAAGCGACAAGGCTAAAGCAAAGATAGATGAACTGAACGATAAGGTGATGCGCCAGATGGCGGAATTCGAAAATTACCGCAAGCGCACCGAGAAAGAAAAGCAGTCGATGTTCGAGGTCGGAGCAAAAAGCGTTATCGAAAAGCTCCTTCCCATAGTAGATAATTTCGAAAGAGGTTTATCAAGCCTCTCCGAGGAAGAAGCGCAGGGAGCATTTGCCAAGGGCATCGAGATGGTATACAAACAGCTGATGGAAGAGCTCTCAAAGCTGGAAGTAAAACCCATCGAAGCAGTAGGAAAGGAATTCGATCCCAATCTCCACAACGCAGTGATGCATGTGGAAGACGAGGAAGCCGGTGAGAATACCGTGGTGGAAGAATTCCAGAAGGGCTACACCTACAGGGATGTGGTAGTAAGGCACAGTATGGTTAAGGTAGCCAACTAAAAAAGTACATTAATTAACAATCTTCAGATAAAGGAGGACACAGTTATGGGAAAGATCATAGGTATCGATTTAGGAACAACAAACAGCTGCGTTGCAGTTATGGAAGGCGGACAGCCTACAGTTATCAGTAATGCAGAAGGCGCACGTACAACTCCTTCAGTTGTAGCATTCACAAAGAACGGTGAGCGTCTGGTAGGCGAGCCTGCAAAGCGTCAGGCAGTTACCAATGCAGATAACACCATTTCTTCCATTAAGAGAGATATGGGTACCGACAGGGGCCGTACCATTGACGGCAAGAAGTATTCACCCCAGCAGATAAGCGCAATGATCCTGCAGAAGCTGAAGAGCGATGCAGAGAATTATCTGGGCGACAAGGTTACGGAAGCAGTTATCACCGTTCCC
>JAEEGL010272443.1_pt1 | contig 15101 bp, 12 predicted proteins | sample 9134231 | NCBI WGS metagenome assembly JAEEGL01 (sample SAMN16246548, study PRJNA631951) | gut metagenome | biome: gut microbiome; feature: rumen; material: fiber-attached | host: Bos | place: Iran: Karaj | collected 2018-10 | reverse complement strand
CTCACGGCGCACCGCATTCAGGCATACAAAGGTATTCACCAGAACCAGGAAACCGGTCAGCGGCATGGTCTGCTGCAGGCCTGCTGCCCTTACCATCCACAGCATCAGCAGATCCACCCCGCACATCACCGGGAAGTCCTCCCGGGCATGTCTGCTGTCCGCATTCTTCACGGCGCAGAGAAACCCGGCCGCTCCGCAGCACACTCCCGGCACGGACCACCCGTCCATTCCGTACGCAGCACCCAGGATCACCAGCCCCAGGCTGATCAGACTCATTTCCGCTTTCTTCATATTCTTCGTCCTCCTGCAGCTGAATACTACCCTTTTGCACCGATTACGGTGTACAATATGATGTACAGCGGGAAACAATTATGAAACCGGGCGATTCCATCAGAAGAACACTGATCGTACAGGATATACTGCGCTCCTGTTCCGATGCCAACCATATCCTGTCCATGAACGAGATTCTGGACGAACTGGACTTCCGGAACATCACAGCGGACAGAAGAACCGTGTACGATGCCATACATGCACTGCAGGAGAACGGCTGCGATATCCGCTACGTACGTTCACCGAAGCAGGGCTATTACCTGGAGCATACATTTACACCGGCGGAAGCCCTTGTCCTGAGCGACGCTGTGCGTACAAACCCGTCCCTGTCCCGGAAGGATACGGACGCACTGCTGGACAAGCTTCTTGCCGGACTCAGCAGCAGCCAGAAGAAAGAGCTGCAGAACACCCGGTCCACAACAGTAAAGACCGAGAATACTGCAGTGCTTGCTGCAATCGGCATCATCCAGCACGCCATTGCCGAACACCGCACCATCCGTTTCCACTACTATGATTTCACCCCGGCCAGAAAGAAAAAATACCGCCGCAGCGGTGAAGTCTACACCGTGGAGCCATACGCCATCGTCAGCGGAAACGGACGGTTCTACTGTGCTGCCTATACCGGTACGCACAGCGCCTTTGCTCCGTACAGGATCGATAAAATGGAGGATGTCATCATGACGGAGGAATCCTACGACCCCCGTCCGTTCGATGCCGATGCCTGGCTGCGCTCTTCGTTCAACATGTATACCGGAGACCCGCAGACCATCACCTGCCTGTTCGACAATGATCTGGCCAGTGCCGTCTTCGACCGCTTCGGTACGGACATCATCATCTCCTCCATGGAGGAAACCCGTTTCCGTGCCAGCATACGCACCGCCGTCACACCGACGCTGATCTCCTGGATCCTGCAGTTCGGCGAACGCATTGAAGTACTGCAGCCTGCCGGACTGCGCACTCAGTTGAAGGAAACCGGCGAATATCTCATCCGGACCTACGGAAAGGAGTCCTATGAACACCAAGGAAAAGATTGAACAGCTTCAGAACATCATTGATTCATCCCGTGCCATCGTCTTCTTCACCGGTGCCGGTGTCTCTACAGCGAGCGGCATCCCTGACTTCCGCAGCCAGGACGGACTCTACAGCCAGCAGTTCCGCTATCCGCCGGAAGAGATCATCAGCCATCATTTCTTCTATGATGATACAGAAGAGTTCTACCGCTTCTACAAACAGAAGATGATCTACCCGGACGCAAAGCCGAACATCGTCCATGAATACATCGCAAAGCTGGAAAAAGCCGGCCGATGCATCGGAACAGTAACCCAGAACATCGATGGTCTGCATACAGCGGCCGGATCCAAGGTCGTCTACGAGATCCATGGCTCTGTACTGCGCAATCACTGTGAAGACTGCGGCCGCTCATACTCGCTGGAGGATGTCATGGCGCAGGAAGGCGTACCGCACTGCAGACACTGCGGCGGGCTGATCAAGCCGGATGTCGTGCTCTATGAAGAACCTTTGGACGGCTTCATCCTGAACCGGGCCATCTCCCTCATACGGAGCGCCGATGTTCTGGTTGTCCTCGGTACGTCCCTCGTCGTCTACCCTGCTGCAGGACTGCTGCAGTACTTCAGCGGCCGGAAGCTTGTCCTCATCAACCGCGATGCTACACCGTACGACAGCGCAGCCGACCTGCTCATCCAGGACACCTTCGACCACGTATTCCCGTATCTGCATGTATAGACATACCGGACCGCTGCGGTCCGGTTTTTCTGCAGTACTGCCCGGGATGAATCATTCCCTGCACAAATAAAAAAGCCTTCCCTGGATACGGAAGGCTTCAATCGCTGATCCCGCAGCTGCGGAGGCTTGCCAGAAAATCTTCCTTGATTTCATCGTAGCCTTTGCCGTAGGCAACCGACAGTTCCTTCAGGATATAATCCATCGCCTTTGCCAGGTATTCCCCGTCAATGGCCGCCAGTTTCTTATGATTCTCCATCCTTGCTTTGTTCCGCATACTGGCCGTCTTGATGACCCGGATCAGGTCCTCGATGGAATCCCCTCTGAGCATCGCTACGTACTGGCTCTTCATGTTCGCCGGCTTGTCCACCAGCGGTTCAATACTCCCGATGCGCTCCATCAATGCCTCTGCTTCCGGAGGCGTAATGATGTCGCGCAGATGTCCTCCCTTGTTGGATACAGGCACCAGCATTCTTACTGACCCGTCGTCTGAAGCATAAGGAGTAAGGACATAACAATCTTCACCGCTTACCTGGCTGGTTTCCCGCCCGGCAACCCGGCACACATCGCGTCTGTATATGACAAGATCATCGATACTGTACATCAAAAAACCTCCTTATCTCTATTCATTATTATAACTATTTTTTATGCATTTTTCATGCATGGAATGGTAAAAAACGGCTTGATCAAGCCGTTTTCTGCATTATCCTTCCCCAGCGGACACACTGCCCTGCGTCTATACAATCTGAAGGATAAAGTTCTTCAGGTATTCCCCTTCATCGGATACCAGACGGACAGGATGGTCGGGCGCCGCATGGGCTTCCTTCACAATCCGTACTTCCACTCCGGCATCCCGCGCCGCGTCCATCAGCATCTCCAGGAACAGCTCCCGGGTCATATAGTGCGAACAGGAATTCGTCACCAGGTATCCCCCGCGCTTCAGGACCCGCATCGCCAGTGCGTTCAGCCGCCGGTAGCCGCTGCGGGCATTCTGCACGCTTCTTTTGTTCTTGGTGAACGCCGGCGGATCCAGGATGATCAGATCATACCTTTCATGCCGCTCCAGCGCTTCTTCCAGGAAATCAAACATATCCGCCTGAACGAAGCGTACGCTGTCCTGCATTCCGTTGAGCACAGCATTGCACCGGGCTTCCTCCAGCGCTGTTTCCGAGATATCCACTCCGGTGACCTCTGCCGCACCGCCCATCACAGCATTCAGCGCAAACGCGCCGGTATGCGTGCAGCAGTCCAGCACCTTCAGTCCTCTGCTCAGCGTACGTACACTCACCCGGTTGTACTTCTGGTCCAGGAAGAATCCGGTCTTCTGTCCGTTTACGATATCCACTTCATAGCGGATGCCGCATTCCTCAATCACGACCTTGTCCGGACCGGGTTCCGTATACCAGCCCTGTTCCTGCACCAGGCCTTCCTTCCGGCGCAGTGCGCCTTCATTGCGCTCATAGATGAACACCCTGGTCCCGTCCTCCACAAACAGATCCATCAAAGTACGGTACAGTACTCCCTTGCGCTGTTCCATACCGTAGGACTGGATCTCGCTCACCAGTACATTCTCATAGCGGTCCACGGTCACACCGGGCAGTCCGTCCGCCTCTCCGTGGATCAGCCTGCATGCGCGGAAATCATCGCCCATGACCTGCTTCCGGTATTCCACTGCATAGCGTACCCGCCGGATCCAGAAAGCGTCATCATAGACTTCATTGGCATTCTTTCCCAGAATCCGCACCCGGATCCGGGATACTTCACTCCAAAGGCCGCTGCCCAGATAGGTCCCCTTTTCCGAGAACACATCCACGGCAGCACCGTTCCCGATCATCCCTTCCTGTGAGAGGATTTCATCCTCATAGACCCACAGGGAGCCTGCCCGCAGGCTCTTCTCCTGCTTCTTTGTAACCACAATGGAGGGAAATACCGTATTGTTGTGCATATCGTTTTCTCCTGCAGGCATATGTTACCACGCCCGGTGCACTTTGTCAGTGTGGTTTGCCTTCTTCACTGCTATAATAACCAAGTATGGTATTCAGCTCCCTGACATTCCTGTATGCCTATCTGCCGGTGGTCCTGCTGGTCTATTTCCTTTGTCCGTGGAAGTACCGCAACTTCGTTCTATTCGCCGTCAGTCTGTTCTTCTACGGCTGGGGAGAACCGGTCTATGTACTGGTCATGGTTGCGTCGATCCTGATGAACTGGCTGATGGGCAGGATTATCGCCAGGCGGGAAGGAAAAGCCGCAAGGAACGCACTCATTCTGTGCATCGTGTTCAATCTGTGCCTGCTGGGCTTCTTCAAGTACGCCGGCTTCATCATCCAGAATCTCCGTGCGCTGGGACTGCGTTCCCTGCGCCCTGTGCAGGTCTCTCTGCCCATCGGCATCTCTTTCTACACCTTCCAGACCATGTCCTATCCCATTGATCTCTACCGCCGGCAGACCGAGGAACAGCACAGTCTGATCAGCTTCGGTGCCTATGTTGTCATGTTCCCGCAGCTCATCGCCGGACCGATCGTCCGTTACCGTGAAGTCGCGCAGGAACTGAATGAACGGTCGATCACGGTCGGGGATGCACATGACGGGCTGGTCCGGTTCTGCCAGGGACTGGCCAAGAAAGTACTGATAGCCAATTCCTGCGGTGCCGTCTTCGAAGAGATCAGCCGGCTGGCAGATCCGGACATGACCATCCTGACAGCCTGGCTCGGCATACTCTTCTATGCTCTGCAGATTTACTATGATTTCAGCGGCTACTCCGACATGGCGATCGGCATCGGCCGGATCCTCGGCTTCCACTTCCCGGAAAACTTCGATCATCCCTATACAGCCCGTTCCATCACGGATTTCTGGCGCCGCTGGCACATGACCCTTTCCTACTGGTTCCGCGACTATGTCTACATTCCGCTCGGAGGAAACCGCAAAGGCCTGCCGCGCCAGCTGGTGAACATCATCATCGTCTGGTTCCTGACCGGTCTCTGGCACGGTGCTGCCTGGAACTTCATTCTGTGGGGCATGTTCTACGGTTTCCTGCTTATACTGGAAAAGCTGTTCCTGCTGAAGTACCTGCAGAAGGCACCTCGCTTCCTGCAGCATTCCTACACCATGGCGGCGGTGCTGATCGCCTGGGTATTCTTTGCCTTTACCGATATCGGCCAGGGCATGCATTATCTGAGCAGAATGTTTGCTTCCCCTGCGCTGTACAGCGGACTGACGCTCTATTACCTGCGGGACAATCTGGCTGTGCTGCTTATCGGCATTCTGGCTTCCACAACCCTGCTGCAGAAAGCAGACCGTTTCCTGCAGGAGCGCCTGCCGTGGAGCACACCGCTGCTCTGCGCCGGCTGCCTGCTGCTGTGCACGGCTTTCATCGTAGATGCCAGCTACAACCCGTTCCTGTACTTCCGGTTCTGATATGAAAGAAAACACGCTGAAAAAACTGAATCTGCTGCTGTGCGGTACCATCATCCTTGTACTGTCCGCGGCTTTCATCGTGCTTCCGCGCCGGACCTTCTCCGAAAACGAAAACCGGGCGCTCGCTGCCGCACCGGACACATCCATGCGCAGTGTGTTCTCCGGCGACTTCGATACCGCCTTTGAGACCTGGTTTACAGACCATTTCCCGTTCCGGGACTTCTGGATCGGTCTGAAGGCATATACCAAGCAGTACAGCGGTTCGCTGGAGAACAATGATGTCTTCTTTGCGGACGATGGGTATCTGATCCGGCGGTTCCAGACCTATGATGAGCGTACTCTGATGCAGAACACGGAACTGATCCGGGAATTCTGCACAGATCAGGGTGTACAGCCGTACATTCTTCTGGTGCCGACGGCAGCCGGTACCCGGCAGACGCTGCTGAAAGCCGGATCCTACAGTCTGGACCAGGAAGCCCTCCGGGACCATGCAGAAGAACTGCTGGGATATCCGGTCATCAGGATCGACACATCCGTGGACCCCTTCTACTTCCGTACCGACCATCACTGGAACGCGTATGGTGCGCTGCAGGGATACAAAGCCATCTGCGCACAGGCGCTGCAGAAAGAGCCGGAAGACTTCACCATGACCGTAGTGGCCGATGACTTCCGCGGAACCATGTATTCCCGTTCCGGCGCTTTCCGGCATGCCGGGGAAGACATCGTCCGTCCCGATCATGCAGGACTGCAGGCGACGGTCACCCTTGAGGACGGCACCGTCCACGAAGGACTGTTCTTTGAAGAACGCCTCGCCGAAAAAGACAAATACATGTACTATCTTGACGGCAACCACGCATTCGAGTCCATTGAGACCAATGTACACAGCGGCAGACGCGCCCTCATTCTCAAGGACTCGTATGCCCATATCCTTGTACCCTACCTTGCGGCGGAATACGAGCACATCGATATGATCGACCTGCGCTACTTCCGCGGCAATGCGTCGGATTACCTTCAGGAGAATACGGATGTATGGTTCATCTACAGTCTGGACAACTTCTGCGAGGACCCCTATCTGGTATTCCTGAAATGAAGCTGAACTTTGTCAAAGCCGGAATCAACGGAGAAGGCATCGGCTATGATCACCGGAAGACGGTGTTCTGCCCCGGTGTGCTGCCCGGTGAAACCGCTGAAATACGAATCACAGAAGACCATGAGCGCTGGATGAAAGCGGAATGCCTGCAGCTGCTGGAGACCTCCCCGCACCGTGTGATACCTGCCTGCCGGGATCAGAGAGCCTGCGGCGGCTGTCCTTTGATGTGCGCGGACGCTGAGCTGATGAAGGAGATCAAGCTCTCCCTGCTGAAGGAAGCCCTGTGGAAGTACGGGCATGTCAGCGAGCAGTTCATCCGGGATCTGCACGAAGCGCCGGACTCTCTGCACTACCGTTCTGCCTGCAAGCTTCCGGTAAAGGAATACCGGGGAAAGCTGGTGACTGGCATGTACGCGCCGGAGTCCAGCCGGTTTGTTCCTGTGGCGCACTGCGAAGTACATACCCGTGAGCTGGAGGAACTGCGCACCGGTGTGCTGGAGGTGCTGAACAGGCATCACATCAAAGCTTTTGACACAAAGACCGGAACCGGGCTCCGGTACCTGGTCCTGCGCGTGATCCAGGATCATGCCCAATGCACGTTCATCACGGGCAGAGACACCCGTTTCCCTGAGGCCTGCATCCAGGATCTCGCAGCCCTGCCGCACCTCGAATCCATCGCTCAGAGCGTCAACAGTGACCGCCGCAGCCGGGAGCTCTTCGGCTCACGTGTACGGACACTCTACGGAACGGAACACATTGAAATCACTCTGGACGGTGTACGGCTTCGCCTGAGCCCTGCTTCCTTCTTCCAGCTCAACGTGGAGCAGGCACTGCAGCTCTACCGTACAGCGGTAGCCAAGGTGCAGAACTGCCGGACGCTTGTGGAGACCTACTGCGGCGTCGGTGCGATGTCCCTTATGGCAAAGGACAAAGCGCAGACCATCTGCGGCATTGAGAATGTACCGGATGCCATTGAAAACGCAAAGTACAATGCGTCCATCAACGGTGCGGATCATGTCCGCTTCCTGTGCGATGATGCAGCAGAAGGCTATATCCGGCTGGCGAAGAAGCAGCGCTTTGATACGATGCTGGCGGATCCGCCCCGTTCCGGTATGGATGATGCCATGCTGGAAGCCCTGGAAAACTATCCGGTGGACCGGCTGGTCTACATTTCCTGCAACCCGGTAACCCTGGCCAAAAACCTGAAGGTGCTCAAGAAGACCTATGAACTGCGGACGGTCATTCCCTTTGACCTTTTCCCGCAGACACCGCATGTAGAAACTGTATCCGTGCTGACCCGCAGAGGAGTCAAAGGCCTATGATCGACCTGGTACGCTATGGAAACGATCTGGTTCTGACCGTGCGGGATGAACAGGATGGGAAGACCCTGCCGGAGGTCCTGGAGATCTCCGCGAAGACAGGATATCTGCTCCAGCAGGAGAAGCGCCTTGTGCTCAATCATAAGCCGATGGACATCCTGCACATCCTGCACACAGGAGAAGGCATTACCATCCATCTGAAGGAAGAATCACTGGACTATACCCCGGCAGACAGAGCCTGCCGGGTGGTCTATGAAGATGACTGGATCTACATTGCCCACAAGGATCCCGGCATCATTGTTCATGATGGCTTTGACAATAAAGACACGTTTGCGGCCCAGGCAGCTGCCTGGCAGGTCCGCAATGGCATAGAAGCGCCGGTACGCTACATTCACCGCCTGGACCGGGAAACGAGCGGTCTGATCCTGTTCGTCAAGCATCCCCTGTTCCAGCCGCTGTTCGAGAACATGCTGAGGGAGAGAAGGATCCACCGCAGCTATCTGGCTGTCTGCTGGGGCAAGGTCCGTCCCGGACAGCGTTTCCACTGGACGGATCCGATCGGGAGGGACCGCCATGTAAACGGCAGGTACCGGGTATCCCCTTCCGGAAAACCGGCGGAAACCGATGCGGTTGTACTGCTGCGTGATTATCCCTTTGTTGTTCTGAAGTGCGAACTGTTGACAGGAAGGACCCATCAGATCCGGGTGCATACGTCCCACGCCGGGCTGCTGATCGTCAATGACCCGCTCTACGGCCGCAGCACCAAGGACTTCCCCCGCATGGGCCTGTACGCCTGCGAAATGCGCTTCATCCATCCGTTTACGGGAGAGCCTGTACTGGTGCAGGACAGGCTGGATCCATCCCTCAGACGCTTCCGCGGTCTGAAGGATGCCCTGGATAAATATCAGGTAAGAAAATGAGCCGGAACGACCGTATGACCATGATGGCAGAGCTCCCGGTACACCGGGTTCTGCTGAAAATGAGCCTGCCGATGATGATTTCCTTCTTCATCCAGGCCATGTACAACATCGTTGATTCCATGTTTGTTGCCCGGATCTCGGAGAACGCACTGACAGCTGTCTCCCTGGCTTTTCCTATGCAGCAGATTGTGACTGCCATCGCGGTAGGCACCGCGACCGGGGTCTCCGCCGTATGGGCCAGGCACATGGGACAGGGACAGAAGGACAGCGCGTCCCGGGCGATCCGGACCATGACCTTCATGAGCCTGTCCTTTACTGTTCTCTTCCTCATACTCGGTCTGTTCGTCTCCGGTCCTCTGTACCGCATCCAGACGGATGTACCGGAAATCGCAGAGATGGGCGCGGTCTACCTGATGATCAACTGGTGCTTTTCCTGCGGGTCCATCTTCGGCAAGTACTATGAAAGGCTGCTGGTATCGGCAGGCATGGCTTCACTCTCCATGACCGCCATGGCATTGGGGGCTGTGTTCAATCTGATCTTCGATCCATTGCTGATCTTCGGCATTGGCCCCTTCCCCCGCATGGGAATTGCCGGTGCGGCGTGGGCAACGGTCGGCGGACAGATCTTTGCAGCAGTGATCGCTGTCCTGCTCAACCGGAAATACAATGCAGCCGTGCGGGATGATATGCTGAAACCGGCTTTCTCTTCGAGGGAAGCCGCGGCCATCTTCCGTGTCGGACTCCCTTCCATCATCACGATGGGGCTGTCCTCCATGACCAGTTTTATGATCAACCAGATCCTGCTGGTCTATTCCACTACGGCAACCGCTGTCTACGGAATCTGGATGAAGCTGCAGAATTTCTGCTATATGCCGAGCTTCGGCCTAAACAACGGTCTGGTGCCAGTACTGTCCTACAACTACGGTATCGGGAAGAAGGAACGGGTCAGGCAGGCGATGAAGCTGTCTGTCTGCACCATTGCCCTGCTCATGTGCTGCCTGGCAGTGCTGTTCGAGATCATTCCCGGAACCATCCTGACCCTGTTCAGCGCAGGGGATACGATGCGCACCATCGGTACTGCCTGCCTGAGAGCCTGTGTCCTCTCTCTGCCCTTCGGGGCGGTATCCATGATCCTGTCCACCAGTATGCAGGCACTGGATCATGCCCGCTACTCTTTCGTCATCAACATCCTGCGCCAGTGTGCACTGCTCATCGGCGGCTTCGCACTGCTGTCCGCACTTACACACAGCCTGCAGCTGATCTGGCTGGCGGTACCGTTTACCGAGATCACAGTATTTCTGCTGAGCACTGTATTGTACAGCCGCTTCCGCAGGAATCTCGGAATCTGAACATTATAAAAGCATCCTCCTGAGGGATGCTTTTATGATGGTTTCTACTCTACTATGTCGCAGACATCGATCCAGGCTTTGTACCCGGAATACTTCTCCAGTTCCTCCAAGGACAGCTTGATCGCTGCGTGCGGTCCGCCGCAGGCAGGGTAGACATACGTGAACCGTTTCAGTGACTCATCCAGGTATACCGTACACCCTTCCTTCAGTCCGAACGGGCAGACACCGCCGATCAGATGGCCTGTACGCTCCACTACTTCTTCTCCCCGCAGCATCCGTGCTTTCTTGTGGAATGTCTCCTTGTATTTGTGGTTGGAGATCTTCGCGTCTCCTGCCATGCAGATGATGATGGTTTCCTCATCCAGCGCAAAGGACATCGTCTTGGTGATCTCCTGTTCCCGGCAGCCGAGCGTCTGCGCCGCCAGTGCTACTGTTGCCGTAGACTCCTCCATCTCCAGGATCCTGTCTTCCATACCGAACTGCCTGAAATAGGCTTTGACTGTTTCAACCGACATATTGCTCTCCTGTCTCCAGATATTCCTTCAGCGCGTCCAGCGCTGCCTGTGCATCATGATAGCCCAGCCAGTACAGATCCCCCAGTTTCTCTACATCCGTTTCAAACCGGGATACCGTCACTTCTTCACTCGGAGCGATCACGAACAGCTGTCCGCTCTTCTCCATGGCGTTGATCCGTTCCACCAGCAGATTGTACCGGGGTGCTTCTTCCTCCAGTGCCCGCTTGATCTCCGGATACTCATAGTAGGCAAGCTGCGGCAGCGTGATGGATCCGCTCTTCTTGCGGAAATTCCTGTCCCGGGTGCGGATCAGCACCACTTTGCGGAAACCTTCTTCGAACGGCTTGTCCAGCGGGATCTTCTCACCGATGCCGCCGTCCAGATACTTCATGCCGTTGATCTCTACCGGTTCGGACACATAGGGCACCGTTCCCGATGCCTGCACTGCCTGCCGGAAATACGGTGTCTTCCCTTTTTCGAAGAATTCCACCTTGCCGGTATAGCAGTTCGTCGCTGTTACGAGCAGACGCCGCTCCGGCTCCAGAAAACGCTTCATATCGAACTCATCACTGCCGAGGAAGGATTCAAAGAAATACGAGAACCCGGTGACACCGTGGTCCCTGCGCAGTGCAGACAGTCCGGAATAATCCTTGTCGAAGCGGTGGGACAGATTGTAGTGCGCAGACAGACCGATCTGACCGGACAGATAGCACAGCGCAGTCAGCGCACCGGCCGAGGTCCCGATCGTCGTCTGCAGATTGATGCCCGCCTGCATCATAGCGTCCACAGCGCCCTGGCTGTACAGGCAGCGCCATCCACCGCCCTCCAGTACAAGGCATCCTTCCGTTACCGTATGCGGGGCTGTCCCCAGCGGGATCTCCTCCAACCGTGAATAGACGGCTTCCCCTCTTCTTCTCATACAGATTCTCCTTCTTTCTCCAGATTCTCTCTGGCTACCGCCAGCATCAGTTTGATCCGGTTTTCCTGGTTGACCCTGGTCGCCGAAGGATCGTAGTCCACCGGCGTGATATTCGCTTCCGGATAGCGCTGCCGGATGCGGTTTACGACACCCTTGCCGGCAATATGGTTCGGCAGGCACCCGAACGGCTGCGCACAGACAATGTTCACATAGCCGTTTTCAATGAGCTCCACCATTTCAGCTGTCAGAAGCCACCCCTCTCCCATCTTGGCGCCGAGGGAGAGAATGCCCTCCGGCTTCGTCATCAGATCATAGAAGGACCCCGGGGCATAGAACCCGTATTCCTTCAGTGCCTTCGACATCTGTATCCCGATGCTGTTCAGCACCTTCAGCGCTGCAGCAGCGTACCGGCCCATTTTCGGACTGATGCCGTAGAATTCCGTATCCATGGCCCAGTTCGCGCAGCAGTATTCAATATAGCCCATGAGGCCTGGCAGGCAGACTTCGCAGTCCTGGCTCTCCAGGAAATCCACCAGATGGTTATTGCCGGTGGGTGAGAACTTAACATAGATTTCTCCTACCACACCTACCTTGACCTTCGGTACCCGGTCCAGTGCAATATCCGCAAAATCCGCACAGATCTGCCGGAAGTGCTTGCTGAAGGAAGGAATCAGGTAATGCCTGTCTTCCCGGATCCAGCGGTCTACGGTCGTAATCCACTTCTCCGTCATGCGCTCGGCATCCTCCGGATCCACGGCATAGGCGTGGGTCTCATTGCGCAGTGCCATGATCAGGTCTCCGTACTCCACCGCTGCCAGCAGCTTCATTGCGAGCTTCTTCGTCATCGGCATCATGGAGCCCGGCTCCAGCCCGTTCGCGTTCGCGCTGGCAACGGGTATGTTCCCGTAGCCGGAGCGCACCAGCGCCTTCCGCAGCAGCTTGATGTAGTTCGAAGCCCGGCATCCACCGCCGGACTGGGAAATGATCAATGCTGTATGATCCAGATCGTATTTTCCGCTGTTCAGCGCCTCCAGAAACTGACCGATGACGATCAGTGCCGGATAGCAGGTATCATTGTGGACGTACTTCAGTCCCTGCTGGGTGACTTCGCTCGACCCGCTGCCGAGCAGTTCCACCCGGTGGTAACCCTCGCTCTCCAGGGCTGCTTTGATCAGCCGGAACTGGATCGGGCACATATTCGGAACCAGAACAGTGTAGTCCTTGAGCATATCCTTGGTGAAGTTCGGTGTCAGATATTCCATCAGCGCACCTCCTTCCGCTCGTCCACAGCCGCCAGCAGACTGCGCAGCCGGATATTCACTGTACCCAGATTGGTGATCTCATCGATCTTCAGCTGGGTGTAGAGCTTCCCGCCTTCCTGCAGGATCTCCCGTGTTTCATCCGTTGTGATGGCATCCAGACCGCAGCCGAACGATACCAGCTGGACCAGATCCATGTCCTCCTGGTAGGTGCAGTATTTGGCTGCCGCGTACAGCCGGCTGTGGTAGGTCCACTGGTTCAGCACAGAGGTGCCGAATTTCGGTACAAGGTGGCTCAGACTGTCTTCCGTGATAACCGCGCATCCCAGACGTACGATGAGCTTGTCGATCCCGTGGTTGACTTCCGGATCCACATGGTACGGTCTGCCGGCGAGCACGATGATATGCTTGCCCTGCTGACGTGCCAGTTCGATGATCTGCTCACCCTTTGTCCTGAGATCCTGCATATGGATCTCATACTCCGCGTACGCTGCACCGATCGCTGCTTCAATATCCCGGGTCTTCAGATCCGGGAAGTGCTTCCGGATGATCTTCGGGAACCGTTTCCGGAACTCCTTCCGGTCGGATACATCGACATATTCATTGATGAACCGCATATTCTCCAGCTCACTGCAGTTGTCCTTCAGTACTTCCGGATAGTAGGCCACAATGGGACAGTTGTAGTGATTGTCCCCCAGCCCCTCATCCATGTTGTAGCTCATACAGGGATAGAAAACAGCGTCTACATCCTGCTGGGAAAGCCAGTGGATGTGCCCGTGCGCCAGCTTGGCCGGATAGCACGCGGTATCGCTCGGTATGGTCCCCTGCCCTTCCTGGTACATCCGCCGTGTTGACTGCGGGGAAACCTTTACCTTGAATCCCAGCATCCGGAACAGGGTATACCAGAACGGCAGAAGCTCGTACATATTCAGAACCAGCGGAATGCCGATCGTTCCCCGGCTTCCTCTGCCTTCCCTGGAAGCATAGTCCTGCAGGAGCTTCATCTTGTAGGCATACAGGTTCAGGGAATCATCGCTGCTCTTGCCGGTGATCGGATGATCGCAGCGGTTGCCGGAAATCATCCGCTTGCCGTCCTGGAACGTGTTGACCGTCAGCATACAATGGTTCCCGCAACCCTGGCACAGGAAGGAAGTCACCTTCTGGAAAAACCCGGCAATCTCCTGCTCGTTCAGTACCGTACTGACATGGCCTTCCGGTGTATGGGCTCTGCCGTACAGTGCAGCACCGTAGGCACCCATCAGACCGGCGATGTCAGGACGGATGACGTCAACACCCATTTCCAGCTCGAACGCGCGCAGTACAGCATCATTGTAGAACGTACCGCCCTGCACAACGATCCGCCTGCCCAGTTCCTCTGCGGAAGCGCAGCGGATGACCTTGTACAGTGCGTTCTTGACCACAGAGATGGAAAGTCCTGCACTGATGTCCTCAATGGTCGCCCCGTCCTTCTGGGCCTGCTTGACCTGGGAATTCATGAACACCGTACAGCGCGACCCCAGGTCCACCGGACGTTTGGCATAGAGGCCGAGGTCCGCGAAGGATTCCACATCATAGCCGAGCGCACGCGCAAAGGTCTGCAGGAAACTCCCGCAGCCGCTGGAGCACGCTTCATTCAGGAAGATGTTCGAGATAGCCCCGTCCTCAATGCGGAAGCACTTCATATCCTGGCCGCCGATATCAATGATGAAATCAACGTCCGGCATGAAATGCTTGGCAGCGGTGAAGTGCGCCACGGTCTCGACTACACCCACATCACAGTGGAATGCATTCTTGATCAGCTCCTCCCCGTAGCCTGTCGTGGTCACACTGGCAACAGACAGTCCCGGATGATCCCGGTACAGCTCAGCCAGCTTTTCCTTCACCAAGGTTACCGGATTGCCGTCATTCGGCTGGTACCAGGTGTACAGCAGTTCCTCATGGTCATTGATGACCGCCATTTTGATCGTTGTCGAACCGGAATCAATGCCGATATGCACCGGCCCGCAGTCCCGGCCGAATACACCGCGCTCCACTGCATCCTTTGCATGCCGCTCCCGGAAATGCTGGTAGACCTCCTCTGAGCTGAACAGTGCCGGCAGACTGTTGTATACTGCAGTGCCTGCATAGTTCCGCAGGCGCTCGATCGCATCTGCGAGGTCCACCTCTTCATCCGCATACCAGGCTGCACCGAGAGCGACGTAGTACAGGGAGTTCTCCGGGCAGATGCCCGTGACACCGAGCGGACT
>JAEEGL015366346.1_pt1 | contig 15102 bp, 17 predicted proteins | sample 9134231 | NCBI WGS metagenome assembly JAEEGL01 (sample SAMN16246548, study PRJNA631951) | gut metagenome | biome: gut microbiome; feature: rumen; material: fiber-attached | host: Bos | place: Iran: Karaj | collected 2018-10 | reverse complement strand
TCCAGCTTTTCCAACTTTTACAAGTGAAGAGTCTTCATTTCCAACTTCTCCAACTGTAGCCATACATGTTCCTAAAACTTTTCTTTGTTCACCACTTGATAGACGAACCATAACATAGTCATCTTCACGTCCTAAGATTTGAGCAGATGTTCCAGCAGATCTTGCTAGTTCTCCACCTTTTCCTGGACGTAATTCAATATTATGAATCATTGTACCAACTGGAATATTCATAATTGGTAAAGCGTTACCAACTCTAATATCTACATTTTCTCCAGTTTCAATTGTTGCTCCTACTTCTAATTCTTTAGGAGCAATAATGTATCTTTTTTCTCCATCTGCATAATTTATTAAAGCAATATTTGCAGTTCTGTTTGGATCGTATTCAATACTAACTACCTTTCCAGGAACGTTTATCTTATTTCTTTTGAAATCAATGATACGATATTTTCTTTTTTCTCCACCACCATGATGACGAACAGTGATTTTTCCTTGATTATTACGTCCACCATTCTTTTTCATGGTTACTGTTAAAGATTTCTCAGGAGTGCTAGTAGTTATTTCTTCATTTACTAATGCACTCATTCTTCTACGTCCTGGTGTAGTAGGTTTAAAATTTTTGATTGCCATAACTTATTTCCTCCTTCTAACCAAGATCAATTGTTTGTCCTTCAGCTAAGGTTACAATTGCTTTTTTTGTACGATTAGTTAATCCAGTATAACGACCAACTCTTCTTTTCTTAGGTTTAACATTCATTGTTCTAATAGATGTTACCTTTACTTTAAATATTTTTTCAATTGCTTCTTTAATTTCTAATTTGTTAGCTCTAGAGTCTACTTTAAAAGTATATTTTCCTTCATTTAGAGCATTTTCTGATTTTTCAGTTACAACTGGTGCCTTTATGATTTCTAAATATTTAGTGTCTTTCATTATTTAAGCACCTCCTCAACGTATTTTATTGCTTCTTCAGTTGCTACCATTACATCGGTACCTACAATATCTAATACATTAATTTCATCTGCTAAGATTAAAACTACGTTTCCTAAATTTCTAGAAGATAAAATAATATTTTCATCAAATTCTTTTACAACTAATAATACTTTTTTGTCTGCTACTTTTAATGATTCTAAAACTTCTCTCATTTCTTTTGTTTTAGGAGTTTTAATTGCTAAGTTTTCTAAAATTATTAATTCTTTAGCAGCTACTTTTTCTGATAAAGCACTTCTAATTGCAATTTGTCTTTCTTTTCTATTTTGTTTTTTACTATAGTCTCTAGGTACTGGAGTTCCATATCTTCCTCCACCTACCCATTGAACAGCTCTTATTGATCCTTGACGTGCATGTCCAGTTCCTTTTTGTCTCCATGGCTTTCTTCCTCCACCAGAAACTTCTGAACGATTTTTAGTTTTATGTGTTCCTTGTCTTAATGATGCCATTGTTAAAATGATTGCATCATTTAAAACAGCGTTGTTTGGTGTAATTCCAAATATTTCTTCATTTAAGTTAATGTCCTTTACTTTTTCACCTTTAAGATTTAAAAGTTCTACTTTTTTCATTTACGATTCCTCCTTTCATCACTTAATATATTAATAATAATTATATGTGTTACGTGATGATTATTCTTCAGTCATTGTTTCTTCAGTAGTTGTATCTTCTGTTACTGGTTCTTCTACTTCTGGAGTAGCTTCTACGTAAGATACTAAATCAGCCTTTTCATTTTTCTCATTTGGCTTTTTAACTGCAGTACGAATCATAACTAATGATTTCTTTGGACCAGGAACATTTCCCTTAACTAAAATTACACTATTTTCTGTATCAATTGATACTATTTCAAGATTTTGAACTGTTCTTTGAACATTACCCATTTGACCAGGCATTTTCTTTCCTTTAAGTACGTGCATTGGTAACATTGTACCTAAAGATCCAACACCTCTATGGTATTGTGAACCGTGTCCCATAGGACCAGTTGATTGATTGTGTCTTTTGATAACACCTTGGAACCCTTTACCTTTAGAAGTTCCTGTTACATCCACAATTTCCCCTGCTTCGAAAATGTCTACACCAATAGTTTGACCTAAAGTGTAATCATTAACATTTACTCCTCTAATTTCTTTTAAGAAGCGCTTAGGTGTTGTGTTTGCTTTTTTGGTATGACCTATTTTTGGTTTGTTGCTTAATCCTTCTCTTACAGATTCAGTAGCAAGTTGAATAGCATCATAACCATCTTTTTCTACTGTTTTGATTTGAGTAACCACATTTGGTTCTACTTCAACAACAGTAACCGGAATTAATTTACCTTCTTTCGTAAACACTTGAGTCATTCCGATTTTTTTACCTAAGATTCCTTTCATTATTTTTTCCTCCATTATTTTGTTTTAATTTCGATATCTACTCCGCTTGGTAAATCTAAGTGAGCTAACGCATCAATAGTTTCCTTGCTTGGATTTTTGATATCAATCAATCTCTTGTGTGTACGCATTTCGAATTGTTCACGTGAATCTTTATATTTGTGTACAGCTCTTAAAATTGTAAATTTTTCAATTTCTGTTGGTAGTGGTACTGGACCAGATATGATTCCACCAGAACGTTTTACTGTTTCTACAATTTTCTTTGCTGCAATATCTAAAATTCTGTGATCGTATGCTTTAATTCGAATACGAATTTTTGTAGTTGACATTTAAAATCCTCCCTTCGCCTATATCTAGTATAGACTTGCTCCGAGCGAATAACCTGATTAGTTTGAAGAATTTGTTTATTTTATTTAACAACTTCTCCTGGCGTATCAGCAACCTCGCACATCTAAGCAGTCACACGTATTTAATTATATCAGTCACTTTCTTTTTTTGCAAGTATTTTTTTATTATTTTTATTGATTTTGCAAATAAAAAGAAGATTGGCTCTTCTTTTGGTTTTTAGCTATTCAAATTATTATTATTAATTGGTGGCATTTGATATACATCATTTGGAGCAATTTGACTTGGAGTTGGCATCATAGTAGTCTGTGTTTGAACTGGTTGCTGGTTTACTATTGTTGTTGGTGTGACCGGTTGATTTACTTGATTGTTTTGATTTTGTTGAGCAAGTCTTGCTTCTTGAGCCTCTAAAGCAGGATTTCTAAATCTTGGACCATTTGGCTGAAATGCTGGAGCTTGTTGGGGATTACTGGCTCGTTCCATTTTAATTTCTGCTTGCCTTACTTCTTCTTCAGTAAATAATTCATATATAACAAAAGCAAATACTGCTATTTTTATTAGTTCATTACTACCTTCTCTAATGATTGATACAAAATTCGGAATTTTTGAATAATCTACTACATCATAGGCAATATTTAAAGTATGGTAGACAAAAGTTGAAAAATAAGCAATTATTTTAGATATTTCGGCTATTCCATCAGTACTCTTATGACTAATTAAACTAAAAATCGAAAAATATTTTAGCATAGCAATTATTTCTTTAGTTATTGATCCAGCTAGTTTTATATTTTTAATTAACTTGTAGGTTTCTTTAATACTATCATAATTTGAACTATTTAACATTGTTTCACTCATTACTAATACAACAATTGCTAAAATTATGTATAACCCAACTCCTAGCAATCCTATCGCTGAGGAAACAGATTGATTTTTCTTAAAGTCTACATAGAAGATCAGAAGTTCGATTATACAAGAGATCGATATTAATTCGGCTGCGGTAATAGCAGTCTCTGCCCAAGAAGGAAAATTAACTCCCGATAATATCATTAGGCTGCCTATCAAAATGATTAAGAAAACTAGTGGCAATGCTTTCAATATTTGTTTTGCCATATTATCACCTATTTTAATTTTAGCTAATTATTATTATTTCTTCAATACGTTTTTCTGTTTTTTCCATCACTTTCTTTTAATAGTTGTAAAGAAGCTGGTTTAATAACATTCTTTTTAAATTTATTATTAATAAAATCCATTGTTTCTTGTACTTTTTCATCTTCTTGTTCAGCTTGGGATTCTTCTTTAGCAAATAGAGATAGTTGGTTATTTCTTTCTTTTGTTAAGGATGATAGTCTTAACCCTACTAATCTAATTTCATCTCCTTTATAATTATCTGTTACTAATTCATATACTTTTTTTAATATTTCTTTGGTACTCTTAGTAGGTGTTTCAAGGGATGTTTGAGCAGAGTATGTTTGAAAACTTTTATTTTTAAAAATAACTCCTATAGTTTTTGTATAGTAATTTTTCCTACGAAGTTGTCTAGTTAATTCTTCTGTTTGGCGAAATAACACTTCTTTTAATTTTTCTATATCTGTATAATCAAAAGGAAGTGTTTCTGAAATACTAATACTAGGATTTTTTGATTCTTTTTGTTCAACTTTTGAATCATCTATTCCATAAGATGCTTCATATAGATATCTTCCTTGAGATTTAAAAAGTCTCTCTAATTTTTTAGGATCAGAATTAGCAATATCACCTATTGTATAGATATTTATGTCATTTAAGGCTTTTTTAGTACTTTTGCCACACATAAATAATTCTCCCACTTCTAGTGGCCATAATTTAGAAGCAATTTCATCTTTAAATAATGTATGTACTTTATCTGGTTTTTCAAAATCTGAAGCCATCTTAGCACATAGTTTATTATTCCCTATACCAATATTTACAGTATAGCCAAATTTTTCTTTTATATCTTGTTTAATCTTATAAGCTAATTCTATTAAATCATTATAAATATAATTCATACCTGTCATATCTATAAAGCATTCATCAACAGAATATTGCTCTAAATTTGGACTATATTGTGATAAGTATTCCATTAATTCTTTTGATTTCTTATAATACCAAATATAATTTGGGGGAAATACTTCTAAACTAGGACATTTCTTTCTAGCAGAATATAATGTTTCAGCAGTTACTATTCCATATTTTTTAGCAACAGGTGATTTTGCTAAAACTACACCTCTTCTAGTTTTTTCATCACCACCAATTACTGCTGGTATCTTTCTAATATCTTTTTTATATCCTTTTTGTAATAGATAAACAGCTGTCCATGAAAGAAAAGCATTATTTACATCTATATGAAATATTATTCTTTCTTTCATATTATCACGTATAATCTAATTATGTGATTTTTTATTATTAATCACTTTATTAGATCCCTTTCCTTTATATTTTTATATGACCGAAATGGGTTATAATATTTAAGCACTGTGGATTTGTACCTATTTTATTACGGCTTGACCGGTTGGAGTTGACAACTCCTATATCTATTATAGAACATTTTTTCGATTTGTTCAAATACAACATTTTTGTATACTTCTAATTTACATATATTTTTATAATTTTCGTTCATAATAATAGTATCAATATTATTTATGAGGGGGAAGATACAATTGTCTATCAATAAATATGAAATAAACATATATGAGCAAATTGCTCGTAATATTAAAAAATACAGAAAAGAAGCAGGAATTACCCAAGCTGAATTAGCTGAAAAAATTGGTGTTTCACACGAGTTCATTCGTAGGAATGAATCTAAAAAAGGTAAGAAGTCATTTTCTGTTGATACAATTTGGAAAATATCTATTGCTTTAGATATTCAACCTGGAAAATTATTTGAAATTGATTTAGATGAATTAGTTCAACAATAAAAAATACTAGATTTTCTAGTATTTTTTACATTTTATTATCTTTTAAGCAGAAGGATGCATAAACTGGTATGTAGCGTATTTCTTTTTTGGTAGAAAAGTTATTTTCTGTTATTCTATATGCTTGTACAATTGTAAATTTTTTCATTAATACAGCTAAAGATTTAGCTTTTGAGTTACTTCTTGTTGTTAGTTCAATTGGAATTATTTGGCCACTTCTATTTTGAATTACAAAATTAACTTCAGCTTTTCCTTCAGATTGATAATAATACAATGTGTAGCCACTTTCTCCCAAAGTTTTTGCTAGATGATTCTCATATAATATTTCTTTTTTATTTTCATCAGACAATAATTGTTTTTTATTTAGATGAAGCATAGTAAATAATAACCCTTCATCACAGATGTATAGCTTGAAGCTATCTTTTTCTTTGCATGAACTAAGCGGAGATTTTATAGTTTTTACTTTATAGCTTCTGGATATTATTTGATTGTTTACTAAATAATTAATACAACTATCATATTCTTTAGCTCTTTTACCATTTCCCATAATTCCATATTGGAATTTTTTGTTAGGTTTGGTTAATTGTTCAGGAATTGAATCAATTACTTCTAAACCTCTAGGAATATCTATTAAAGTTGTATTAAGAGCAACTTCTTTTTTGTATACATCTATTATTTTTTGTTTAATGGCATCTAATTCATTACCATCTTTTCCTTGGATGCTAGCCATTATTACTTCTGGCATACCACCAGTTTCTAAGTAATCTAAGAACATTTCTAGGGCTACTTTGTGGAATGGACAAGTCTTCTTTTTAGTAAAAGACTCTCTTATTAGTTCAGCTAAGCTTTTCTCATCTTTGGCCCATAGATACTCTTCAAAATCCATCGCAGTCATTCCTTTAAATTGTAACTCTTCGCCTTTGAACTCTGATAATTTTTCCTTTTTTGAGGTGATTGCGATAATATGATACTTACTATGTTCACTTCCAAATAGTTTTAGACCTTTTATAATATCTATATCTATTACGTTATCTAAGATGATTAAGGAATCATCCTTTAATATTGTTTCTCCAGATAATAGAGATAAATTTAATATTATTTTTTCAGTTGATCTTTCTTTTTTAAATACATCTAATAATTCTTTATAGTTATCTGTGTTGAAATATACAGTATTTTTATATTCTTTTCTTCCAAATTCTAATGCTGAAAATGTTTTTCCAATTTGTTTAGCACCATATATTATTAATGGTTTTCTAATAATATCTTTTTTCCATTTTTGGTAAAATTCTTCTATCTTACGTTCCATTAACTGTATCCTCCTCACATATTTTCTGAATTAAGTATACTTTTCTTTTTATTCTTTGTCAATATAAAAAGACCTATCGGTCTTTGTAAATATTAATGACTTACTGAATTAACCTTAATTTGTCTGCTATGGTGATGATGAATTCTGAATTAGTAGGTTTAGCTTTATCGGTGTCTATACTATAACCAAATATATCTTCCATTAGATCCCAATTACCACGATTCCAACTTATTTCTATTGCATGTCTAATAGCTCTTTCTACATTAGGTACAGTTGAGGAATATTTTTTAGCTATTTGGGGATATAATTCTTTGGTAATGCCTATGGTAATACTTGGATTTTTATAAACAATTGTAATTCCTTCTCTAATATAATAATAACCTTTTATATGTGAAGGTACTCCTAATTCATGGAGTGTCTTGGTTATAAATATTTGTAAATTATTATGGAATAAATCAATTGTTTCTTCAATGTGATTATAGGTGTTTTTTAATTCTCTTATTTTTTGTTCTAGAATCTTTAAGTCAAAAGGCTTTACCATTAAGTAGTTTGCTCCTAAAGTTGCGACCTTATGTATGATTTCTTGGGTGTTATAAGAAGTTTCCACGATTATCTTCTTATCTATTTCTTGCTCTTTGATATATTCTAAAACATATATCCCATCTTTTACTGGCATTATTAGATCTAAAATAATGATATCGTATTCATCTTTCTTATTCATAATTAAGAATAATCCTTCACTACCATCTTTGGCTTCTAATACTACCTCTATATCGGGTGTTTTTTTAAAATATTCCTTAATCATACCCACTATTGTTTCATTATCATCAATTACCAATAGTCTGGTTTTTTCCATTTCCTCTCCTCTCATCTTTTACCACGCATTTTCATTATATAATGTATTTAATTAAAATAGAAGTAAAAAAGACAAGTTTTTTTACTTGTCTTTTTGGGCCTAGTTTAATTTTTCTAAAAATACCTTTAATTTATCTACTTTTAAACTTAAACCACCTAGTAGATATCCATCAATAGTAGATATTTGTTTTAATTGATCAATATTATTTTCATTGGCACTTCCACCATACAAAATATTAGAATTCGGCATAGCAGTTTTAATCATATCAAACACTTCAATGATTTGTTCATTTGTTGGTATTATTCCTGTTCCTATAGACCATATTGGTTCATAAGCAATAATTATTTTACTTTTTTCTTGATCTGTTAAATCAGTTGTTGCGATAGAGATTTCTCTTTCAATTATTTCTTTTACTTTATTTTGTTTTCTTTCTTCTAGGGTTTCACCTACACACAAAATAGGAGTTATTTGATTTTTTAATAATTGTTTTATTTTTTGGTTAATCTCTATATCTGTTTCTTTCTGATATTCTCTTCTTTCACTATGTCCTACTATGGTGTATTGAACCTGATATGACTTTAATTGAGAAGCTGATATTTCACCTGTATATGCTCCATTTTCATTAATACTTACATTCTGAGCTCCTAGTTTTACATTTAGATTAGAAACCATTCCTATATTTAAAAATGTTGGACATACAATTACTGTTTCATTAGTTCTAATTGTTTTTAATTCTTCTAAATAGTTTTTAAACTCTTCTTTTTCAATGTTACTTTTATTATTAAGGGCTATAATCATTTTAATTTCTCCTTTATTATTCTGACAATTTTTGAAAATATACCATATCTATTTTCTTCTTTCTTTTCTTTAATAGCACGATTATATACTTCTAATACTCTTTCTCCATAGTATTTTGAACTATATGTTTCAGCTTGAATTCGAGCTTGTCTATTAAATTTTTCTAGTTCTTTTGGATTATTATATAAACGATTTATTTGTTCTATATATTGTTTTTCATTTTCAAAAAGTAAACCATTTAATTCTTCTGTTATCATACTTAAGAAAGCTTCATCTCTCATACAAACAGGTGTTACATTTGAAGCCATTGCTTCAATAATTGTTAAGCCTTGAGTCTCAGTTTTTGATGCTGTAACAAAGATATTTGCTAGATGATAGTAATATGGCATATCTTCCCAAATAGTTTTACCAGTAAATATAATATTATTTTCTAGATTTAAACTTCTTGCTAAATCCTCATATTTTTCTTTATCTGGTCCATCTCCTACAATGATTAATTTAATATTTTTATTTTCTTCATGTAGTTTTTTCTGAGCCTTTATTAAAAACTCTACATTTTTTTCTTCAGCTAATCTACCAACAAATAACAGAATAAAATCATTTTTATCAATATTTAATGATCTTCTTAATTCTTTTAGTTCTTCACTATTAATGTTTTCATCATAAAATCTTTCTACTTCTATACCAGTAGGAATAATATTAATATTCTTTTCAAAGTTATATTTTTCTTTGAATAACTTATATGTTTTATTGGTTGGTACAATTAATTCTGTAGCAGTTGTATCACAATAGAACTTTGTAAAATATTCTAAGAGTTTTTTACTAGATTTCTCAAAATAGCCTTTTGTAATATAGTAAATATAATCTTCATACATTGTATGATAAGTATGAACTAATGGTATATTATATTGTTTTGCAAATAATCTGGCAAATGTACCTATAGCAAATTCTGTTTGTGAATGAATTACATCTAAGTTCCAACTTTTTATTTTATTTACTGCTCGTACTGGGTAAATACTACTTAATCTTGAATCATAAATACCGGTTGGAATTCCAGGTATTTTTAATACCTTTTCTTTTTCATCATATTCGTATTTAAAACTTTCTAAATTGGCAGTTACTACATATACTTCATGTCCTTGGGCTTCTAAAGCTTTTTTTAACATTATTTCACTAGTTACTAAACCACTAATATAAGGTGTATATGTTTCTGTAAAAATAGCAATTCTCATTGTTTCACCTTCTTATCCATATTAAATAATATAGCACCAACAATCATTCCAAAATAATAAGTTATAAATCTCCATATTAAAAGAACAGCTGCTAATTGAGTAGTATTAATAAAATTTCCAAAGAATTGGGTGAATCCATACTCAATTCCACCACTAGCTCCAGGAATAGGCACAAAAGCTCCTATAACATATACATAAGCTGATGCTGTTATGGAGTTTATAGCAGTTAAATCTCTAAAATTACCCATACTATATAAAACCAATAATGGAATCATATATAAACATAATAAACTTGCGATATTCAATAGTATTCCTGTAATAAATAAATTTTTTCTCTTTTTTAATTCTTGAAAACCATGATAATAGTCTTCAAATTTTTTATTAATTTCTTCTTCAGTAGTTTTGATTTTCATTTTTTTAGCAATTTTATAAAACAACTTACTTAAACGTTTCATCATTCTTTTAGAGTAAGATATTAATAACAATACTATAACTACAGCAATGTTAATTGCAAAACCTAATAATACTAGTTTTTGTAATAGTTTTACTTTTGGAAATATATGAAATAAAAAATTATATAGCACAGCTACTGTCCCACAAATTACTAATGCTATTTGATAAAAAATAAAACTTTGTATTGTTTGGTTTGTAGCTTTAGCTACGGAAAAGTCATGTTCTGTTAACATATATATTTCCATTGGTTGTCCACCTGTTGAAAAAGGTGTTACTCCATTAAAAAATTGACTAATCCATATATGTTTAATAGCTTCTGATATACTAAATTTTTCTTTATTATTAGCAATTTTGTAATTAATGTACCCCTTTAGTGATAACGATAGTGTGAAAAATAGGAATGCAATTACTATATATCTTACATCTATTGTTTGAAATACTTTTATTATGTCTTTTAAATCATCTTTTAAAACTGCATATAATACACCTATCGTGATCAGTATTAGTACTATTGTATTTTTTTTAATATTTTTAACAATATTCATACAATCATCCTCTTACTTCTTATTCTTTATACTTGCTCTTTTAAAAATAATATTTTTCCGTGTTCTTCTCCCAAGTATTCATAATTATTACCTGTTAAATAGTTGATTGTATCCTTATCATTTGGGTCAAGTATAATAAACACTTCCTCTAAATGAAGGGAATATAAGGCATATTCAACAGCTAAAGGTATTATTTTTCTACCTTTAGTTTTCTTTAATGGTAATATGATTCTACCAGTTCTTATATCTTTTTCTCCTTGAATATGACAACTATCTACAATCTTTGAATTTTGTTCTATAAATAGTCTTTCTTCTATTTCATTTCTCTTTCTTTTTTGATTAAAATATTCTTTTTCAGACATGGTATTACAAATATCATTTAATTGATCTGATGTATTATGAGAATTATTATTTTCTATTTCATATTCTCTTAACATTTTCATATGAGTGTTATTATATGGATTTATTAGTAATAATCTTGCCACGGGCAATCTTCACCTTCTCTTTATTTTAAAGATTCTATTCCAGGTAATGTTTTTCCTTCTAAGTATTCTAATGTTGCTCCTCCACCAGTTGAGGCATGATAAACTTTGTCTTTGTAGCCAGCTTCTGAAGCAGCTGCAACTACATCACCTCCACCTAGGATTGTTTTAATATTATTTTCTACTACATATTTTAATAGTTCATCTGTATTCTTTTTGTATTTTTCAAATTCATATACTCCTAAAGGTCCATTCCAGACTACTATTTTGGCATCTTTTAAGATACCCTTAAATAATTCTGTTGTTTTAGGCCCTATGTCTAAGCCCATTTCATTAGCTGCAATATCTTCGATGTTCTTTATCTTATATTCTTCGTCATTAGAATACTCTGTTGTTACGGCGGTATCTATTGGAAGAATAATCTTAGTTGGGTATTCATTTAATATTTTCTCGCAGAAATCAATATTTTCTTCATCTAATAAAGATTTACCAATTTCTTTTCCTTGGGCTTTTAAAAAAGTAAAAGCCATTCCTCCACCAATTAAGATTTTATCTGCTTTTTTTACTAGGTTTTCTATTACACCAATTTTATCTGCTACTTTTGCTCCACCTAGGATTACAACAAATGGGTGTTCTGGATTATCTAATTCTCTTAAAGCGTTTAATTCTTTTTCAATTAAGAAACCTGGAGCTGATGGTAAGTGAGCAGCTATGCCACAATTAGAGGCATGTGCTCTATGAATTGTTCCAAAGGCATCATTAATAAATACATCTCCTAAAGACGCCCAATAAGCACCTAATTCTTCATCATTACTACTTTCTTTTTTGCCATCTAAATCTTCATATCTGGTATTTTGAATTAGAATGACATCTTTTCCTTGCATACTTTCAATAGTAGCTTCTAATTCAGGGCCTCTTGTTTTTTCTGAGAATAATACATCTCTTTTTAGTAGTTTACTTAATCTTTCAGCTACTGGAGCCAAATCATTTTTAGCTAAATCAGCTTCTTCTTTTACTCTTCCTAAATGTGATAATAGAATTACTTTGGCATTTTTCTCAAGACAATAGTTAATTGTTTCAAGAGCTGCGACAATTCTAGTATCATCAGTTATTTTTCCTTCATTCATTGGAACATTAAAATCACAACGAATAATTACTTTTTTATTATCTATATTTAAGTCTTTTATTGTTTTCATAATATTTCTCCTAACTATTAAAATTATATCATTATTTATGTATAAAAAAAAGGAAATCTTATTTTTCCTTTTTTAGTAATGATACAAATAATAATACTAGGCCTACTATTGTTAATAAGCCACCTATTAATACGCCATCTGTGGAAAATTCAGACGTAAGAATAGTCATCATTCCACCAAAAATGATAAAACAACCTGGCATTATTTTATAAATAGTATTTATCGATGAACCAACTTTTTGGGCTACGCTTGTTGGTGGATTTATTTTAGTTTTGATATTTGCTTCTATACTAAATATTTCTTTTTTATAATCAGATTTTTCATCAATAACTACAACTCCTGATACTATGATATGAGCTTTATATTCATTGATATCTATTATTTCTACTATTAAGCTTTCAAAAGATTTATATTCATCTTCAGATAACATTAAATAATCTTCTCTTTTATTTGATTCTTCAAGTGTACTGGTACGTAATATATTTCCTTTTATATCATTTAGTTTTTCTGCATCTAGAGAAATTTTATTAATAGCAATATAAGGTGTTATTATTTTCTCTTCATACCTTCCTTCTAAAAAATTCATATCTATATCACAATCTACTATTATATTATCTTCTAGGGTGTAATTTAATGAACTTCTTTCTTCATCTAACTTAAAATATCTACTTCCTAATTTTAATTCATTCATATTATTACCTCTATTTTATTATAACAAAAAACCACACTATTTAGTGTGGTTAATAATTATATTTGTTTGTTTTCTCTTTCTAGTTTTTGATTTAAGCCTTCTACTGCTTTTAATACTTCAATTGGTACAGCAAAAATAATTGTATTTGATTGGTCTGAACTTAAGTCATTTAAAGTAGATAATGTTCTTAAATGAAGTGCTCCTGGAGTTGCTCCCATTGTATTAGCAGCTTGAGCTAGGCTATTTGCAGCTTCAACTTCACCAGCAGCTTTAGTAAGAATTGCTTGTTTTTCTCTTTCTGCTTCAGCAGCTTTAGCAATAACTCTCTTCATTTCTTCTGGTAAACTTACGTCTTTTAATTCAACGTTTTCAACTTTGATTCCCCATGGGTCAGTAGCAGCATCTATTACTTCACAAATACCATTTGATATTTTTTCTCTTTCACTTAATAATTCATCAAGCGTTACAGAACCTACTACATTACGCATTGTAGTTTGCGCAAGTTGACTTACAGCATAGTAATAATCTTGAACTTCACAAATTGCTTTACCAGCATCAAAAATCTTGTAGTAGATAACAGCGTTAATTCTGATTGAAACATTATCTTTAGTAATTGTTTCTTGTTCAGGTACATCTACAGCTTTAGTTCTGATATCTACCTTTCTATAAGATTGAATAATTGGTAATACTATTTTCCAACCTGGAGTTAAGACTCTAGAGTATTTTCCAAAGGTAAATAGTATTCCTCTTTCATATTCATTAATTTGTTTAATTGAACCAAGAAGCACAAATCCTACTATAAATAGTATAAAAACTAATCCATCCATATTATTCTCCTTCTTTCATTAAATATTTAGCAGTTCTAACCATTTGGGCAGTATAACTCATTTCGTTATCATACCATGATACTACTTTTACTAGTTGTTTGCCATCTACTTCTAAAACACTTGTAGATAATCCATCTACTAGTGATCCACAACGTCTTCCAATTACATCGCTTGAAACAATTGGATCCATTGTAAATTCTAGTGTTTCATTAGTATGTGCTTTTAAAACATTATTGATTTCTTCAGCTGTGGTATTTTTACCTAACTCTAAAGTTAAGTCAACTACTGAACCAGTTGGTACTGGTACTCTCATTGCTGTTCCATCTAATTTTCCAGCTAAGTTAGGACATACTAATCCAATAGCTGAAGCTGCTCCTGTAGAAGCTGGTACAATATTAGCAGCACAAGCTCTACCACGACGAGCTAAATGTCCTTTTTTATGGGCAATATCTAGTGATGCTTGATCATTTGTATAAGCATGAACTGTTGTCATATAGCCTTTTACAATACCAAATTCTTTATCTAATACATCTACTACTGGTGCTAAGCAGTTTGTAGTACATGATGCAGCAGATATAATTTTTTCGCTACCATCTAAGATGTTGTGGTTTACATTATAAACGATAGTCTTTAAATCTCCTTTTGCTGGTGCTGAAATTATTACATGTTTTGCGCCTGCTGTAATATGAGCCATAGCTTTTTCATCACTAGTGAATAAACCAGTACATTCAAATACTACATCAATATTTAAATCCTTCCATGGTAACATTGCAGGGTCTTTTTCAGCATAAACTCTTACACGTCTATCTCCTACTACAATATACTCACCATCTGCACTAATTTCATCAATGCGATAATTTCTATGATTTGTATCATATTTTAATAAATAAGCAAGTTGTTCTGCATCTGTTAAGTCATTTACTGCAACTACTTCAAATTCTGGATTTTCTTCCATTAATCTGAAACATAATCTTCCGATTCTTCCGAATCCATTAATTGCAACTCTAATCATTTTTCATCCTCCTAAAATCATTATATCCTTTTCTTAAAATCCTTTCAATCATTCTTTTTATTTTTACAAAAAAAACGACTATAATT
>JAEEGL013826701.1_pt1 | contig 15102 bp, 14 predicted proteins | sample 9134231 | NCBI WGS metagenome assembly JAEEGL01 (sample SAMN16246548, study PRJNA631951) | gut metagenome | biome: gut microbiome; feature: rumen; material: fiber-attached | host: Bos | place: Iran: Karaj | collected 2018-10 | reverse complement strand
TTTTGCAAAGGGGATTCCCAGCAGGGTAACACAGGAAATAATTGATGCATATCCTTTGGATGAGAAGCTTGAAATGGACTACAAGGGAAGGAAGATTTCTATTCCTGAGGGTATGAGCTATAATGGAGAAGAGATAGTCGTTAAAAAGCATCATCTTGATACTAACAATCATGTCAATAACGGCCAGTATATCAGAATGGCGCTGGATAGTATTGAGAATGCAAGTGGCAGTGTTAAGGGTAGTATTGTTTCCCTTAGGGCGGATTACAGGAAACAGGCGCTGCTGGGAGATACTCTTTTCCCTGTTATAATAGAAAGTGATGTTGAGGGAACAAAGACATATACTGTTAGTCTGAATAATAAGGACCATGAAGCGGTATGTGTGGTGGAATTTACTGTATAACAGGTGTGAGGGATGATATTGCACCTTACGAGTGTGTCGAACAAGGAAGGACGGATTAGACATTATGATTAAACTTGGAGAAAAGCAAACATTAACAGTTATTAAGAAGGTTGAATTTGGAGTATATCTTGCTGATGGTAGTAATGCTGAGGAGAAGGTGCTTCTTCCAATCAAGCAGGTGCCGGCAGGAACAGATTTGGGATCAGAGATAGAGGTTTTTATCTACAAAGATTCCTCAGACAGACTTATTGCAACAACCCACGAGCCTAAGATAATGCTTGGGGACGTGAGAGTTCTTAGAGTTAAAGAGACCAGTAAGATTGGCGCATTTATGGATTGGGGCCTTGAGAAGGACGTTCTTTTACCATTTAAGGAACAGACCAGGAAGGTTCATGCAGGAGAGGACGTGCTGTGTGCGCTTTATATTGATAAGAGCAGCCGCCTTGCAGTGACTATGAATGTTTATCCATATCTTAAGACAAACAGTCCTTATGCCAAGGATGACAAGGTAATTGGAACTGTTTATGAGATGAGTGATAATTTCGGTGCTTTTGTGGCAGTTGACGATATTTTTTCCGGACTGATCCCTAAGAAAGAGCTTTATGGAGATATCAGGATTGGTGATAGCGTAAATGCCAGAATCACTTCCGTAAAAGAGGATGGAAGGCTCAACTTAAGTCTTCGTGAGAAGGCGTATCTGCAGATGGATACTGACGCTGATAAACTGATGGAGATGATCGAGAAGGCAGGCGGAAGTCTTCCATTTACTGATAAGGCGTCACCTGAGCTCATCAGGGAAAAGACAAATATGAGTAAGAATGAGTTTAAGAGAGCAGTAGGAAGGCTCCTTAAGAACGGGAAGATAGAGATTACGGAAAAGAGCATAAATAAGAAATAAAGATCTTAATACACTGTTAAGGGGAACAGCAATGGATTATAGAAGAGCGAACAGAGCGTTTTTATACATGATAATGGCTACAATAGCCCTTGTGTTTGTGATAACACTCTGGTACATGAGCGGCGGAGGAGCGCTGTCTATATTGACGAACAACTTGCTGAGTGAAGGAGTGGTCCTGATTCCGGCACTGGCAGCAGTATTTTATAGCGGCGAGAAGCTGTCTACGCTCATTCCTTTACACAGGATAAAGATATCATCAGCTTTTTTGACAATTGTATATGTGTTTACATTGTTTCCGCTGGTGGCGTTTGTTAATTCGATTTCAATGATTTTCGTAGACAATACGGTTTCTGAGATTTCCGATGAAGTGCTGGCTATGCCTATGTGGGTGATGGTACTGGCAATCGGCCTTTTGGGACCCTTTGTTGAGGAGATAGTCTTTAGAGGAGTTATTCTCCAGAGCTTCCAGAGAACGGGAAGGATTGTGGGTTCTATAATTCTTTCGTCAGTTATGTTTGGAATGATGCATCTGAATTTCAATCAGTTCGCCTATGGCGCGGTTATGGGCATTATGCTGGCTCTTTTGGTGGAGGCTACAGGATCGGTTTTGACATCCTTTATCGCTCATGCGGTATTTAATACCACAGAGGTTGTACTGATGTTTGCAACCGGAGATGATCTTGAGAATGCATCGGACCTTGCTTCTAATTACCTTGATATGTTTGGAGATACGCTTTCAGCAGTGCTTTACAATGCATATCTTTTTGTGGCAGGAGCCATATTCACGGTGCTTGCAGTTCTCATCGTCCGCAAGATTGCATCATTAGAAGGAAGACGCGAATTCTTTGATCATATTCCAAAGTCCCCGAAACAGGGCTATAAGCTGATCACAATCCCGCTGATCCTTGCGATGATCCTCTCCGTAGGCTATATGATTTTTTATGCACTGATGTGAGTAACGAAGAGGGCGGGCGTATAATAAGAACACCCGTAGCTTTTGGGGCTACGGGTGTCTTTCATCTCAGATCCTGATATCGAAATTGGCGCCTATGTTGGGATTAACCGACAATTCGGCGGAGGAGTCAATTGTTGATACTAGCGCTTCTCCGGCGCTCTCCATAGTATCCAGACTCTTTGCCATCATTGCTACGCCTACGTCAGTCAGGAGTTTGTTCTGAGATAAAGCCATTGATAAAGCGGGTATATCCATAAGCACCTCCTGTGCGACAGTGATGTAACTAAAAAGCCACTGTTTCTAGCACATACACTTTATCCTTTAGGTATATATCGGATTTTTTTCAAAATGCTTAATAAGCTAAAGGGCTACCTTACCAACAAAAAAGGGTGGCCCTTTTTGTAAATTATGACAACAAAAATAAAAAAATATACAAAAAAGACCTATAACTAGGTAGATTTTTTTGTACATTTATATTAAAATGTCTTTAGTTTTTATTATCGCAGCGTGATTTTTTTGTTGCAGAAAGAGTGACAAATGATATCTAATCAGATTCTCCAGAACACAATTGATGGACTTAAGTCTATTGCACACGTGGAACTGTGCGTTCTCGACATTGATGGCAAGGAGGTTGCATCCACATCCACAGACATTGGAAAGGTTTCAATGGTTGCCAGAGATTTTGTAAATTCACCGGCTGATTCCCAGGAGATTCAGGGACATCAGTTCTTTAAAATATATGATGAGCAGCAGCTTGAGTATATTCTGATCTGCACCGGAAGCGGTGAGAACACATATATGCTTGGCAAGATGATTGCATACCAGATTCAGAGCCTTCTTGTGGCTTACAAGGAGAGATTTGATAAGGATAACTTTATCAAGAACCTGCTTTTGGACAACCTGCTTTTGGTTGATATATACAGCAGGGCCAAGAAACTGCATATTCAGACTGATTCAAAGCGTGTGGCTATGATAATTGAGTCTGTTAACGGCCGTGACAACAATGCTCTTGAGATTACCAGAACTCATTTTGGAAATGGTAACGACTTTGTTACAGAGGTTGATGAGGACAACGTGATCGTGGTTAAGGATGTGAGCGACCTTATGAAGTTAGGAGATATTTCACGAATCGCCGATGAGATGCTCCAGACTCTGGAAAAAGAGGGACTTAGCGGTGTCAGGATCGCCTATGGTACAGTGGTTGGTGAGATCAAAGAGGTCAGCCGTTCCTTCAAGGAAGCTAAGATGGCTTTGGATGTAGGCAAGATCTTCTTTGACGAGAGAAAGGTCATCTGCTACAGCGAGCTTGGAATCGGACGACTTATTTATCAGCTTCCGATCCCCCTTTGCAAGATGTTTATCAAGGAAATCTTTGGTGGTCGTAACCCGGATGACTTTGATCAGGAGACACTTACAACTATTGATAAGTTCTTTGAGAACAGTCTTAATGTTTCTGAGACATCAAGACAGCTCTTTATCCATAGAAACACACTGGTGTACAGACTGGATAAGCTCCAGAAGAGTACCGGTCTGGACCTTCGGGTGTTTGATGATGCGATTACCTTCAAGATCGCGCTTATGGTTGTCAGATACATGAAGTATATGGAGAAGTTTACGTAATTATTTAGGGGAGAGTTATGGAAAGAGGATATCGGAGAAAAAGAAGTAACAGGCAGATACCGGAGGATGAGGTAATCACGCTGGAAAACGTGACTAAATCTTATTCTACGGGTGCGCCTGCATTAAACGGAGTCACCCTTCATATAAAGAGGGGTGAATTTGTTTTTATAGTGGGAGACAGCGGTTCAGGTAAGTCAACGCTTATTAAGCTTCTTTTAAGAGAGCTTGTCCCAACAGACGGTGAGATCACTGTTCTGGGCTATAACCTTAGGAAAATCAAGCATAGCAAGATTCCTAAGTTCAGAAGAAACCTTGGAATAGTATTCCAGGATTTCAGACTTCTCAAGGACAGGAATGTCTATGAGAACGTTGCTTTTGCTCAGAGAATTGTGCAGACTCCGAGCAGAGAGATTAAGAGAAATGTGCCTTCAATACTTGCAACTGTTAACCTTGCAGGCAAGTACAAAAATAAAATCAACCAGTTGTCTGGTGGTGAGCAGCAGAGAGTAGCTCTTGCAAGAGCCCTTGTAAACAGGCCGGCTATTCTTTTGGCTGATGAGCCTACCGGAAACCTTGATCCTAATAATTCATGGGAGATTATGAAGCTCATGGAGCAGATTAATGAAAACGGTACAACTGTTATCGTGGTTACCCACAACAGAGAAATCGTTAATGCCATGAAGAAGCGAGTTATTACCATGAAAAAGGGCGTCATAATAGAAGACGAGGAAGAAGGTATGTACATCGATGAGGATTAATAGTTTCTTTTACACCATTGGACAGGGATTTAAGAATCTCGGAAGAAATAAGTGGTACACACTGGCATCAGTTGCAACTATAAGTGCATGTCTTTTCCTTTTTGGACTCTTTTACTCCATAATTACCAATTTCCAGCATGTGGTAAAGACTGCGGAAGAAGGAGTTTCTGTTACGGTTTTCTTCAATGAGGGAACTACGGAGGATCAGATTCTTGCGGTAAAGAGTGACCTTGAGAGAAGAACAGAAGTAAGAGAAATTGTTTACGTTTCTGCGGACGAGGCCTGGGAGGGCTTCAAGGAGGAGTATCTTGGCGAGTATGCAGATGGCTTCACTGAGAATCCTCTTGCAGATTCAGCCAATCTTCAGATTTATCTAAGCGACGTATCTATGCAGTCTGCGCTGGTTACTTATGCGGAGTCCATCAGCGTTGTCAGAGAGGTTAACCGCTCTGAGGTTACAGCTAATACGCTGGATGGCATAAACAAGCTGATTGCTTATGTGTCTTTTGGTATTATCGTGATACTTCTTTTAGTATCGGTTTTCCTTATCAGCAATACTGTTACCATCGGTATTTCTGTGCGTAAGGACGAGATCAACATTATGAAATATATCGGAGCTACGGACTTTTTTGTAAGAGCGCCTTTCGTTGTTGAGGGTATTCTTATCGGAATCATAGGTTCAATTATTCCGCTGGTTATCGTGTATTTTGTTTATACCAGAGCAATTACCTATGTGGCATCGAAGTTTACAATGCTTAGTTCGCTGCTTAACTTTTTGCCTGTTGAAACCATTTATAACAAACTGGTGCCAATTTCACTGGCTATCGGTATCGGCATCGGTTTCTTTGGAAGCTTCACAACAGTAAGAAAGCACCTGCACGTGTGATGGTGTATTAAGAAGGAAGTTTATTTGGTTTGAACAGATTACTTATGAGGAGAATGAAAAAAATACTGTATGTCTTTTTGTGTCTGTGCCTCGTGATTTCTTTTTCCGCAGGTTCCACGGTCACTGTAAAGGCTGAGGTTACGGAGGAGAGCATCAAGGCGAAGGAAGCGCAGATTTCCAACGCTAAGAAGGAAAGGGACTCTCTCAAGAATGCCAAGACGGATCTTGAGAAGGTAAAAAAAGAGCTGGAGACCAGCAAGGCCAATCTGAACAGTTATATTTCACAGATTGATGCTTCACTTACAGATATACAGGGAAAAATCGATTCTCTTAACGAACAGATAACTGAAAAAGAGATGCAGATAGCGCAGACTACAGAAGAGCTTGAGGAAGCTGAGCGGATTCAGAAGGAGCAGTACGAGGCCATGAAGAAGCGAATCAAGTTCATGTACGAGCGTGGAAATGCCATTTACGTTGAACTTCTGGTGGAGTCGGGAAGTTTTGCGGACATGCTGAATAAGGCTGACTACATAGAGACGCTTTCAGCCTATGACAGACAGAAGCTCAACGAGTACATTGCGACTACCGAGCTTATTGCACTGACCAAGGAGGCTCTTGAGGAAGAGAAGGAGACTCTGGATGAAGCAAAGGCTGCAAGGGAAGAGGAACAGTCCAATCTTGAAGCGCTGATGAATCAAAAGAGTCAGGAGCTTAGTAGTGTCAAGGCGGATATTTCAGATAAAGAGGCGGCGATCAAGTCCTACGAAGAGGAAATCAAGGCGGAGAATGAAACGATTGCAGCTCTTGAAAAAGAGGTTGCAGCTGATAAGGCGGCTCTTTACAGTAAATACAAGTATGATGGCGGTGTATTTACCTGGCCATGTCCTAACTACACCAGAATTTCCGATAACTTCGGAATGAGAATGCATCCGACACTGCATGTTGAGAAGATGCATAATGGTATAGATCTGGCGGCTCCTGCGGGCTCTGCAATACTGGCAGCCTATGCGGGAACGGTAGTTGCTGCGGATTACAACAGCACTATGGGTAATTACATCATGATCAATCATGGTGGCGGACTTTATACAATTTACATGCACTGCTCAGCGCTTTATGTTTCCAAGGGACAGGATGTTTCCGCTGGAACGAAGATAGCGGCAGTTGGTTCAACCGGAAGATCGACAGGTAATCACCTGCATTTCGGTGTCAGGTTAAATGGGGCATATGTGAGCCCTTGGAATTATTTGAAGTAAAAAGGTTATTTCTTCTGGCTGATAGCGAGTGGATGGTAGCCAAAAAAGAGGCATATAGTGGATACAAACGAAATTAATGGATTTAATGGATATAATGGTATGGGACAGGTTCCTGTGCCGGATGAAGGTGCGAACAGACGAAAGCTAAATGGCAGATTTATTGCTGGTATACTTATTGGATTTCTTGTTTCAGCACTTTGCATTTCTGCGGGAGTTCTTTTCCTGGTGTATACAAACAGATCGAGGATTAGTTCTCTTTTACCGACAGACAGTGAGCTTCTAAGTGAGTCCACAATGTTCAAAATCAAGGCTTTGGAAGATGTGATCGATACCTATTATTACAAGGCTGACGTGGATAAGTCTGTTGAGGCGGATGGAATTTACAAGGGACTTATGGACTCTTTGGGCGATCCTTACACGGTGTATTACACTGAGGAGGAGCTGACGGAAATGATGAACAGCACCAAGGGTATTTACTATGGAATTGGTGCTTATGTGAGCTATGATACTACGCTTAATATGGCGAGAATTTCAGGAGTTATGCCGGGAAGTCCTGCAGAGGCGGCAGATTTGTGCATTGATGATATCATTTATGAGGTTAATGGCGAGTCTACACAGGGATTATCTCTTGAGGAGGTTGTGGCTCTGATCAAGGGTGAGGCCGGAACTACAGTGCATATTTCTCTTGTCAGAAGCGGAGTATCCGATAATGTGGAAGTGGATCTGGTAAGGCAGGAAATCGAGGTTCCTACTGTAAGTACAGAGGTTTATGACGATGGAATCGGTTATCTTAAGATCACTGAGTTTGATGAGGTTACCTACACACAGTTCCTGGAGGGAATGGCTGATTTAAGAGCACAGGATATAAAGGGACTTATCATTGATCTTAGATCTAATCCGGGTGGTAATCTTGCAACTGTTTGCGATATTGCAAGGCAGCTTCTTCCTAAGGGTGTGATTGTTTATACTGAGGACCGCGATGGCAACAGGGAGGATTACAACTGCGACGGCGAGAACGAGATTGATATTCCTGTGGTTGTGCTTGTGAATCAGTATTCTGCCAGTGCATCGGAGATTTTAGCTGGAGCTCTTAAGGATTACGGAATTGGAACGCTTGTTGGTAAGACTACATATGGCAAGGGAATCGTTCAGAGAATCTTTGATCTTAGAGATGGAACGGCTGTGAAGATCACGGTGAGCAGCTATTTTACACCTAATGGAATCAACATCCACGGAGTGGGCATCGAGCCGGATGTTGAGGTGGAATTCGATTCTGAGGCATATTCGGAAGATAAGACTGATACTCAGCTGGAGAAGGCGCTTGAGGTAATGCGCGGGAAGCTGAAGTGATGAATTGATATAAGGATGATTTTTTTTGGCACGCGCTTAAAAAGCGCGTGCCTTTTTACATTAAAGTCTGTTGACAAAAATGTAAGCTTGGGTTAATATCTTAAATCGTGCTATGGCACATCTATAAAATTCGTTTGCTCAATTCGAGCGAAGATTCCAATGAGAATTTGAAAGGTTGTTATGAGAGTTAAGGCGTGTATTTATACGGATTTAGGGCGCACCAGGAAGATTAATCAGGATGCTGCGCTGGTTAAGGTTGCGAGGAGTAATAGGCATGGGAGAATGTCACTTGTTGCAGTGTGTGATGGAATGGGAGGACTTCAGAAAGGCGAGGTTGCCAGCTGTAAGGCGGTAAGAACGTTGGAGAGCTGGTTCCATGAGGAATTGCCGCTTCTTCAGAATATGCAGGAAAAAGAATTATGGGATGTGATTGAAAGTTCACTTGAGCGAGCTGTTATAAGGATAAATGGCGAGCTGAGAAGATATGGGAAGCACAGAGGAATTCAGCTTGGAACTACGCTTACAGCTCTTTTTCAGATGGGGAACAGGTATCTTACAGTGAATGTGGGGGATTCCAGGATTTATGCCATAAAAAGTAGTGGCGTGAGTCTTCTGACAAGAGATCAAAGTGTTGTGCAGGATAAGATGGACAAGGGGCTGATAACAAAAGATGAGGCGTCTTTTGATCAGCAGAAAAATGTGCTGCTTCAGTGTGTTGGGGCAAATCAGAATGTGACACCGCAGATACTGAGTGGAACAATTGATGGCCCGACGACTATTATTGCCTGTAGTGATGGCTTTTGGAGAACAATGGAACCGGAGCAGGTCAGGCAAAAGCTTTGTCCGCAGATGTGCCTGACTGACGAAGATATGTTAAATGAATGCAAGAAATTGGCAGATGCTGCGATAGAGAAAAATGAGGAGGACAACATTTCTGTTGCAGCGGTTTGTTTTGAGTAGAGAGATGGTTGCTGACTGGTCAGAAGGTAGTGCTTTGATGTCCGCTACATGAAAAACGATAAGGAAAATAATGGTTATGAGTGATTACAGAATTATTGCACCTCTTGGAAAGGGAGGAAACTGCGAAGCTTATCTGGCTGAGTATGGTGAGGAAAAAAGAAAAGTCACAGTAAAGAAGTGCAGGGAAATTGATGGCGAAGTGAGTGCCGGCATTAAGAAAAACATGGAGACCGAGGCGCGGATTTTGTCAGGGTTAAATCATAGGTCAATACCGAAGCTGATTGAGAAAAGCGGGAATAGGATAGTGCTTGAATATATGCCGGGAGATTCGCTAGAGACAGTTCTTTTGAAAAGGGGAGCGGTTAAGGAGAAAGAGGCGGCAAGGATAGCCAAAGATCTTGCTGAGATTCTTAGGTATCTGCATGGTAGAAGGGAGCCTGTTATATACAGAGATCTAAAGCCTGCCAATATTGTGATCTCTGAAGAAGGAAAGGTGAGTCTGATTGATTTTGGAGCAGCGAGATATTACAAGCCCTATGAACGCTCGGATACGGTGAACCTTGGAACTATGGGCTTTGCTGCACCTGAGCAGTTTGGGAACCTGGGACAGACCGATCCAAGGACTGATATTTACTGCTTGGGAATGACTCTTTTGCAGATGGTATCAGGAGTGAATACACAGGATGCCGAGGCAGTGACCAGATACAAGCAAAATGGCGTGAAGGGTATTTCGCCGGAATTCATGAGCATAATCAGAAAGTGTACCAGTCCGGACAGAGATGATCGCTTTAAGTCGGCCAAGGAAATCATGATTGCTCTGGATAACTATCCTAAGAGGGTGAGGAAACGTGGATTCAGAAAGGCAATTAAGGCGCTAGCGGCAGCTTTTTTTATCTCGGTATTAGTAGCAGGTGCTGTGGCGCATAGTGAGAGCACAAGTGCGTTGGCATATGAATATGGAGAAATGGCAAAAGATATTGCGATAAAAGATGCGAATGAGAGATTGCCGCAGGTGAAACTGCGTTTTTCCTATGCGAGGACAAGGATTGAGGAGTATTTGAAAGATATAGGGGTTATTGATGTTGAAAGAAAGAGTGAAAAGATGTTATTTGATAGAGCTGATAGTAAGTAGAAGTGACGAGTTAGCTGGGCTGGGAAGTGATGGCAGAGAAGTAATGACATAGAGATGAACCATGTCGCCGTAAGAAAGTTGAATTTGAAATAATATGAATGGTTATAGAGATAATGGGAGAAGTGATAGATGTTGATTTTTGTATATACATTTGTAGTTGTACTTATAGCCCTTGTTGTAATTTTGGGTTTTGGTGCGATCCTTACGGGAGCAGGAGAAGAACCAGTAAGACCAGTAGAGGGAAAGGCCACGGCTGCCATGTGCACCACGAGGCTACTTGAAACCTGTGATTACAGTGAGGATAGCTTTGAAGATGATTTTGTGATAGAGCAGGATTTGGTATATACCTATGATTCTATTAATCTTTAATTTATTGACAATATGAGATGTTGCTGACAGTAGTTTGACAATTGCGTGGCAAAATGCTAACATTTTGCTATAAGAAGGAGGTGGCTAATATGAAGCAAGCTGTAACACGAGTAGAAGATGCAGAGTATGAACTTTTCCAGAAAACCGCAACTAGTCTTGGAACTACACCTTCGGATGCCCTTCGTATGTTTATATATGCGTTCAATGACCATCATGGTTTTCCTTATCCGGTTCAAAGCCGAAGAATGCAGATAGAAGCTTTTGAAACAGAGGAGGAAGCAACTGAATTTGCGACAAATCTTGCTGAGGAGATTATGTCATGAAACGTGGAGAAGTATGGACATTACAGGATAAGAATTATGCATCAAAAGCAAGACCTGTTGTTATTGTTCAGGACGATGCCCATAATACATTTGATTCAGTAATACTGTGTCTTTTTACAACATATGAATCTGCAGATATTTCAACCCGTGTTTTGGTTAAACCATCTGTTGAGAACGGGCTATTAAAGGATAGCTATGTTATGACTGATAAAATAGTCACAGTAGACAAGAAAATACTTGGTGAATGTATAGGTAGACTTTCAGATAATGATATGAAGGCAGTATCCGAGCAGTTAATTGTAATACTTGGGTTGTAGAGTTAATAGAAGATCATAGAACATGATGACTTCGTTTTTGTGGCAAAAAGATGGGATTTTTTATGTCACCATGGAGGTGAAATGGAATTCAAATTACATTCGGATTTTAAACCAACCGGCGATCAGCCGCAGGCTATAAAAGAATTAGTAGATGGTTTCAAGGCGGGCAACCAGTTTGAGACTTTGCTTGGTGTGACCGGATCAGGAAAGACTTTTACAATGGCTAATGTCATTCAGGCGCTGCAGAAGCCAACGCTGATAATAAGCCATAATAAGACACTGGCAGGACAGCTTTATGGTGAGATGAAGGAGTTTTTTCCGGAAAACGCTGTAGAGTATTTTGTGTCCTACTACGATTATTACCAGCCGGAGGCCTATGTTCCTCAGACGGATACGTATATTGCCAAGGATTCCAGCATCAATGACGAGATTGATAAGCTGAGACTTTCAGCTACGGCTTCACTGGCAGAGCGCAAGGATGTCATAGTTGTGGCATCGGTGTCCTGCATTTACGGTTTGGGTAGCCCTGAAGAATTCAAAGGCATGTCGATTTCTCTTCGTCCAGGGATGCGCAAGGACAGGGATGAGACGATAAAAGAGCTGGTGGCCATCCAATATAACAGAAATGATCTGGATCTGAACAGATGTAATTTCAGGGTTCGTGGTGACACAATCGAGATATTCCCTGCAAACGCAGATGATTACCTCATCAGGGTTGAGTTTTTTGGAGATGAGATAGACAGGATCACAGAAGTGGAGCCGGTGACAGCCAAGGTTAAGAATGAGCTTTCGCATGTGATGATCTACCCTGCCTCACACTATGTTGTACCACAGGAAAAGATAAATATGGCCTGCGATAACATAGAAAAAGAGCTGGAGGAGCAGATAAAATACTTCAAAGGCGAGGACAGGCTTATCGAGGCTCAAAGAATTTCCGAGAGAACCAATTTTGATGTTGAAATGATGAGAGAAACGGGCTTTTGCTCCGGAATTGAGAATTACTCAAGGCACCTTAATTTTGCTAAGCCAGGAGAACCGCCGCTGACACTGCTTGATTTCTTTGACAGAGATTTTCTGATCATTGTGGATGAGTCCCACATGACGATTCCGCAGGTGGGTGCGATGTATCACGGTGACCGCAGCAGGAAGCTGACGCTGGTGGACTATGGATTTAGATTGCCTTCGGCGTTGGACAACAGACCGCTTAACTTCGAGGAGTTTGAGTCTCATATAGACCAGATGCTCTTTTGTTCTGCGACGCCGGGCAAATATGAAGAAGAGCATGAACTTCTTCGTGCCGAGCAGGTTATCAGACCGACAGGTCTTTTGGACCCGGAGATCTCGGTGCGTCCGGTTGAGGGACAGATTGATGATCTCATAAGTGAGATAAGAAAAGAAATAGATAAAAAGAGCAAGGTGCTGGTCACAACGCTTACAAAGCGCATGGCTGAGGACCTTACGGAATACCTTGCCGAATCCGGAATCAGGGTAAAATACCTGCATTCGGACATTGATACTTTGCAGAGAGCAGAGATTATCAGAGATATGCGACTGGATGTGTTCGATGTTCTGGTAGGTATCAACCTTCTTAGAGAAGGTCTTGATATTCCGGAGATATCACTTGTGGCCATAATTGATGCGGATAAAGAGGGCTTCCTTCGTTCCGAGACATCGCTTATTCAGACAATCGGCCGTGCGGCTCGAAATGCTGAGGGCCGTGTAATCATGTACGCAGACAACATGACTGACTCAATGCAAAAGGCTATCGACGAGACTAAGAGACGTCGTGCGATTCAGGAAAAGTACAACGAGGAGCATGGCATCACACCGCAGACTATCAAGAAGGCGGTTCGTGATCTTATCGCAGTTACTAAGGCGATTGCAAAAGAAGAAGTGAAGTTCGAAAAGGATCCTGAATCAATGAATCAGGAAGAGTTAGAGAAGCTCATCGGACAGGTTCAGAAGAAGATGAAGAAGGCTGCAACGGAGCTCGACTTCGAAACTGCTGCAACCCTCCGCGACCAGATGATCGACCTCAAGAAAATCCTCAACGACATCACCGAAGGGAAGTAAACTCGGCGCGCCGGTTGCCAAAGGGGGGTTGTCCCCCTTTTGGAATTTACTTCAGCATCTTCTTAATATAGGCGCCGGTGTAGGATTTTTTGCACTTGGCAACCTGCTCGGGGGTACCCTTTACCACTACGGTTCCGCCACCGGAACCTCCTTCAGGCCCCATGTCGATGATGTAGTCTCCGGTCTTGATGACATCAAGGTTGTGCTCGATTACCACAACGGTGTTGCCCTGCTCAACAAGCTTGTGCATGATCTTAACAAGCTTCTGAACATCGGCGAAGTGAAGGCCGGTTGTGGGCTCGTCCAGGATGTACACGGTCTTGCCGGTGCCTACTTTGGAAAGCTCTGTTGCCAGCTTGATTCGCTGCGCTTCACCGCCGGATAGCTCTGTGCTGGGCTGTCCAAGCTTGATGTAGCCAAGTCCTACATCATAGAGAGTCTGGATCTTTCTCTTTATTGTCTTAACGTTCTCAAAGAAGCCAAGTGCTTCTTCTACTGTCATATCAAGCACATCGTAGATGCTCTTTCCCTTGTACTTAACTTCAAGAGTTTCGTGGTTATAGCGCTTTCCACCGCAGACTTCACAGGGAACGTAAACGTCGGGAAGGAAGTGCATCTCGATCTTAATGATACCGTCACCGCCGCAGGCTTCGCAGCGTCCGCCTTTTACGTTGAAGGAGAAGCGTCCCTTCTTGTAGCCGCGGGCTTTTGCATCAGGAGTTCCTGCAAAAAGATCTCTGATCATATCGAAAACTCCGGTGTAAGTAGCTGGATTAGAACGAGGTGTACGACCAATTGGAGACTGGTCGATGGCGATTACCTTATCTACCTGCTCGAGGCCTTGAATATCTTTATGTTTTCCCGGAATGACTCTGGCTCTGTTCAGCTCTTTTGCCAGGCGCTTGTAGAGAATCTCGTTTACAAGAGAACTCTTGCCGGAGCCGGAAACACCGGTAACTATGGTCATAACTCCAAGAGGAATATCTACGTCTATGTTCTTTAAGTTATTTTCCTGAGCGCCGATCACCTTAAGGAAGCCTGTGGGAGTGCGGCGGGTGTCAGGAACTTCAATCTTGAGCTTGCCGGATAAGTACTGGCCGGTGATGGATTCTTTTACCTGCATGATCTCCTCGGCAGTTCCGACAGCCACAATCTTGCCGCCGTGAGAGCCGGCACCGGGACCAACATCTACGATATAATCTGCTGCTCTCATGGTATCCTCGTCATGCTCAACAACGATAAGAGTGTTGCCAAGGTCGCGAAGGTTCTTCAAGGTATTGAGGAGCTTATCGTTATCCCTTTGGTGCAGGCCGATACTAGGCTCGTCCAAAATGTAGCATACACCGCAAAGGCCGGAACCAATCTGGGTTGCAAGTCTGATTCGCTGGGCTTCGCCGCCAGAAAGAGTCCCTGTTGCGCGGGAAAGTGACAGGTAATCGAGACCTACATCGATAAGGAATCCAACACGGGCGCGGATTTCTTTTAACACCTGAGCACCAATGACCATCTGATGTTCGGAGAGATTGAGGTTCTCCAGATAGTTGTGAAGCTCGCCGATGGACATGGAGGTTATTTCAAAAATATTTTTATCATCGATAGTAACAGCAAGAGATTCCTTTTTAAGACGCTGGCCGCCGCAGAGCTGGCATGGCGTGATGCGCATGAACTCCTCATATTCGGCTTTCATGGTCTCGGAAAAGGTCTCTTTGTAGCGCTGCTCGATGTTCTTGATAAGTCCGTCAACAAGAATAGGATAATCACCGACACCGCGGCTGCCCTCATAATGGACGTTCACGGTCTTGTCG
>JAEEGL013452827.1_pt1 | contig 15102 bp, 9 predicted proteins | sample 9134231 | NCBI WGS metagenome assembly JAEEGL01 (sample SAMN16246548, study PRJNA631951) | gut metagenome | biome: gut microbiome; feature: rumen; material: fiber-attached | host: Bos | place: Iran: Karaj | collected 2018-10 | reverse complement strand
TTTAAAGAATGTTAATAAAGATTCTTATAAGTATAATATACTTATGAAAGATATTAAAGTAAAACCTAAATTTGTTGAAGTTAATAGAGAAAAAAATATTAAATATCCTATGAATCCTTTTCCTAATTGGGGACCAAAGGGAAAACCAAAGGAAAAAAAAGATAAATAAATAAATAATATGATAGGTTATAAATATTTATTTTGAATTATAAGTAAAATATAAAAAAAAGAGATTTAATGTTTTAGTTTTTTCGGTTTATTTAATTATTTTTTATCAAAAATATATGAAAATATGAAACATATAGAGATTTTATGATTATCAATTTATAATATATTTTTAAAAGTAATTTTGTTATGAAATTTGTTTATATTCCTTTAATGAATTCATCAATAATAAATATATTGAATTCATTAAAATATATTCATTTTCTTCATTAAAAAAATATAACATTTTTATTTGTCAATAATATATTTTATTTAAATTGAGGAATTAAAATTATTAGTTAATATAAATTTTTAATTTGTATTTTTTCTTTATTTTAAAAATTTATATAATAATTAAAATATTATAATATTTACTTATTTATTTATAAAAAATACAAATTTACATATTAATGATATGTCTTTATGCTTAATAAAAATAATTTTAATATATCCTAATTGTATTTTATTCTTAAATTTATATTTTTTAATTTTAATTGTATGAAAAATCAAAAATATATAAAAAAATGGAGTGCTCACTTAATTTATTATAAAAAATTTTAATAAATTATATATTATTCTCACTCTCTATAATATAATTTATATTCTAATTTACATAAACTTAAAAAAATAATATGATTAAATGATTTAAAGCCCTAACTTCTGTATAAACAATTCATTACCTATTTAAACTAAATACATACTTAAAAACAGAAAAAATTTGTAAAAAAAAATAAATAAAATTCCAAAAAACTTAAAAAGCATAAAAGCTGGAAAAACAAATGCAAAACTTATAAAAATTATCGTAAAAAAATATAATCTAAATCATATAAAACCTAATTGATAAAATAAAAAAAAATATAAAAAAAAAATGACAGATTTACCATCACTTCCCAGTATAAAAGCATTAGAAGAACACTACAAAAAACTTTCATCAACCCATCTCCGTAATTTATTAGGAGACGAAGCTCGTAATGAAAAATTAAAACTTCAACACGAAGATTTAATATTTGATTTCTCTCATGAAAAAATGGATGCAGACACAGTAAAACTTCTCGGTGATTTAGCATCAGAAGTAAAAATGAAAGAACATTTTGAACAAATGTTCAAAGGTGATAAATTAAACAATACAGAAAATAGAAGTGTTCTCCATCGTGCATTAAGAATGGATAAATCACAAAGTTTAATGGTAGATGGTGTTGATGTAGTAAAACAAGTTCATGAAGTTTTAGATAGAATAAAAAATTTCTCATATAGAGTTAGAAGTGGATTATTTTTAGGTTTTACTAAGAAAAAATTAAAAAATTTCATATCAATTGGTATTGGTGGTTCATATCTTGGTGTAGATTTCGTTTACAATGCTTTAAAATCTCATCCTGATTATGAGAAATTAAGTCATGGTTTTAATTTAAGATTCATTGCTAATGTTTGTCCTATTGATTTTCATAGAGCAATTGAAAATTTTGATGTTGAGGAAACTTTAATAATTGTTACTAGTAAAACATTCACTACAGCAGAAACTATGAAAAATGCAAGAAATGTTAGAAATTGGTTTATTGAAGAATATAAAAAGAAAAATCCATCACTTAATCAAGGTGATATTGATAGTATAATTGCTCATCATTTCTGTGCTGTAAGTACTAATTTAGAAGAAACTGAAAAATTCGGTATTAATAAAGAAAATGTATTTGGTTTCTGGAGTTGGGTTGGTGGAAGATATTCATGTTGGTCTGCTGTTGGTGCTTTACCACTTTCACTTTATTTCTCTTTTGAAGTCTTTGAACAATTTCTACGTGGTGGTAAATGTATGGATGATACAGTTGCAAGTTGTACTGATGTTACTAAAAATATTCCAATAATGCTTGGATTAATTGGTTTTTATAATACATATATTTGTGGTTTCAATTCAAGAGCAATTTTACCTTATTCACAAGCATTATGTCGTTTCCCAGCACATATACAACAACTTGATATGGAATCAAATGGTAAAATGGTAAATAATAAAACAAATCAATTTACATCATATGATTGTGGTCCGATAATATTTGGTGAACCAGGTACAAATGGTCAACATTCATTTTATCAATTAATACATCAAGGTAGAAAATTAGCAACAGAATTTATAGGATATTGTATGCCTCAAGTAGATGCATTTTATCCAGGTGAACCAATATCAAGTCATTCAGAATTAATGTGTAATTTCTTTGCTCAACCTGATGCATTAGCTTATGGAAGATATACTGAAGAAGATTTAAAGGATGTTCCAGATAATTTAAAGAATCATAAAACATTTAAAGGTGATAGAGTTTCTTGTAGCTTTTTATTTAAACAATTAGATGCTCATGCTGTTGGTGAATTATTAGCTATTTATGAACATAGAGTTGCTACTGAAGGGTTTATTTATAGTATTAATTCATTTGATCAATGGGGTGTTGAATTAGGTAAGAAATTAGCTGTTGGTGTTAGGAATATTTTTACTGAGAAAGATCATAAGGAAGCTCTTGAAAAAGCTAAAGGAAGTATTAATAGTGGTACTCTTAATATGATGAAGTATTTCCTTGATAATATGAAATAAGGTTTTTTTTTAAACTTTATTTTTTTGACTTTTTTTGAGTTTTTTTAAATAATTATTTGAGTTTTAAAATATTTTATTAAAAAAAATTTTAAGGTTTTATTACTTAAAAATTGGGTTTTTTTTATTTTTTTATATTTATTATTTGAAAAAAAATATATTTATATCTTTTGAGTTTTAGGAGGAGATATTTTATTTTCTTTTTTTGTTGAATTCATATGATTTTTTAAATTTTTATTTACAAAAAATCCTTTTGGTGACATTGTAATTTTAGGAGATAAAATTTTGTTGTTGTCGTAAATGTTTTTAATTTTTAAATTATGATGAAATAATCTATTAGATTTTAATCCATTTATATCTTTAATTAATTTATCATTTCCACTTCCATTTAAAGATAAAAAAAATTTATTTTTCATTATAGATTCTAAATCATTTGTAGTATTTGTTGCATAATTATGAATATTAGGAGAATGATTTTTATTTTTATTTTGTTCTAAATCTGTATTAGTTTTATATAAATTTTGTTCTTTATTTCTTGAATTAATTGCTTTTTTTCCTTGAAAAGAACTTTTTTTATTTTTTTTTGAATTTAAATTATTATTATTTAAACAAATATGATTATTAATATTAATATTAAAATTATTAATTGTTGGTGATGATAAAGTATGAAAATGTTTAATATTATTATTAAGTATATTACTATTTTTATTTCTTGTTTTATAATCATAAGCTTGAAGTGTTAATTTCATAATATCTTTTAAATCAATATTTTCACTATTTTTTTTTAAATGATTTTTTTTCTTTGATTTAATTTTTGTTGTATTATTATTATCATTTATTCTTTTTCCTTTTGAAGATTTTTTCATTCTAATTCTCTGTGAATAAATAGGAGAATTTGATGTTAAATATATTTTATTATTTAAATATATTCCTACATTTTTATTATTAATTGGAATTTTAATGTGATTTCTTGAAAAATTAGAATTTGACATTGTTGATGCCATTTGATGAACTTTACTATTTGAAAAATCTTTTGATTTATTTTTTGTTCTATTACTCAAATTATTTTGAGAAGTTGAAGTTTCAATTTGTGTCATTTTTGAATTTTTTTTATCATCTTTAATATGATTATTTGAATATAATCTTGAAGAAGTTGGTATAATGGATTTAGGAATAAATTTACTTATTGGAGATTTAGTTTTATTTGATTGAATTTTTAAAGTATTAATACCTTTTTTAATATTTTGATTATTTAAAGAAATATTTTTTAATTTTTGTATTCTTTTCATTGAAGAAGAACAAATTGATTTAAAATCATTTTTATATTCATTACTTAAATTATTTTGACAAGAAAAACAACGTAAAATAGAAGAAATTGAACTTTCATTTGAATTTTTATTTCCATTTATTATAATAGTTTCATCATTAGGTAATAAAATAGTATTTTCTTTATTTATAATTATACTTTCAGTTTTTTCATTTGAAATATTTTCAATATTATCTATACTTTCTCTAATTAAAGTATCTAAAATTGTTTTTGCAATTTCTTTATTAATTTTATCTTTCTTTTTTTTTTTTCCATAATTTTGATTATAATATATTTCTGCTTTTGCTTCACCATAACCTTGTATAATATCATTAGCAAAAAAATCTGAAAAAGTAGGTTTACAAAAAAATGTTAAATAATTTTTATAATAACCTTCAAATTTTGGTAATCTTTCTTTTATTTCTTTATTTAAATAATATCTTCTTAAAAATTCATCTATATAATCACTTATTAAATAATCTTTAAAAACTGCTACTAAATGACAATTTTTTGAATCTATTAAATCATTTATGTCTTTTATTCCTATTTTTAATTCATTTGAATTATGATTTTGTAAATTTTGATTTATAAAATCTCTAATTGTTAATTTTTTTGGATTTTCATTTTTGGTTTTATGCATTATTGTTAATTTATTAAATGGTAAATTTAAAAAAGAAAATGTATTTGATACTTTATTTTTAAATCCTGTTAATCTGTTTCTTGTTTTTTTATTTGATTTATTGTTTACTATCATTTTTTAAATTGTTTTTTTTTAAATGTAAATTTACTTTTTAAATTAAATTTTATTTCAAATATTTTATATTTTTAAAAAAAATTAATGAATTTACATATAAAATTTATTTATTAAATTTGAAGATAATAGTTTATAAATTTTTTATTTTTGGTAAAAATTTTTCTAAATATGAATGAAAGCATTTTGTTTTGAAAAATTTTTGATATAAAGCACAAGTTTTTTTAATATCAAAAACATATTTTTTATTAAATATATTTTTTTCATTTTTATGCAAATATTTAAAAAATTTATTTTCATTAAATATTTCAAACATAGAAAAGTTATTTTTTATAAAAGCCAATTTTTTAATTTCATCATGATTATATTTAAATAAATACTCTTCAATATTTCTAGCAAAATCATTATTAATTTCAATTAAATACATTCTTAAATAATTATTAAGTCTACTGAAATCATTATTATTATTCTCTGATAAAAATTGATAAAAAGTCTTAATTAAATTTTTATCAGGTTTAGTCAAAATTTTAATTTTACTAACATTATTAATATTAGGTTCTTTTTTTTGTTTAATAATAAAATTACTATCACTATGTACTAATTCTTCATAAGTTTTATATTTAATATCTTTAGTAGGATTATCTAATAATTTTTCATTATAATAATTATCATCAAAATGAAGAATAACATAATCTTCAAAACAATTAGCACAAAAAGGATTAATAACACCTAAAATTGGACTATTCAATTTAGATAAATTTTTATCATCTTTATATGCTTTAAAATCATAATCATATATTGAAAAATAAGGCCTCACATCTCCTTTAAATTCAAAAGGAAATATTAAACTTTCTAATAATTTAACTACATTTGAACATTTTTTTGGATCATCTGCAAATACTATTATTGGTACTTCTGTTATTACTAATTCCCAAAGTGATATTATTTTATTTGTATAATAAAATGTTAAATTTTCAAAAAAAGAATTTATTTGGAATTTTGAAATTGAAACATATGACATATCATCAAAAAATATATTTTCTTCAATTTCTTCTTTATTAATATTATCATTACATTTATTAAGAAATTCTTTACAATTATCATTTGATAAAGGAATGTAATTATTATTAATATATAATTCAACTAATTCATTTAAAAAAGGAATAAAAATTTTTGGATTATAAATATGAGAAGTTATAACAATACTTTTTTGACTATATCCTCTTTTAGCATTTATATTTTTTTTTTGTAAAAATTTAACATAACAATATTTAAAAATTTGAGAATCTAAACTAACATTATTTAATGATTGTTGAATATTTTCTCTGTAATTAAAAATATATGTTATTTCACCATTTTCCTTACATGAATTTGTTTCTGGAAAACCTGTTGATGATATTTGTTTTGAACTTTGTTGATCTAAAGAATTTTCTGGATATAATTTTTCTATAACTTGACCTATGTCATCATCAAATGTTAAAAATACTAAATTTTCTATTTTATGTTCTTGTATTTTTGTATTATTTAATTTTTTATCAAATAAATAAAAGAAAACTTCTTTATCAATTAATTGAATTATTGTGTTTTCCATAAAAAATAAATATAAAATAAATTTTAAAAAAATAAGTATTTTTTTTTTCAACAATTTATAATGAGATTAATATAATAATAAATTATTTTTATAAAAATTAATTAATTTTATTTAATTTTATGTCTTTTTTATATGATAACTTTTGGGATGATTGTATTGAAAAAAAGAAAAAGCCAATTAAAAAGAATTTAAGAAATGAAAATATTAGGAATAAAATTTTAAAAGCTACTAATTCATCATTTGATTTAGGAAATTTTGAAATATCAATAAATTCTAGTTGTGAAAATCAGAATATAAATAAAAAAAAAAAAAAGTAAATCTCTTTCTTCAAGAAATATTCATTTTATTTCAAATAAAAAGCCAAAAATTAATAATTTAAAAAAGAATAATACTAGTTTAAATACAATAGAATTAAATTTTCAAAAACAATTAAAAGAATGTACATTTAAACCAAAAATTTTAAAACTAAAAAATAATAGTAAAATAAAAAATAAAATTGATTCTTATATTAAAGAACCATATTATAAAAGATTTAAATTATTTACTTTAAAGCAAAAAAATTTTGAAATTAAAAACGTAACTAAAAATGAATTATCATTTAATTCAAAATATAGTTTTAAACCAATAATTCATCCTTGCTTAGATTTTAATAAAATAAGATTAAATCAAAGAAATGAAGAATTAAATTATATATATTATAAAAAGATGGAAGGGGTAAGAAATAAAAAAAGAAAATCAAATGAAGAATTATCTACAAAATATACTTATTATGGAGAAAATTTACTAATGAAAAATTATAATGATTGTAAAACAAATTATAAAAATACTACAAATAAAATTAGGAAATCAATATCTCAGAAAGAGATTATAAATTGTATTAATGATTTACATTCAAAATTAATGACAATTAAATCTAATATTGATAATAATGATAAAAAAGAATTAATTAATCAAACTGAAATTAAAAAAAAAATATTTATAGGTTTTAATCGATTTTAAATTTGAAATTATATGAATTAAATTAAATATTTTTTTTGAATATATATTTAAAACAAATATATAATTTATTAGTTGAAATATTATGTATAAATTAATTTTTAAAAATATTGTTTTATTATAAAATAATAAATCAAGTTATTGAAATAATGAAAACTTTAATTATATTTATATCAATTAAATTCTTAGATTATCTAATTATAAAATTGATAAAAATTTAAGAATGAAAGATTTTTAATTTTTTTCTATATTTATTAAATAATAATTAAATAAATATTCTTATTCATCATCATCATCATTAGTTTCAATTTCTTTATTTTTTAATAATTCTTGATCTACTCTAGATAAAACATTTTTAAAATTTAACAAAGATTTATGTTGAAAAGCAGAATAAGGGTCATCTAAATTGGAGGTAAGATTAGAATCACTTATTAATTCTCTAATATGTTGATTAGAATTAATTTCATAATTATTAAAATTATTATTTTGATTAAAAACAAAATCATCTTTAAATTGATTATTAATCTGAGGTTGAATATTTGGAATATTATTTATATTATTATTACTCATTAAATTATTATTTGATGACATTGTATTATAATTAGAATTATTTGCAAATGAAGAATTTACTTTATATGAAGGTAATGAAGGACTTCTTAAAGGTATATTATTTTTAAGTAATTTTCCTTCAATTAATTTTTGTTTATTTTCTTTCAACATTTGATTTTGTTTTTTTAATTTTTGAATTTCTGAATTTTGTTCATTTATTCTTTGTTTAAGTTGATTTATTTTAGAACGATATTCTTTTAATTTTAAATTATATGAATTAATAACATTAAAATAAGATTGTATTTTTTTATTCATAAGATCATTTAATTCTTTAATATTAGCATTAAAATATTCAACGCCATTTATTAATTTTTGATTTTTTTTTAATACTTCATCTCTTTGAATAAGTAATTCTTCAACTTGATTTTGTGATTGTTTAATTTTAGAAGCATTTTCTTCTGTATTCATTTGAATTCCATTTATTTCTATTTTAAATTGTTCTTCTATTTCAGAAATTTTATTTTGAAGTTCATTTATAAATCTATCTTTATGTTCATTTGCAATTTTTGATTCTTGATTTTCATTTGATAATAATTTATTTTCTTTTTGTAAATTGAAATTTTCTTCATTAAGAATTTTTATTTTATTTTCTAAATTTGTAAGTTGTTCTATTAAAATTGGATTATTATTAATATTATAATTATTATTATTTTTATTAATTTCATATGAATTTTTTCTCATATTTGCATTTATATTATTATTCAATGATGATATTCTTTTTTGTAATCCTAATATTTCACGATTTTTTAAATCTTTTGTTAATTTCATTTCATTTTCAAATTTACTTTGAATTTCATTTATTTTATCATTTAAAAATCTATTTTCAAATTCAACTTTTTGTTTTGAAATTTCAACTTCATCTAATTTATTTTTTAATTGAAGTATTTGTGATACAGTATTTTGTTGTAAATTTGAATTTGGAGATTGAAAAAAAGTTTGTAATGTTGCATTTAAAGATTTATTTTTTTGACTTATTTGAATAATTTGATAATTTAATTCTTTATTTTTCTCTTCTAATTCTTGAATCTTACTTTTGTCTTCATTTTCATTTCTTTTAAAATTTTCTAAAATTTGACTTAATTCATTTAAAGAAATATCTTTTTGTTCTAAATCAGATAATAAAGTTAATTTTTCCTTTTCTAAATTTGAAATAGTATTTTTTAAACTATCATTTTCATTTTGAATATTATTTAACTTCTCTTCATAATTTTGAATATAGAGTTTCATATCTGGAAAATTATCTTCCTGAGGATAATTACTTTCAATAAAATTTTGAACTTGTAAACTTGGAGAATTATAAATTTGAGAAGACATTTTAATTTAAATATAAAAAAAAAATTCAAATAAGGAAAAAATAATATTAAATAAAATATATAAATGAATAAAAATAATAAAATAAGTTAGTAATAAAATATAATGAGAACTTTTAAAAGAGCAAAAACTCTCGCTGATTTACCACAAGAATTAGATATATCAATACCATCATTTTCAATAGATAATAGTAATGAAGTAAAAAGTTTATTAAGTGACCTTTCTTCAACTCATTCAGAAAAAATTAAAATTATTTTTGAAAACAATTTAGATGATGAAGAACTTATGAATGACTTTTATTCAAATGTTTTTGAAACAAAAAGAAATGAAAGAATAATTTTTGATGATAATATTAAATTTATGTCTGAAGATTTTTTAGAAGATGTAATGAAAGATGTTAGTAAAAAAAATAGCTTAATGGATAATGATACAAAATTAGATAGTGTTAATTTAAGAACACCAACAGTAAGTATTGGATTTAATGAAAGTGCTTTGAAATTAAAAAATGATTTAAAAGGAGATGCTACTGATTTAAATCCTGATAATTATACTGTTACTGATAAAAATGATACTGAAAGATCAAATAAAAATTAAAATGAAATATTATTTAATTTATGTAAATTATTTGGATTATTTGAAAAATTATTTATTTTATAACATGTTATTTATTATTTTTATGAATTGAAAAATTAATAAAAAAATTAGATTTTATAATATATTAATAAAATTTATAAAATTTATGAATATTAAATATAAAATATTGATCAAAATATATCATCAAAACAAAAAGATAAATCTATTCATTATTCTCAATTATAATTCCTTTGAAAATTTATAAATTCTTCATTCTCTTCATCATTTTTTCTATATTTTTTACAAAAGAAAATACAAAAAGTTAAAAATAAAACAATACCATATACAATCATAACAATAAATGAATTAAATCCATATAAAATATTATAATTTAAATTAATATCATAATCACATTTTAAATCACAATTACTACAAGTACAAGGAGTAAAATTATTACTTTCATTTTTCATATTTTCATCACATTTATTAACAAGAAAATTTAAACCAGTATTTTTTTCATGAAACATTAAAATATAAATATCACTTTTATTATAAGCTTTAATACTTTGATAATTAAAAAAATTAAATGAATTATCCAAAGAAGGAAATTGAGAAACAAATTTTGTTTTTTTGCAACTATTAAAAACTTGATTACTTATATTTTCATTAATAGTAAAATTAACATCTAATAATTTTCTAACTTTACCATCAATAGTATGATTAGTAATTTTTCCAATATTAAGAAAAGTATTTTGCTCAGGAGAACATATAAAATTACACCAAAATTTTTTAATATTTAGTGAACAAATATCACAACCTTGACCAAATGAACCAAAAGTTTGATCAATTAAATCAAATATTTTAATCATTTTATATAATTGACGATTTGAACAACAAACTTTTTTATTTTCAAATTCTGGACATATATATGTAAAAGATGAATTTATTATTTTTGGATTTGTATGATTTTCATCTGCTTTTTTTGGGGAACAATGATCAGTTATTGGACAATCTTCTTGAAATTCACATATTGATTTTATTTTTTGAAAAAAGATTAAAAATATAAATTGAATAAGTAACATAATAATTTTTAATATATGTTTTTTTTTATTTTTATTATTATAAAAAATAAATTTTTACTTAAAAAAAACAAATAAAATAAATTAAAAATAAAAAATAAATTTCCAAATGAAAGAAACATCAAATGAACAATCAGAAATTAATAATATTCAAAATGAAAGTGATAGTGATAATGAAATAGAAAATTTAAATAACAATCTTAATATACCATCACAAAGTAATCTTCCTAGTGTAAAAGACAGAAATAAAAATGATAATGATTCAACAGAAAATTTAAGAGCAAGAGATACAAATGCAACAAAAAGATCTTCTAGTAAACAAAAACCAAAAAGTACAAATTATAACATTACAAAATTTATTATTGTTTTATCAATAGCTTTAGTATTTTTTTTAATTAATATTATATTAGGTGCTATTATTTGGGCAAATAAAAAATCTTTTTTTGGAAGAATTTTTTGTCTTTTAGGAATTTTTGGTTTTATAATATGTTTATTTAATTTAATAAGTGTAATTTTTTTTAAAAAAAAATTTAATTCATTTAAAAAAGAATTTAAAAATTCAGTAACTGAAATAGAATTATTAGAACAAGGAAATTTATATGATAATTTATTAAAATCAACAGAATCATCATTAATGAATTTTGGTATGTATTTATTATTATTAGAAATATTATTAAATTTAATATATTGTTTAGCAGTTATTTCATTCACAACTTTAATAATTCCAGAAGTAAATTCTCTTGCAAATAATACACATCAATGGTCAATTGCATATAATAAAATGACTTATAATGAAATAGTAAAATATTTACAAATTTTTAATGCACTTTTTGGTGTTTTATCAGCAATTTCAATTGGAATTTTATCATATTTATTTTATATATCTTTTACAATATTAGGTTTTTTTCATATTTATCAAAAAATTGTTCAATTTACTTCTATGTTATATTTACAAATTGGTATTGCTTTATTATATCTTTCAGTATGGTTTAAATATTTTAGAGATTTGGCTTTTATTGATGAACAATTTGTACATTGGTTACCAAAAGCAGTTTTAATTTCTTCTATTATTGTTATTTTTGTTTCATTAATTGGTTATACTGGAGCTGCTAATAAAAGTATTACTTGGTTAATTCCAACTTGTATTATTACTGGATTATTTTTATCAATGTTTATGGTATTTTGTTTTATTTCTGTTATTTCTGGTCATTCACTTAATGAATATAATGATATGAAATGTCCTGTTTTTTTAAGTTATTTTAATTTTAAATATACTAATGATAATTTATCTTGTCAAAAATATGTTAGTACTTCTTTTTCAATTGATGATTTAAATTGTCCTAAAGAAAGAATTGTTACTAATTGGGAATATGAATTAAAAACTCAATTAACTGATGAAAAGAAAAAAATAAAATATGGTTGTATTAATATGTCTTGTTGTTATGAAATATATAATTTTATTCAAAGTTTTCATAATTATTTAACTATGATTTGTTTTATTACTGAACTTTTTGGTTTAGTATTTTTAGGAACTTTATTATATTTAATTAATTTAATTCAACAAAAAGGTGGTTATAGTGTTGATGAGAAAACTTCACAATATTTTATTTATTTATTTGTTGGAATAATTGGTGGATTTTTTATTTATTTATTAATTAAAATGAATGTTCCTTCTTTTTCTCCTAGTTTTTCTAATAAATTTAATGATGCTAAAAGAGATAAAAATAGTAATTCTGATTTAATATTTACACCAATGTCAATAATTAAAAAAAATGCTACTTCTTATTCACAAACAATTGAATTACTTGAATCAACAATTATTAGAGAATATCAAATTGAAGAAGATAATTGTGGAAAGAATTGTAATAAATTAAGATATATTGCAAATTTAACAAGTGATGATTCAGATATTAAAGTAAATGAAGATAAAATGAAAGATAATAATTTATATTATTCATATCCAAATGAAACTAATCATAAAATTTTAATTGTAAAAGGACATAAAAATATATTAAATGGTTTATTTAGTTCAATTGAAGTAAAAAATAAATCAAAATGTGAAATGTCACAAAATAAAATTCATTTTAATTTAAAAGGAAAAGGATATTCAGAATCAAAAGAAAATGATAAATCATTTATTCAATTAAATAAAAAATCTTCACAACAAAAAATATATACAATAACACAAAATAATAATGGAATAGTAATAACAATTGATATGTCACTTGTAAATGAAGATGAAGAATATATTTTATTTGATAATGATATTGATTTTTCAATTGCAAATTATGAAACAACTCAAAATATTGAAGGTGAAGTTTATGCATATAATTCAGAAAATAAACTTGAACCTGCAGAGAATCAAATTATTAATATTGCATATAAAAATTTTAAAAATTGTGAAAAATTTGAAACTGTAACAAATAAAAAAGGATATTTTAAAGTAACTGGTATTCCAATATTAAAAAATAATATATTAAATGAAGTAAAATTATCTTTTGATAATAATGAATTATCAAAAACTATTTTAATTGGTGGAATTGGAAATGATGATACTATAAATTTAAATAGAATTATTTTACAAAAAAATTTCTTTGTTAATAATGATAATGATGAAAATTCATATTTTTCATTTTCATCTTATGTTGTTGATTCAATTTCAATTGAACCTATTAATAATGTAAGTGTTAGTATTTTTGAAGGTGATGTTTATTTTCCTAATTTTAAATCTAATGAAACTAAATATAATTATGATACTTTAAATAATGAATATTTAATTAGAACAACACATACTGATAAAAAAGGATATTTTGAATTTAAAGAAAATTTAAAAAATTCTGTTTATACTATTTTAATATCTAAAATTGGATATTATAAAACAATTGAATTATTAGATATTAAAAATAAAACAGATACAAAAGATAAAGATATATTATCTTTTTCATTAACTCCCATATTAAATAAAAATACAGAATTAGAAATAATTTTAGATTGGAAAAAAAATCCAATAGATTTAAATTTATTTTCTTTTTTTAAACAATCAGATACATTTCAATGTGAAGTTTATTTTGGAAATTATAAATGTTTAAAAACTTCAATAGAGAATACAAATTATAATAATGGAACTCAAGGAAGTCAAATAATGAAAATAGAAAAATTAGGTAAATACATTTATACATTTGCAGTAAAACAATTTAAAGTAAATGACAATCCAATTTCAAGAAATGAAATAAAAGTAAAAGGAGCTGAAAATAAAGCACCAGAAGAAATTTATCCTAATTTTCAAAGGAAATTAACTTATGTTGATGATCATATTACATTAATGAATTCTAATGCAACTATTAAAATATTTGTTCCTGGTTTTGAAAGAGAAGTTTATAAAATTTCAATGGAAGATATTTTCAAAGAAGAAAATAATAATGAATGGTGGATTCCTTTTTGTATTAATGGAGAAAATGGAATTAAATCTATAAAAAAAATTAATAAATTTGTTAAAGAACAACCTGATTATAGTTATTGTGAAAAAATATATGAAAGTGATAATGATGAAACTGATGAAGGTGATTAATATATAATTTTTTTAATTATTTATATTATTATTTAAAAAAAATTATATAAAAAATTTTTGTTAATAAATTTACATTTAATAAAAAAAAATTAATTTTTTTAAAAAAAAAATCAATAATTGAACTCTTAAACATATAAAAAATTAAACAAAAATTTAAAAAAAAAAAAATGAATTTATTTCAAATAACAAAATCGGAAATAGATACAATATTCCAAACATACCAGCAAAGAACTCAAAGTGAGGAAATAGACTTCATTCAATCAGAACATGAGGGAATACAAGGATTAGCAAAGAAATTAAACAGTGATTTAAAAAATGGAATATCATCAAATGAAGATTCAAATCATCTTCGTAGAGAATACTTTGATGACAATATACGTTATAGAGAACCAATGCCATCATTTTGGCATTATGTAGCAGAAGCATTTGAAGATGAAATGTTAAGAATTTTAGTAGTTTGTGCAATTTTCGAAATTACAATTGGATTAAGTCCATTAACTGAAAATCCTGGTAAAGATGCTTTTGATGGTATTGGTATTGTTTTT
>JAEEGL012757992.1_pt1 | contig 15102 bp, 16 predicted proteins | sample 9134231 | NCBI WGS metagenome assembly JAEEGL01 (sample SAMN16246548, study PRJNA631951) | gut metagenome | biome: gut microbiome; feature: rumen; material: fiber-attached | host: Bos | place: Iran: Karaj | collected 2018-10 | reverse complement strand
GGTGTTAAATCGGAATTCAATGGTAATGCCGTTCCTGCACCAGATGGACAAACAATTAAATCACACTGTTCAAATGCGTGGTTAAATGCATCTGCGATTAAACGGCGAACACGTGCAGCCTGCATAAAATATACTTCATAAGATTCAGATGATAATACCGCCGTTCCAATCAACATACGGCGTTGAACTTCTTCGCCAAATCCAGCAGCACGTGTTTTTTTGTATGTGTCTTCTAAATCAACACCTTCAACGCGCAAGCCATATCTCATTCCGTCATAACGTGCAAGATTCGAAGATGCTTCGGCTGGGGCGATTATGTAATATGCCGCCAATGCATCCAAAACATTTGGAATAGATACTTCGATAATTTCTGCGCCCATAGATTTTAAATCCGCAACACGTTTTTCAAACAGATTTTTCATGTCTTGGGAAATTTCAACATTATTAAATTCTTTGATTATACCGACACGCAATTTTTTCCCGTCACCCAAAATTGGTTGTAAATTACCATCACTTTCAAAATGTGCGTTTGGCGATGAAGTAGAATCTTTGGCATCGTGACCCGCCATAACTGATAACAAAATGGCAGCGTCGTCCACAGTACGTGCAATTGGTCCAGGGGTATCAAGACTGGATGCAAATGCAACACAACCCCAACGTGAACATAACCCATATGTTGGTTTTACACCGACCAAGCCAGTAATAGAACATGGAAAACGAATCGAACCACCGGTGTCTGTTCCCGTGGCTGCAATAGCCAAACCGCCGGCAACTGCGCTGGTTGAACCGCCCGATGATCCGCCCGCGGTTAAATGTTTTTCAATTTGCCATGGGTTTACTGGGGCGCCAAAATACGAAGTTTTTGAAAATGTTCCCATCGCAAATTCATCCAAATTAGATTTACCCAATAACACAGTTCCTGCATCAATAAAATTTTGTGAAATCGTTGATTCGTATTCTGGAATAAAATTTTCCAACATATGTGAAGCAGCCGTTGTGCGAATGCCCTTTGTCGCAAATAAATCTTTCATCGCGATTGGCATACCGTCTAATTTTAGTGCGGTTCCATTTGCGTATCTTTCGTCTGATTTTTTTGCATCATCCAATGCGCGTTCAGGTGTTGTTGTAATATAGCAATTTAATTCTTTGCCATATTTTTCAATACGATTTAGATAAGCGCGTGTTAATTCAGTCGCACTTAGTTCACGAGATTTTAATTTTTGTAATGCTTCTTTGATTGTCAGGTTTATCATCGTAGTTCCTGTTGTTATTTAGTGTATTTATTTGGAAATATTACCGGCCAAAGTAATTTGTTTGCCAATGTGTTTTCACATTTTCCGTCCAAAATTTTGTACAGGCAATCTTCGGGCTTTTTTAAATTACAGTGCTGACATGTTGTTTTTATATCAAAAAATTCACGTGCAAAATTATTTGAAACATAACGACTGGCTTTGGTAATAAAACCATCATTGCTGATTTCGTATTGGGTATCAGAATATTCCAAATCAATCCAACATGGATTGTTTGTATAGCGTTTTTGGGTGCATCTGTATTTTTCAATAGATTGAATCAGGTTATCTATTTGTATTGTATTAATGCGCCCCACGGGTATACATGTATAACCATGAATATCTCTTGCTGTCAAAAATGCCTTTGAATATGTCATTATTTAATCCCCGTCCATAACCTTTGGTACTGCGAAATATCCACGGGATACACCCGTTTTATCCGGGTCGTTCGCCAATATCTTGTCACGCATATTGGGTTCGGTTACCACATCATCGCGTAATGGTAATTTATGTTCTGCTGGGGATAACATAGGTTTAACACCCTTTGTATCAATTTTTTGTAATTTATCCAGCCATTCCACCACAGAATCAATGTTCATTTGTTCTAATTTTTCATCAGACACATCAATTTTGATTAAATTTGCAAATTTTTTTAATTGTTGCTTGCTAAATGCCATTTGAAATCCTATTATTTTTAAAGCCAATGGATTATAACATGATTTTATCAGATTACAAGGATTTTCCGCGCAATGGACGCATATTAGGACTGGATTGGGGCGCCAAACGGTGTGGTGTTGCTGTATCTGATGGAAATCATAATTTTGTCTTTGTTCGACCACAATTAAATGTTAAAAATCAGGATGAATTGATTCAAAAAATTTTAACCATTGTCCAAGAAGATAAAATCGTTGGGATTGTATTGGGGTTGCCATTATATTCAGACGGTTCCGATTCTGATACAACGAAAATGGTGCGCGGATTTGCTGATGTTTTGGCAAAACATGTTGATTTGCCAATCATATTTATCGAAGAAAATTTAACTAGCAGTGCCGCCCAGGCGGAAATAGGGCGAAAAAGCATCGCAAAAATTAAACAAGAATTGGATTCTGTTTCAGCTAAGATAATTCTTGAAAATGCAATCGCAGTTTTAAAACGAATTTAGTCGGTTGTGGTTTCGTCCGGGATTTTTCCGTCAGAGGATAGCAACGTTGCAATCCAACGTGTTGATGTGAATTGTGCGGTTGTAATATAAATAGCGGCTAAGATAGGGACACTGAAAAACATTCCGGCGGGTCCCCAAATCATCCCCCAAAATACCAAATTTATTAATATTGCCAGTGTAGAAATGTTTAATGTTTTACCGGTTAATTTCGGGTCAATAATGTTTCCAAAGACAATTTCCAAAGAAATCAGGGCAATTGCGGTGAATAATGCTAAATGCCATGTGTCGCCACTTATCAATGCAAATGAAATAGGCATCGCGCATGCCAATATAGAACCAATGGTTGGAATGTAATTAAGTATAAACATAATAAATGCCCATACACTTGCATATTCTAAACCGATAATCTTTAATGATATATATGCACATAAACCAGTGGCAGCAGAAATAAAGGTTTTTGTAAACAAATATTTTTTCATATTTTCATCAATGCTGTTTAATATAAAATGCAATTTTTTAGATTTTATCTTGGAAAGTGGCATCGCATCAATCTTTTTGTTAAAAGAACTTTGTTCTACAAACATGAATATTAAATATATTAATACCATTCCAGTAGAAGTAGCGAGCCCAGCCAATGAAGAGCCTATGTAACCAGCAACCTCGGGTAAATTAGGTATTAAATCAATGTTTATATTAATACCAATTATTTCTGAGATATAATTTGAGAATGTAAGTAATTTTTGTTGTAATATTGGTGTTGAATTATACAGTTCTATTAACATTGGTTTAATTTGTGTTGCAAACAAATATATAATGCCACCAACCGTTGCAAACGAAAATAATCCAGACACGAAATTATATAATTTTGTTGGTATTTTACATGCGTCAGTTGTTGTTCTATAACATGGCAGAATCTTTCTATAATATGCTGCGATAGCGTTTAATAAATACCATAAAAAAGTAGCGAACAATAACGGAATAAAAATCGAACGTCCTATCCATAAAATAAATATTAATGCTATGAAGAATATTAAATTGTTCATATAATTCCCTTTTATTTTATTACTGTGAAAACAGCAATTAACATAGCAATGTTTATGCAAACCGCGGTTAATGCATAACCTTTGTTAATGTTTTTAATAAAATCTGATTTATGTTTAACATACCATAATGTGTAAATTATCAGTAAAGCCAAAGATAGTATTAGTGTTGGCAAACCCGCCAGAATTGTTTTGCAGAATAACAAAAACAAAAATGTAAATAAAATATTATTAAAATTAGATACAACCCATTGGTTAAATTTATTGTACCATTTTGATTTGATTCCCAAATTATTTTTTATATTTTTGCCTTCGATTAAATATCCTGGTGTCCACATCAATAAAAATGCAAATGGCATTGATAATATTATTTTCCACGAAGAAATGCCGAGCGTTTGTGCGCGTTTATATTTTGCATAAATTCCAGATATTGCAACGCCGATTAAATATACTGCAAACAAAGCAATTAATGTGAATGCTATAAAAAATGCTGTTGGATGAAATATGTATGCCTTAACTATACTTTGTTTGATTGTTGCGCCATGCAAATCCAGAAAAAGTACTGTCAATAAAGATGTTAAAATGGAAATCAAAGATGAACCATTGGCTATTGCAATAAAATCATTTCGGTTCATTTTATCATGTGGTAATTTTTTTATCATGTAATATACACAAAAACCAAAAACCAAAACAAACAACATGTACATCGGTGCGAGAGTTGTTAGGTTAAATGCCGTTTGGATTCCTGCATAAATTACACAGCATAAAAATCCCAGTATAAAAAATGATAACGCAAAAAATATTGGTCTTGTCCACAACCATGTTTTTAATTTTTGTTCTGTAATATTTTTTTCCTGTCTCATGATTTTCACCTTTGTTGTATATATGCGCATATTATATCATAATTTCGCCGTTTGATAAAGTAGTTGTTTTTGTTATGTTTATAGCAGATGAAAAATTATCCTGATGCGATACAAATAAAAATGTTGTGTCTTGCATTTTATTTATACAATCAATAATTTGTTTTTGAACATCTTTGTCAGCCCCAGAATCTGGTTCGTCCAGTATTGCAAATTTTGGTTGTAATAAAATCAATCTTAATAACATTAATCGCTTTTTTTCACCGCCGGAAAATCCAACGTTTACATAACGATTCAACCAATCTTTTGGGATGTTTAATTGTTCACGTGCAGATTCTAATTTTTCTAAAAATTCCCCCATAGATAAATCACGACCTGTTTCAAAATGTTTATGGGCCATCATTACATGTTTTAAAAAACTTAATATGGTTAATCCTGGAATTTCAGGAACGTTTTGCGCCCCCAGAAAAATTCCCATCAATGCGCGCATGGTCGCATTTTCATGTGTTATATCTATCCCGTCAAACATTATTTTCCCAGAATCAATTGTATAGGAAAAATCACCTGCGATTGTATTTACCAAAGTCGATTTTCCCGAACCGTTATGTCCAGCCAATCTATAGCGTGCACCATTCGGAATAATCATGTTTATGTTTTTTAATAATGGTTTGTTGTCCATTGATACATAAAGATTTTTTATTTCTAACATTTTCTATTCTTTTTTTAATGTCATTTGTATTAACTGTTTTGATTCTACCAAGAATTCCATAGGTAATCTAGAAATTATTGGTGTTGCCATTGAGCCAATAATTAAAGCGATGGCTGTATCTTCGTCTAAACCGTTTTCCATGAGAAAAAGCAATGCATCTTTATCAATTGCGCCAGTTGTGGCTTCGTGAGATTGTTCGTTTTGTCCATTATTGTGGATAATTGTTGGAATTGTATTTGCAATTGCGTTTTTGCCTATGATTTTACTGTCGCATTTGCAGGCGTTTTTTCCATTAATCCCATTAAAAGAAACTAAACTGCGAAAAGTTTGACGCGAATTATCCAGTGCAACACCATATGAAACAATATTTGATTTAGTATTATTGCCGATGTGAATCATTTTTGTTCCAGTGTCAGCCTGTTGTGTCCCACGAGTAATAGATAAAGAATAAAAATCACTGTGCGAATCGGCACCATATAAAATTGTTGATGGATATTTCCATGTTATGCTGGATCCGATTTCAACTTGGGTCCAATCTAAACCAGCACCACGGTAACATTTTCCACGCTTGGTGACAAAATTCAAGATACCATTTTTTGAATGTTTAGATTTAGTATATACGGCGGAATCCCCCGCATACCAGTTTTGCACAGTTGAATATTTTACATATGCGTTTTCGTGGACAATAATTTCTACAACACCACTGTGTAATTGATGATTTGGTCGACGAGGTGCACTGCATCCTTCCATATAAGAAAGTGAAGAATTTTCTTCTGCGATGATAAGTGTTCTTTCGAATTGACCAATTTTTGCGGTTTCTATTCTGAAATAGCTGGCTAAATCAATCGGACATTTTACATTACGTGGTATATATACAAATGTTCCGTCTGAAAACACTGCTGCGTTTAATGCTGCAAAAAAATTATCTTTGTTTGAAACAACGGTGCCCAGGTATTTTTTTACTAATTCAGGATATTTTATAACCGCTTCGGAAAAAGGTAAAAATATTATACCGTGTTTATTTAATTCGTCAGTATATGATGTATGGACAGATTGACTGTCAATAACTGTATCTGTTGCCATACCCAACAGAGCGCGTTGTTCAGATTCTGGTAATCCCATCTTTTCGTATGTTTTTTTTAAATCGCTGTTGTCAACTTTTTTTACAGTATTGTAATAATTCAATGAATCGTAATCTATGGGTGCATAATCAATTTCAGCCCAATGTGGTTCAGACATTTTTTCCCATGCGTGAAAAGCATCTAAACGCCAATCTAATAACCAATTTGGTTCTTTGCGTTGTTTCGAAATTTCGCGAATAAGTTTTTCGTTTAATTTTGTCATTTATCTGTTGATGCTAATGCCTGGGCTTGGGCAAAAAACGTTAGTGATTGTCCCAAAAGTCCATCTGTGAATGTTGTTGATAAAATGCCGTCTGTGTCTGTTGAAGACATGTGTTGCAAAAACATGTTTGCACGATTCAGATAGTGCGATACATTATGGGAAATGTTTGAATCTAGTTTTATAGCGCGCCGTAATTTTTCCAATACAAATGGGTTTTTAGCGTATTCGTCCATGATTCCACCCAATGCACGCCAAAGTGGGTGTTCAGATGTTGTTCGTGGCATAACATCTATGGCGGCCATAATGGGAATCAAATCTTGCAATAAATCTTGATAAATAATTTCTGCTTTATCTGTCGTTTCATTTACAGAAAATTTGTTTTTAAGCACATTTTGAATTTTTACAATCAAATTGTATTGATAAGTCAAAGTTTTTTTCATTTCTTGGATGTGTTTGTGCATGTTAATTATCAAAAATAAAGCACCAACAGTGCATGTCGCACACAATATTATCGTAATAAACATGATAGTATTTTCCATTTTTTTACCCCAGTTTTAAATTTTTTACTGTTTAAGTATAACATGTTTTCCCGATTCGTGCGATTTTTTATCGCATTTTATTTTTTTGTGATTTTTATGTTTTTAACTCTTGCACAGATTCGGTCAAATTGTTATAATCATACATAAGTTAATAAAGAAAGGAAGAAATTATGTTCCAAAAATTTGGTGTTTTTATGGTTGTCGCGGGTTTTGTGGGGTGTGCGTTTGCTGCCGATATTCCACAGGTTGTCACATCAGAGATGTTTACGGATTCTGGGGAAAGAACAGTTGAGTATGCAGACCAAGAACCTGTGCAACAATATCAAGAATATTATGATGATTCTTATGTGACCCAGGATGTTCCTGTTTGGCCATTGGCTGGTTCAGAAGCAGATGTCGAAATTGCTTGTGCTGATGAGGTTAGTTGTGGGGTAGGCACTGATTATGTGTTTGATTCAAAGCCCGTGAATAATGTTAGTTCCAGGTTTATGACTACTGGCAAAGATAAAAAGATTGTGACCAAAGTTGGGGCAGGTTTGGTAATTGAAAACAACATTAATACCACAGGTAATGGGTGGAGTGGTGGTCCAAATATTTCAAATGGCATGATGGTTCCGGCTGGGTTTGATTATGAATGTGCTAATAATGCAGAAATGCCGCTGATGCGTCGTGAAATGATAGAAGATGACGGTGGGGCTGTGTTGGCTATGTCGCGCAGTTCGCGTAAAAACTGTAACGCTTATGCGGATTCTTATGCTATGTTTGCAAAACGTGCTGGGTTCAAACCAGAAAGCAATTCTGTCAGTTCTGTTGACGGTGGTGATGTTGCGAATGCCGGGGATAAGATTGCTGTGAATGAATATATTGACGAAGAAAATGATGGTTCTATTCAAGATCAAGTTCGTTCGTGGGTTGTTGTAAGTGGTCAGACATTACGTGAAGTTTTGCAGTCTTGGTGTGATAAATCTGGTTGGGATTTGGTTTGGACGACTGCCCGTGAATATCCAATAGAAGCAAGCGCTGTGTTCAAAGGGCGTTTTATGGATGTTGCATCGGCTTTGGTACGTAATTTTGAACGTGCAACACCGATTCCGTATGCTAAATTTTACAAAGGTAATCGTGTGGTTGTGGTTTCAACTGCGGAAGAATAAATATCCGTATAACACAAGGGACGGGGGGCAATATGAAGAAGCGTTTAAATATATTTTTTATGGTTTGTTGTTTGGCGGCTGGACTGGTTGGGTGTACGTTGCATGAATCCGCTAAAGTTTCTGCGACCGTGGATCAAAATTTTGTTAACGCATACGAAGCGTTTGAAATGGCAAAAAATCCCGGTGCCAAAGTTTCCGGGGATACAGTGTCTACATCCGAAGGTGTTTGGTTGGGAAACAAATCTACGTTATTAGAACATAAAAATAAATTGCCGTCTAAGTATGAAACAGACACAGGTATTACTATTTTGTTGAACGAACCCGTCACGTTGCAAGTTTTAGCAAACGATATTAATTCTATTACTGGTATTCCTGTAAAAATAGATAGCCAGGTTGATTCGGAAAAATTAAGAAAAACTGTTGATGTTGCTTATACTGGGTCGTTGTCTGGGTTGTTGTCTCAGATTGCTACGGACTTAGATTTGTTATGGTATTATGACAAAGATTCAATTGTTTTTTATGAAACAGAAACACGGACTTATACTTTGTATGCGTTGGGTACGGATGTATCATATCAATCTTCTGTTCAAACAGATAGTGGAAATCAGGTTTCATTAGAATCTACATTAAAAGAATGGGACGAGGTGGAATCTACGATAAATTCTATTATAAACAATTCTAAGAATGCCCAGTTTACCGTGTCCCGCAGTTTGGGAACGATAACTGTGACTGCTTCACCTTCTATATTAAATCGTGTTGGTGATTATATCGCAAAACAAAATAAGCGTTTGTCTCAATTGGTCACAATAGATGTAAAAGTATTACAGGTGTCTTTATCAAATGAATCTGCATTTGGGTTGAATTTAGCGGCGGCGATTAATTCTGCTTCTGGGTTGAATATCGTTGCAAATCCAAAAAATAATTTGGCATCCACTGAAACTTCCTCAATGAATGTTGCTGTGTTGTCAAATGCTGTATCTGCATTAACAGGTGCAACGCACATAGATGCATCAGGTAATGTTGTTGATGGTGCTTATACAAACGATCAAATTAATAATGGGTCTATGGCGCGTATCGCAGGAACTAATGCTTTGATAGAGGCTTTGGCGAAACAAGGTAAAGTGTCTTTGGTGACAAATGTGGGTGTGACGACACGTAATAATCGTGTTGCGCCTGTGACGAATACGAAAACAACAGGGTACATTAAACGATTCGAATCTCGTACGTTTACAACTGTGGAATCTAGTACGGTGGATCAAGATGATTTGGAAACTGGTTTTTCAATGCAGTTGTTGCCAAATGTATTGGAAAATGGAAAGATATTGTTGTTATTTAAAATGTCTGTACGAGAATTGTTGAAAATGTCAACGCAAACTATTGGTGCAGTCACATTACAATTGCCAGAGGTAGAAGAACGTTCGTTCATGCAAGAAGTTATCATGGAATCGGGTCAAATGTTGGTTGTATCTGGATTTGAAAAACAAAAGAATAATGATACACGTTATGGTTTGGGTGATGCCGACTTTATGGCGTTGTCTGGATCACGTGATACGTCAGCATCGCGTGAAGTGTTGGTGGTTATTTTGACACCGCAGGTTTTAGCTAGTCCGATGGATGCAGATCGTAATATTCAACAACATTGGGGTGCACCGTTGAATTAATATAATAAAGATAAAAAACAACCGCCGGTTGGCGGTGTTTTTTTGATATATTAAGCGTGAACAGATTTAATCACCGACACGTTGGCATACAAATAATATCCCAAGGCCGTTTTGGAAAAATTTAATTACGCGATTTTTGCAACTTTTTTGGCCAAACGTGCAACTTTACGAGAAGCTGTTTTCTTTGGCATTGTTTTGCCAGCCGCTTTCATGATTTTGCTTTCTGCGGCGCGTGCTGCGGAAATCGCTGTGGCTTTATCGCCAGATGCAATTGCAGTTAATGCCTTTTTAGTTGCGGTTTTCACGGCACTTCTGCGTGCAGTGTTAATAGCGTTCTTTTTTTCTGTTACTAAAATTCTTTTTTTACAAGATTTATGATTTGCCACTTTTTTTTCCTTTTGTTTTTAAGTGTTTTCATGTTATTGTATAGAAAACGAACACAAAATCAAGGAAAAATAATATGTATTATCTAATTTCTCTAATAATATCTTATTTATTGGGTTCTATCCCGTTTGGGTTGATTGTTGCTAAATTATTTAACAAAGGTGATATTCGTAAAATTGGATCGGGAAATATTGGGGCAACCAATGTCATGCGTGTTGGCGGATTGCGTTTGGCTGGATTGACTTGGTTGTTGGATATGTTCAAAGCTATATTTGCTGTGATGATTGGACGGTATGTGGGTGGTGAAGCCTTTGGTGTATGGTGTGGTTTTATGGCTATTATTGGGCATTGTTTTCCGATATGGTTGGATTTTCGTGGGGGTAAGGGGATTTCATCACTTTTTGGTGTGCTATTGGCGGTAAATCCGATTTTGTTTGTAATATGTGGAATTGAATGGCTGATTGTGGCTTTGTCAACTGGTTTTTCTTCGGCTGGGGCTGCGGTTGTTTTTTGTTTGATGCCTGTATTAGGTTTCTTTATTAGTTTTGGTGTAGGAATTGGATTTTTTGCTATTGCTTTGCTTTGTTTATGGCGGCATCGTGAAAATATTTTGCGATTGATAAGTGGTAAAGAATCAAAAGTTGAATGGAAATGGAAAAAATAATTTTTTTTCATTTATTTGTATTTGTTTTTTAGTCAATTTTATGTTATAATAGTGTCCAAAGAGAGGATACAGAATGAGATATTTCATGTCAATTGCGGTGTTGTCTTTGTTTGTTTTTGGGGCAAATGCTGCATCGAATTCTTCGCGTCCAGCAATGTCTGGCAAGATGATTATGGCTGCGCCGCGTGCGACGGCTTCTATAAATCAATTAAATGGTATGGCTTCGGTTGGGATTAAAAATGGTGTTGATGTTGCGGCACATACTGATCCGGTGGTTACTACGCCAGAAAAAAAGGAAGTTGATAAACGCGAAGCTGAACGTAATGCATGTATAAATAATAATATCGGAATTGGTAATACTTTTGTTTGGGCATCAAGATATAGTAATACTTCTAGTTATGCGAGTATGGTTGAGGATGTTGAACATCCTGAAAATAATGTGTGTTTTGTTCGTGTGGAATTAAAATCTGATGATGAATCGCGGATTTCCGTGTCTGATGTTCCGTCTAAATATTTTATGTGGGGTGAAACGATAGAATGTGGTTCATGGGCGAATGCCGCGGAAATGGAAAAACGTATTTTAGATGCCAAGAAAGGTGCACGTATTGGTGGCATAGTAGCCAGCAGTGTCGGTGGGGCCGGACTTGGGGTTGGGACCATGGAGTTATTTGGTAATAGATTGATAGATGGTAAGGTTATGGGACAAAAATCTACTAAACTAAGTGATGCTGATTTATATGTGTCGCAACTTAAAAGTTTAGAAGGAACATCTGAATACAATAGAATTGTCGATGCGTTGAATGTTTTAAAAACTTATAATTCAGGCAAAAACAATGAAGACGTTCGTGTCTTGATAGACAAGTTTGTAAAATAAAAAAGGAAGTAAAAATGAGAAAATATATTATTTTAGCTTTGTTGTTTGTCCCAATGGTGTCTTTTGGCGCATCGTCGGTTCGTGTATTGGGTGGGCAATCTGCGACACCTGCATCAACTACATCGGTTGCAAAAGTGACACCAGCTAAGCCTGCTGTGTCATCAGTTGGTGGTTCTGCGGTTTCACGTGTTGGGGCCGTGCGTGCGACAAATAAAACAAATGCGTCGACGTCATCAAGTGCAACATCGGCATCTACTTCGAGATTCCCTGTGATTACACCAGCACATTCGTATAGCAGTGTTGTAGCGCCAAAGCCAACGGGAACTACCAGCCAGCAACCTGCGCCTGCATCAGTTGATGTAGATGCTATTGTTAATAATTTGTTGCAGAATTATTACAATAAAACCGAAGTTAACAATATTGTCAATGCTTTGGAACCAACAGATGACCCAAGGTTTGATATGGTGCGCGTAAGTGATAGAAGCCCAGATAGTTATTGGCGCAATCATAAACTTTATCAACAACGTTTGGATGAGGGATATGTTTTTATGTGGGTTGAAGACTAATTGATTTTGTGAATTTTTTACTTAAAAAAGATTGTGGACTCGTCTACAATCTTTTTCGTTATGAATGATTTATTACAAAAACTTTTGATATTAAGAACAAATGGAATTGGACCTGCGAAGTATAACATGCTGATTGAACGGCATGGTTGTGATGCTGCGATATTAGATACGTTAAATTTAGACGATGATTTTATCGATTCTGTGAAACGTGAAATGGATTCGGCATATGAAATGGGCATAGAATATATTTGTGATAATGATTCGAGATATCCTGAAAATTTACGTAATGTAAAAAATCATCCAATTGTGATTGCTGCGCGTGGAAATATTGAAACTTTGAAGAAAAAAAGTGTGGCGATTGTTGGTACACGTCATTCCACAGCAGCCGGTATGAATTTTGTTTCTGAATTGGCACAAAGTTTTGCATCACATGATTATGCTGTGGTATCTGGTATGGCAATGGGAACAGATGCTGCTGCACATATTGGCGCATTAAAATCTATTGGAACAACAAACACGGTTGCTGTTTTGGCGGGTGGGGCAGATTATATATGGCCATTGGAAAACGAATCGCTTTATTATGAAATATTGGAACGCGGTGTCGTAATAAGTGAAATGCCCGTGGGATTTAAGCCAAACGGACAAAATTTTATTCAAAGAAATCGGTGGGTCGCGGGGCTTTCTGATTTTTTGATTATAAGCGAAGCAGATATGAAATCTGGCAGTATGGCCACAGCCCGATTCGCTTTGGATTATAAAAAGCGCTTATTTGCGGTACCTGGACACCCAAGTGATGCGCGTAGTGTTGGTCCAAATTATCTGATAAAAAATGGTGATGCAATATTATGTATGTCGGTCAAAGATTTTTTTGACGATGTTGATATGCAAAAAAATAAAAATAATGAAAAAAATTATGCATCAAAAAATGATATTCTTGATAAGTTAGGAATGATTCCGGTGTCAGAATCTGTATTGGCAAATCTTGTCAAAAAATCGATTTCGGAAATCAAAGCAGATTTGGTCATATTGGAATTACAAGGGCTAATAAGAAAACAAGATGGCGGGTATGTTTTAAATTGATTTTTTTTGTGTCTATACAGTGTATATACAAAGTGCGAAAAACCAATAAAAAAACGAATCGTTGTCAAAAAATAAATGTTGAAAAATGAATTAACATTTAGTTGCAAACCGAAATTAATCTTATACATTGTGAATCATCCAAACGGTTGATTTAAATCAATCAAAAGCGAGAGAAAGTGTAGGACGTGCATAAATATTAAATTTATATTTAACGTTTATGTGGGTGTGGTTTTGCGGCCATAAATAAAACGCTTGAACTCTTGTGCTGGAAGGAAAAGGAGTAAACGGCATGCAAGCAATAGCGATACAAAAAAATATAAATATAGAATCAATAAAGGGGGCATTCGCTGCCAAAATAGATTCTGGTGCATTTGCGACGTGGATTGCACCGTTAAAGATGGAATTGTGTCAAAATTGTCTTAACCTTGTTGCACAGAATCAATTCACCGCTGACTATGTTAGAAACGAATATGGAAATGTTCTGAAAAATATAGCAGCGGATTTTTCTTTGGATTTAAATATATCTGTTGGGGTTAGTTGCAATAACGTTGTTTCTGCAAATGACAATGTTGTTTGTGCGTATTCACCGTTAAAAAATAGCATTAATCAAAATGCGTTTGATGATTTTATTTGTTGTGATGAAAATATGTTCGCAGTTGCGGCGTGTAAAAAGATTGCGTTGGGTAATGCATCATTTTCACAACTATTCATATATGGCAATGGTGGTTGTGGCAAATCGACTTTGTTAGATTGTATTTGTAATTCAACGGAATTGCGTGTTGTCAGAATGACTGGCGGTCAATTTGTGTCTGATTTTGCACGTTCTTTGCGTGAAAAAACGATATTTTCATTCAAAGATTATTGTCGTAATTGTGATTTATTTATGTTGGATGATGTTTGTGCATTGGCGGGCAAACGTGCCACCACAGACGAATTTTTACAATTGATGTTAGATTTGAAAAGTGCCGGAAAAAACATAGTGTTGACTGCAAATTGTGCGCCGAATGCTTTGAATGGTTTTGACAGAAGAATTCAATCTTTGTTTGCGTCTGGTTTGGTTGTAGATATTGCTGCGCCGAACGCATATATGTGCAAGACTATGTTGGTTCGTGGTGGTGTTGATGAAGTTGTTGCCAAAGAATTGTGTCAATCTGTGGCTGGGGATGGACATTTGGTAAATGGTGTTATAAACAAAATTAAAACTTATACAGAATTGATGGGTGAACGTGTTGATATGAACATTGCATCACGTTTATTGGGTGATTTGTTGCAAAAGAACAAGACACCGATTGCGATGGTGAAATCTATGTGTGAAAAAATGTCATTATCTTATGATGAAATATGTGGTAATGCGCGGACGCGTCGGTTGGTTCGTGCGCGTCAGATTATGATGGCGGCTTTGAAACAATCGACAAATTTATCATTGACTGAAATTGGTAATGTATGTGGTGGACGTGATCATGCTACTGTGGTTTATGCGTTATCGCAAATTGAAAAACAAAAGGGTGCAGATTTGATATTAAATGCTGAAATTGATGACATGGTAAAGGTTTGTAAATAAAAAGTTTTGTTCCATTGGAACGAAAAAGGGGGAAAAGGGCAATCCGCACATTTTTTTGCGGATTGTTTTTTTTAGTTTTGTTTATAATTAAAATATGATAGAATACGTAACATGAGTAAATGGAAAATGATTTTGACAAAGTTGACGAATCCGCGCAAAGCCGCAGAAACCTACACACACACACACACACACACACACACACATCTAAACCATTGCTG
>JAEEGL017092026.1_pt1 | contig 15103 bp, 13 predicted proteins | sample 9134231 | NCBI WGS metagenome assembly JAEEGL01 (sample SAMN16246548, study PRJNA631951) | gut metagenome | biome: gut microbiome; feature: rumen; material: fiber-attached | host: Bos | place: Iran: Karaj | collected 2018-10 | reverse complement strand
CTGTCCGGCTGTCCCGGCCTTTTCCTTTCCGGCATGAGAAGAGACTATGTCTTTGCATACAAGTGTAACCGTAACTCCGTAGTCTTCAAGATCTTCAAGGACCATTACTCCGTCCTTTACAGTGCCGTCAAAGGTGGCTCCGCCTCCCTCGCCATGGAAGTTTTCTCCGTCAAGCTTCCATTTGAAGTTTCCACCCTCGTCACCACTTTGAAGGTGTGCCTTACCGCCCTTCTTAAGCTCAATGGTAAGACCATCTTCCCATACATCCTTTACATTCAGCTCTATTCCGCTCATCTTTGCGGTAGTTGCCTCATAGACGCCAAGGTTCGGATCGTCCGCGCCGCTGTCGCTTCCACATGCAGTAAACAGAATCGTTGTCAAAGTTAATACTGCACAGGTAAAACTCCTTAATACTATTCCGCTTCTCTTCATTTTTTATCCCCCTCATAATGCTAAAAATATGTTACTTACCAGCCCTGAAGGTCATTTTCGTCCTTCTTATCGCGGCTCATAAGATCCATGACCGCATCTTTGGCCGATTTTCCACCAAACAGTACTTCGTTGACCTGCTCAACTATTGGCATCTCAACCTCATATTTCTTCGCAAGTTCCAGCGCTGCAGCAGCACTGTTTACACCCTCAACTACCATCTTAACTTCTCCGGTAGCTTCTTCAACTGTTTTCCCCTGTCCTATGAGAATACCTGCCCTCCTGTTTCTGGAGTGCATGGAAGCACAGGTTACAACAAGATCGCCGATTCCCGAAAGTCCGGAGAAGGTTTCATAGTCTCCACCCATGGCAGCACCAAGTCTGGACATTTCAGCTATACCTCTCGTAATAAGAGCAGCCTTGGCATTATCACCATATCCAAGTCCATCGCATACACCGGCAGCCAAAGCTATTACATTTTTAAGAGCTGCTCCGATTTCAATTCCAAGCATGTCCGGGCTAGTGTAAACTCTGAAGGTATCAGCCATAAACGCATCCTGAACAGCCTTTGCAGATTCCTTTGAAAATGCGCTGACTACGATAGTTGTAGGAAGGTCTTTTCCGACTTCCTCTGCATGAGATGGGCCTGAAAGTACAGCCACGTCACTACCAGGAAGAACATCCAGAATTACATCAGACATAAGCATAAGGGTGTCAGATTCTATACCCTTAGCGCAGTTAACTATTATCTGATGGCGGTCATCCTCATTTGCAAGAAATGGCTTCATTTTCTCACAGACTTCACGAATGGCAACTGAAGGGACCGTTACTACTATCATGTCCTTATCCCTGAGCGCATCTTCCATGTTGTCGGTAATTTTTATTGAACCATCAATTATTACTCCGGGAAGTTTATCCTTATCTTCCCTGTTAATCTTCAGTTTTTCAGCAGATTCCCTGCTTCGTGCCCAAATAGTTACGTTTGCTCCGTTTTTCCATAGTCTCCTTGTAAGTGCGATTCCCCAGCTTCCTGAGCCTATGACGGCGATGTCCATACTATCCAAGTTGTCCTCCTTAATCTATCTTATTCTTCTTCCAGATGTAGGTTTTTCTTTCCTCACCTCTGATCAGTCTTCCAATATTGGTTCTGTGCTGATAAAAGGCAAGAGCTGTCATTGCAAAAGCAATAATATATATTTCAATAAGATTAGCCTGTGATATATTGCCAAGCAGTCCCATCTGTCCTTCTACAATCAGTTGTATAAAAAATACAGTGTACAGGCACAGTGAGCCAAGAGATACATAATGTGTAATGTTAAATGGAATAAGGAATCCCAAAAGTCCGCCTAATATAAATGATGGCTTAAAGGCTACTATGTATCCTGCTGTGCAGGCGATTCCTTTGCCTCCCCTGAAATTCGTGTAAAAAGGGAAGTCGTGTCCCAAAACACATCCGGCAGCAGTATATATTTTCAAAAGATATTTCATATCTGCATAGCTGTCTCCGAGTAAAAACCTGCAGACGATTGAAGATACAATTACTGCGGCTATGCACTTGAGCATATCGGCAAAAAGTACTGTGAATCCGGCCTTTGGTCCAAGTGCCCTCAAAGTGTTTGTGGTTCCTGCGTTACCGCTTCCAACACTCCTGATGTCTACACCTTTCATGTTGCAGTATATAACTGCTGACTGAATAAGTCCGAAGGCGTAGCCTATAAGTAAGCATATAGGTCTTGCTATCATTATAAATCTCCTTCCATACCCCTCATCCGGCACTTCGTGCCACCTTCCCCCCAAGGGGAAGGCTTTAAATTTAATTGCCCCTTCTCGCAATTGTAGAAGGCTTTTATTTTATTCTATATCTTTGTATAAGATACGATCACTTCTTACCTGTTTTGTCGTTGTTTCTCTCACGGATAATGAACTTTAAGGGAGTTCCCTTGAATCCGAAAGAAGCACGAATCTGATTCTCGATATATCTTGTATATGAGAAATGCATCAGCTTTTTATCATTAACAAATATAACAAAGGTCGGGGGCTTAACTGCAGCCTGGGTGATGTAGTAAAGCTTAAGCATCTTACCTTTGTCTGACGGAGGCTGCTGCATTACAACTGCCTGCATCATAATCTCATTAAGGACACCTGTTGCAACTCTCATTGCATGATTCTCGCTTACTGCATCAATCATGTCGTAGAGCTTAACAAGTCTCTGTCCGGTCTCAGCGGATATAAAGATGATTTCAGCATAAGGCATGAATGAAAGCGTGGTTCTTACGTCCTTAGTAAATTCATTTACTGTCTTGTTGTCCTTTTCAATAAGATCCCACTTGTTTACGGCAATGATTACGCCCTTTCCTCTGTCATGGGCTATACCTGCGATCTTCGCATCCTGCTCGGTTACACCTTCGTCCGCGTTTATAACGATAACAGCCACATCTGCACGCTCAACAGCGGTTACGGTTCTGAGGATCATGTACTCCTCGAGCTTTTCCTTTACCTTGTTCTTCCTGCGAAGTCCGGCTGTATCAATGAAAGTATACTTCTTGCTATTATACTTAACTTCCGTATCAATCGCATCTCTGGTAGTACCTGCAACATCTGATACGATCAGTCTGTTCTCGCCGCAAAGTCTGTTTATAATTGAACTCTTTCCAACATTAGGTTTTCCGATAACAGCAACCCTGATGGAATCATCCTCTTCCTCATCAGCATCTGATGCTGTGAAGTTTTTGGTAACCTCCTCAAGAAGATCTCCTATTCCCTGCTTATTGGCAGCACTTATAGGAAAAGGCTCTCCGATTCCCAGATTGTAGAATTCATAAACATCCATGGAATCTCTTTTAAAGCTGTCCACCTTATTTACGCAAAGTACTACAGGCTTTCTGGACTTTCTAAGCATATCCGCCACCTGAGAATCCGCATCTGTTAGTCCCTGCTTTACATCACACATGAAAATAATAACATCCGCAGTCTCTATTGCTATCTCTGCCTGATCACGCATCTGCGCAAGTATTGTATCATTTGTATCAGGCTCAATACCACCGGTATCAACCAGTGTGAAGTTATAGTTAAGCCACTCCACATCCTGATAGATACGGTCTCTTGTTACACCCGGTGTATCTTCTACTATGGAAATATTTTTGCCGGCTACCGCATTAAAAAGTGTGCTCTTTCCGACATTAGGTCTTCCAACAACTGCAACTATATTTTTTCTTTTCATATATTACCATCCTGTTCAAAAATAAGTCCCCTGATGAAATCCATTCCCCCACTTTTAATAATACGAACCTTTGTGCCAAGCTCACGCTCGATATCACTTACTCTGACATCATCCAGAAGATAATCCTCGCCTGCCCTCAGAACATTCTGCGGAAGTATCAGCGCATCTCCAAGCTTCTGTCCTCGAAGCTGCTCTATTATATCCTGTCCTGTCAAAAGTCCCGTAACAGTAATTCTCTCTCCGAAAAAGTTATTGGTTATCTCATGGACATGCACCGTAAGATTCGGAATTACCTTTGTAAGCTTCTCTGTCATCTTACAAATGTAGGGATAAATAAGCTTACCGCTTGCAGTAGAAACCTCGCTCTCATAAGTAGCAAGATCTATTCCCTCAATCCCGTTTTGTTTAACATCCTCAAGTGCCTGATCAAACTCATCCAGAAGAAGCCTTACCATTCCGACACCATTTTCAAGCTGGCCATAATCATCATAGATATCCGCATCAGGAATCGGAAGCTCTGCTATCATGTACCATTCATCCGACGCATGTACAAAATGATCTCCGTATTCCTCATAGGATTTTTCCTGCCAGTATTCTATCTCCTCAATAACCTTACGTGCATCCTCTTTTTCAAAGGGCTCAAGTGGATACAGGCCCTCTCTGAACTTGGAGAGTCCAACAGGAACCACGGATACACTCTTAAGATTCGGTCTGTAATTATACAGGTCCGTAAGCGATCTGTGAAGCTCTGCCCCGTCATTAACATCCTTACACAAAACAATCTGACCGTTGAGCTCTATTCCGCTGCCCTCTGCACAAAGCTTATCTACCTTTTTCAGTGCTTCGCCCGCAAAGCGGTTATTTAGCATTTTGCATCTAAGCTCGGGATTTGTTGTCTGGAAAGATACATTGATCGGTGACAGATGATACTTAAGAATTCTGTCAATATCCTCATCGCTCATGTTTGTAAGGGTTACATAGTTACCCTGAAGAAATGACAGTCTCGCATCGTCATCCTTGAAGTATAAGGTCTCTCTCATTCCCGGAGGCATCTGATCTATAAAACAAAATATGCACTTATTACAACAAGACCTGTAGTCATCCATAAGTCCGTTATCGAACTCAATACCCAGATCCTCGTCATAATACTTCTCGATTTCAAGTTCCCACTCCTCGCCATCAGGCTTTTGCACAAGAAGTGTCAGTTCCTCATCCTGAACCATATACTGATAATCGAAAATATCCTTTATTGGCGTATCGTTTATTGCAAGCAAACGATCCCCGGCAGCAATCTCCATTTCCTCTGCTATGCTTCCGGGTTCTACCTTTTTTATTAAATGTCCTTCGTTTTTCATAATAGTGATTGTACCATATCTTGACGTATTAGCATATGATACAATAATATAGTAGCGTAAAAAAATCTATATATTCATATATATGTTAGGAGATAAAATGCCTGATTTTCATAAGTTAGACTCATCAATGCCTGTTGCACCGCTTGCTTTCATTGTAATGGACAGCGCACACGACCTTGGCGAACTTGTTAATTCACACCTTGTATCCTTTAGACACGATCTACATGACACTCCCGGTAATGATCCCGCTTTTCAGGGTTATGTCAGAGATGACTACCGGGTAAAATTCTCCAATCCGCGTTTCGGGAGCGGAGAAAGTAAAGCTCAGATGCGTGAATCCGTTCGCGGCAAGGACGTTTTCATTCTTACGGATGTCATGAATCACAGCATGACTTATAAAATGTTCGGTTACGATAATTACTACTCTCCCGATGATCACTATCAGGATCTTAAGAGAGTTATCGCTGCCATCAATGGTAAAGCAAGAAGAATAAATATCATCATGCCTTTTCTTTATGAAGGCAGACAGCACAATAAGAATAATCGCGAATCACTTGATGCTGCCGTAATGTTTTCAGAGCTTTATAAAATGGGCATCAGCAACTTCATCACCTTTGATGCGCACGATCCCAGAATTTCAAATGCCGCACCTATATCCGGCTTTGACAATTTCATGGCTTCTCCTCAGTTTATGAAGGCTCTTATTTCCGAGATTGATGATCTTACCGTTGATAAGGAACATCTCACTGTTATAAGCCCGGACGAAGGTGCTTTGGACAGAGCTGTGTATTTCTCAAATGTTCTTAATGTTGATACAGGAATGTTCTACAAGAGACGTGATTACAGTAAGGTTGTCAATGGTTCAAATCCTATTGTTGCTCACGAGTATCTCGGTTCCTCCATTGAAGGCAAGGACGTTATCATTATTGATGATATGATTTCTTCCGGCTCCAGTATGATAGACACCTCTCGTCAGCTCAAGAAAAAGGGTGCCAAACGCGTATTTATCTGCACAACCTTTGGTCTTTTCACTAATGGTATTGAGGTTTTTGATGAAGGTTATGAAAAGGGCGATTTTGATGCACTTATAACTACTAACCTGATTTATCAGAATCCTGAATTTGTAAAAAGAGAATACTATCACGTAGCTGACATGAGTAAGTTCATGGCGACCATAATTGATTTCATGAATCATGATGATTCCTTAAGTAATGTTATTACTCCTACTGAGAAGCTTCATAGTATTTTGAAGAAGTATAATTCGAGAAGTGTTAAGACTGAGGATTTGTTTGACTAATAAAATACAGACGGTTGAGTCCCCTCATCCGTCTGCTTCGCAGACACCTTCCCCCCAAGGGGAAGGCGTTTTTTATGATTATCTATCCCTTAAAACAGAGTTTTTTATGATTATCTATCCCTTTAAACAGAGTTTTTCATGATTATATCTATCCCTTTAAACAGAGTTTTTCATGATTATATCTATCCCTTTAAACAGAGTTTTTTATTATTATCTATCCTTCAACATTGTCCAGCCTTTTAGTCTGTTTTTTCGGAGGCAGGGTTGCCGTTACTGAATTTTCCTGTTTCGAAGGCGACATTTGCTTTGAAAAGGTCACCGTCAAGGATAATTTCGAACTCTCCGCCCATGGCTGTTGTAAGGCTCTTGGCGATTGACAGTCCAAGTCCGGAGCCTTCAGTACTTCTGGAGATATCTCCTCTGATAAATCTCTCTGTCAGCTCATCGGCTTTAATGTTCAGCTCGTTCTTAGAAATATTTTTCACTGAAAAAATAGCTTTATGAGTGTCATTATCCAAATCCACTACAATCAGATCCATGTAAACTCTAGTGTTAGGAAGCGCATACTTGCAAACATTATTGAGAAGATTCTCAATAACCCTGTAAAGCTGCCTTGCATCCGCATGAATATAGACATCATACTTATCGCATTTTAATATCGGAACCAGATCGAAGCTGTCAAACTTTTCATAAAATTCTCCGAGAACCTGATTGACAAACTCAGCATAATTAAGCTCTGAGAAGTTCAGAGTAATATTACCCGAAGAAATCTTTGAAGCTTCAACAAGGTCATCCGTCAGCTGACGGAGTCTTTGCGACTTATTGTCGAGAATTCTTATATATTCGCTAACCTTAGGATCATCAATGTTTTCACGTTTCAAAAGATCCACATAGTTAATTATTGATGTGAGCGGCGTCTTAATGTCATGTGAGACGTTTGTTATCAGGTCAGCCTTAAGCTTCTCATCTCTCATACTGCGGTTGACCGCTTCTTCTACAGATGAAGATATTTTGTTAAGTTCTTCACCCATATAAGTGTTTGCTCCATGAAGCTTACTTATGTCTATTTTGACATCAATCTCGCCCTTACCTATTCTCTGAAGCGCGTCAATGATTAAAAATTTATCCTTATTCAGATTTATGATATATATTGCAATTGCCACGTCAGCAACAATAACAATTACAATACCTACTATGCTCCATCTGAGTATCAGATAAAGATGAATTATAGCCGACAAGATATAGGGCACAACTGTCCTTACAAACAGATTCTGCTTCAATGTCATCTTGTCAAATATTTTACGGACTACCTCAGCGCTATACTTAAGCAATGACGTCTTATAGAGATATCGGGCCTTTGCTCTTCTGATGATGCTATATAAAGCATAGGCAAATGCATTATCTCCCGCAAAGGCAAGAGCACCTGCCAAAGCCGCCATATTTAGTGTATTACTGCTTACGGAGGGATAGTTATTTACCGAAAACTGGAATAATCCAAAAAGTATCCCAAATACTGCCGCCGTAAAAAGTATCACCAGCTCGATAGGAATCATATCTATACGTTCTATTCCGCCAACTGTCCCATCGGAATATTCAATTCGGCCCTCGTAAATAGCAAGATAGATAAGAACCATCAGGTATACAATCGCAAAGAAGACAATTATTATATGAAGCTGCCTATAGTAAGGCATATAACGATTGAATGCATCCTTGCCGATTTTGAAATCATCCACATTTGCTGTCTTATTAACATCAACAGCAAAATAGAACTTCATCTGATCGGGATAGGTATACTGGAAATTCCCAAGAATCTGCCTTAGCGTATCCTCGTCAATCTGCGTATTCGTAGAATATTCAATATCATAGGGACAATAATATATATATCTTCCATAGGATTTGAAAACATCCTTCAAATTAAGGCCATTCGTTCCGTTCTTCAGTGAGTCAACATTAGTGAACACTTCCGTTCTGGCATTAATTGTTCTTGTTATATAGTATCTTAAATTTGTTTTATAAAAAGAGTACTTATCCGCATATTCCATGTAGCGTTCATAACTGGCTGCCATTGTAGATGCAGTCTCAGTTATATTGCCACACAGCTCATTATACTCATCCCAGTCTGATACTATATCCTCAATATTTTCATTGTAAACCGTCTTGTATCTTGGAACCAGAACCGTATGAAAGCCTGCTCCGTTCTTATCTGCTTCCTTCACATTAGTTCGAACGGTATTATTATCAAGCTGTGAATTCAGGAACGCATTCATTCCACCTTCTACATTATTTTTTTTAAGGTGAGTATAAACCGTTGTCGACGAAAGATAATTCTTGCTCTCTGAGGCAGTAAAATTGACATCCTCATACTCAAAGCCGTTCTGTGACCACTTGATAAGGTTGGATACAGGATAAACCGCGGTAATATAGTCTGACTGAAGAGCACTGTTTCTGTTTATGAAAGCAGTTACATCAATGCTTTTATTGCCATCATATGCACCATCTGTTTCAAAAAGAGTCTGATAGGCGGATAGCTCTACCACCTCTCTTAAATTGTCCTTAAGTATCTCATTAAAAAGTCCCGAATCCGAGTAAGATAATTCACTGTCTTCATTTTGAAGATTGTAAACATGACCATCCGAGCCCATGAACGAAGACCCTTTATATATATATAAGATCAGTGCAAATACAATTGCTATACATATATGCAGGAATATCCTTAAGATGTATCTGCTGATCCAGGACATTGTCTTATGCTTCAAAAATTTATCTACCATGATCAATCCTCAGTATCAATCTTGTAGCCTACGCCCCATACAACTTTCAGATATTTAGGATTTTTAGGATCAATCTCTATTTTTTCTCTTATATGTCTGATATGTACCGCTACGGTATTATCAACAGATACGGCATTTTCATTCCAGATGTTTTCATATATCTGATTTATTGAAAATACCTTTCCCTTGTTTTTAAGAAGAAACATAAGAATGTTATATTCAATTTTCGTTAACTTAACCTCTTCTCCGTCCACAGTAACGGATTTGGAATTATCGTTAAGCACAAGTCCTCCCGCCTGGAAAACAAACTCATCATCTCCCTCTTTATTATCAGCGTTTCCAAGCTGAGTATATCTGCGAAGGTTGGATTTGACTCTTGCAACAAGCTCAAGCGGATTAAAGGGTTTTGTTACATAATCATCCGCTCCGATATTAAGTCCTAGAATCTTATCCGCATCCTCAGACTTTGCAGAAAGAATAATGATCGGAATTGAACTCTGCTCCCTGATTTTCATGGTACATTGAATTCCGTCCATAACCGGCATCATTATATCGATTATCGCAGCGTGTATTTCATTCTTCTGTACAATTTCAAGGGCCTCAAGGCCATTATATGCCTTAAAAACATTGATGCCTTCCTGCTTCAAATATATATCGATCGCTTCAACTATTTCCTTATCATCATCACAAACCAGTACGTTCTGCACTTCTTAAATCCTCCTGAAAATGAATTATGTCACCACTATCTTGATGGAATGTATGAAAAAGCATTTTTATGCCATCTTATATGAACCATTGATGTTTCGTCAACCATTATAGCAACAACATCGTATCTTATTGGCTGATATTCACTTATGCCAAACCTCTTACGGTAAAAATCAGAAACGCGGCAGATTATCCTTTGTTTGCGATAATCAACCGCTTCCTCCGCCTCCCCAAAGCGTGTACCTGTTCTGTATTTTACTTCTATAAAACAAATATATTTATCATCTTTTGCTACAATATCTATTTCACCTGACTTACTTCTGAAGTTTCGGCAGATTATTTTGGTGCCGTTTTCAGAAAGGTATTCGGAGGCGAGATTTTCGTAGTAGGTACCTATTTGTCGCTTATTCATTAATATATACCGTCATCTTCTTAATATCCCCTCATCCGTCAGCTTCGCTGACACCTGTCTTCGCTCCGCTTCGGTCCGCGCAGAACAATCGTCCCCTGGACGATTTGCGCCCCCAAGGGGAAGGCATTATTTAAATATGCTTTATATTATATTTATCTAAATACTCTTGTTTTACTTTAATATGTTCTTCTCTTTCGCACGGATTTTGTCCATAGCATCTACGAATACCAGGATTTCTGCCACAACCTCGTAGAGTTCCGGCGGAATCATCTCGCCGATTTCCAGCTTGGAAAGAGTATCTGCCAGCTTGCTGTCCTCATGAATCGGGATATCCTGTTCCTTTGCGGCATCAATGATTTTCTCTGCCACAAGTCCCTGGCCACTTGCTATGACGCGGGGCGCTCCGTCTTCATTGGGATCATATGCAAGAGCTATCGCCTGCTTTGGCTTACCATCCTTAGCTTTTCCCTTTTCTTTGTTTAACTCTGCCATATTCTGCCCCCACCTGGAAGTGTATGTACAACAGTTATTCGCCTCTTATGCTCTTGCGTCGAAAGATGTCATAGAAAGAAAAGCAGTTTTCTTGGCATCAAGTATTGCCTCTACCGGAGGATCCTCACTATCTGTATCCTGATCCGTGTGAAGCATCATTCTTGCCTCCATGTTGTAACCGCGTTTGTTTAGTCTGTCCGACAATTCATCTATATGCTCAGCGATAAGATCAATTACAGATTCATCAGCTACATAGAAGTTTGTCTTAACGTTGTTATCCTTCATTTTCACGTATACATCCAGAGGACCGAGGTTATCCATATCAAGATGTAAAATGGCACTTACCGTATCACCGGGTTCAAATTTGCGCTTACCGTTAGAGTAAACATAAAGGTCGCCATGAGCTTCCTGATCAGCCATTTTAAGCGGAAGCTGGACATAATGAAACATCTGATTAAGCTGATTCATGAAATCTATATTATTCTGTAAATTAGCCGCACTCTGGGCAACCTTACTATCCGATCCAAGAGCTGTAGTCAGCTGCTGTGTGAGCTGTTTTGCCTGAGCATTAAGACGCTCATACAGGTTTTGAACATTCTCCTTTACACTGACATCATCCGGTTTCAGAAGCCATTCATCCTGCATTATACTCTTCATAAGCTTATTGTATTCGTTGTTCCCGAAAAGCTTTGTAAAGGCTTTCTCAGCACCCTCTGAGGAATGTGCTGATGAAGTATAAGCTTCTGCAAGTTCCTTCAGAAGAGCTGTCTGATCTATCTTTGCAGGACTATCAGACTGGAGCTGTGCTATAAGCTTTTGCATCTGGGGGCCTGCAGTTCCTGTATTTGTATTAAGCTCCTTTATTATATTTGCAAAGTTATTGCTAAGTGTAATTGTAGGTGCTTCTGCTTTGGGCGCCTGTCCCTGAATAGGTTCTCCCTGTAAGGAGGCACCTTTCTGAGCACCCTCTGCAGCTTCAGGACTTCCTTTAAGTACAGCATTTTCAGTAGTTTCAGGCATATCCTTAACCGCAACTTTTTCACCGGTTTCAGGATTTATCACTGCCTCAGAATTAGAATTATCAGCTGCTTCAGGATTCACTTTTTCCGATGTATTATCACCTGCTTCAGTGGCTTTTAGAAGCGTATCACCTGTCTCCGCTTCAGCTTTTACTGTTTCAGCTTCAACTGCTGCATTAGTATTAGCTTCTCCTGTTTCCATGCCCTGTTCCTGCATAACTATGGTGCCAGTATTGGAAGTATTTGTATTTGCCACCTCAGGATTAGACATATTTCCTTCAGGAATCACTGCTGTTTCTTTGCCGACAGTCATCTGTTCCATCTGCTCTGCTCCCTTTGAGAGCATATCCAAAATACCTCCATAAAGGTCATTTGCAGCTTTTCCCTCACCATTTTGGACAAGCTGGTTATAAGCCTCAGGCAGGTCATCCATAATTGAATTCATAGTTTCGACAACCTGATGCTCATAATTTTTGTAGCTTTCAAACTGAAGTACATTTTGTTCGTTAATGGGAATATCGAGAGCCTTCATCTGAACCAGAGTCGAGGCATCGGTATTTGGATGAGAATTTATGATGTCATGCATGGTATTCAGGGAATTCTTATCAATTCCCATTCCGTTTTCCATCATGCTCTTAACCATGTTTACAGTATCCTGATTAACCTCAATTCCTGCGGCATTCAGGGCCTTTAAAGTAGTCGGATCTACTGCTGTATTCTCATAAAGAGGTGTAAGAGTTATCTGATTAGATACTCCGCGAACTTCGAAGGAAACAACCTGCCCCTCCCTAAGATTCATTCCATCCTGCAGCTTGGCGGATATAACCATATCATCGCCGAGCCTTATCTGAGCATTTTTTACACCGCCCTCATCTGTCATGGAAATAATCTTGCCGGAAAGTCTCTCACCGGTCTCCAAAGAGCGCAAAGATTCCTGCGATTCTGAGGCATTCTGCTTTATAATTCGTCCATCGACCTGTACCGCAGGTCTGTTGGAGGTCAAATTTTGAATGATACTCATGCAGGCTCACTTTCCTAAGGTATATGAATACCCTCATCCGTCAGCTTCGCTGACACCTTCTTCTATATAAAATTCTTAATAAAAGACCTTCTATGTATCTCACAGGGGCCGTTTTTCTTAAGTGCCTCTATATGGTCGGCGCTTCCATAGCCCTTGTTATGAGCAAAGCCATAACCGGGATACTTATCGTCCAGTTCTGCCATAAGATGATCCCTGGTAACCTTGGCAATTATGCTGGCAGCTGCAATCGAAACACTCTTAGCGTCACCTTTTATAATGGATTCCTGCTTATACTCCTCGAGCTGAGGAATATGAACAGCATCAATCAGAAGAACATCCGGTTTAACTGACAAATTGCTGACAGCCTTAGCCATAGCCTCATATGTTGCCTGTAAAATATTTATCTCATCAATTCTGTTATGATCACTGAATCCTATTCCAACAGATATTGCCTTATCATAAATCTCGCGATAAAGCTCTTCTCTCTTTTTTTCGGATAATTTCTTGGAATCATTTATATAAAGAATCTCAGCATCCGCAGGGAGAATTACCGCAGCGGCGTAAACAGGTCCCGCAAGCGGCCCCCTACCGACTTCATCTATACCGCAGATATATTTTTTATCTGCATGAAGCCTCTCATATGTACGCATTTCATAGAGTCGTTTTTGCTCATTTTCAATTGCGGTAATATGCTTTTTTGCAGATTCAACGAGCTTAATTACTCCTGCTCTTGTGTCATCTTCGTACTTCTTGCAAAAAAGCTGATAATCCTCAATTCCCAGAGCCCCCTGAAGCTCCAGCTTAATATCCCCGATTTTCTCAGTCATTTTTAGTATTTTCCTTATTCTTATCTATTATTCCAAAGGTTGAGAAGGGATATATTCTGAGCCAGGTTCTTCCGATAATATCAGATCCCTTGATATTACCAACACTGGGTTCTCTGGAATCCATACTGTAGTTTCTGTTATCTCCCATAACAAAATACTCGTCCTCGCCAAGTGTTATGGGTTCCGCAGCTCTTCCGGGATTCTGGATTATCTCTGCTCCGTAATGCTCCTCAAGAATCTCACCATTAATGTAAATATTTCCGTCGTAATCGATTTGTACAGTCTCCCCCGGGAGTCCGATAACTCGCTTTATAAAGTATTCACTTGGATCCTGAGGATATGGAAAAATTACAATATCAAAACGCTTGGGATCCGAAAATCTGTAGGTAATCTTATCCGCCATAAGAACATCTCTGTCATGCAGTGTATACATCATAGATTCACCATCAACATCAGTTCTCTGAGCTACAAACTTCATAAAGCACCATGTTGCTACAACAACAATTAAGATTGTAAGAATAGTACTTCCTGCACTTTGTAAAAAATCTTTCATCTTATTCATATCGGTCTCTCCAACGAAATTTTTCCAAGTCTCCCGTTTCTAAAGTCATCCAAAAGCTGCATGCAGGCTCTGTCTATGTCTGCCTTGCCCCCTTGTTTAATAAGCTTTCTGTTATCGGCAATCGCCGTCAGAATAGATGACTCGGGAGTTTCATAAGGATCCTCTTCATAGAGGAGTTTCTGCTCTTGTGTAACTCCGTACTTCTCAGCAAGTGTGCCCGGATACCACTCCTCAAGAATTCTGATAAGACTGACTGCCAGCTCGCCCTTATCCAGATTTTCATCATTCATGGAGCCTATAAGTGCCAGATGAAGCCCCACTGTCTCATCCTCAAACTTGGGCCATAAGACACCCGGAGTATCAAGGAGCTGTAAGTTTTTCCCAAGCATTATCCATTGTTTTCCTTTGGTAACACCGGGCTTATTACCGGTTTTGGCAGCTGCCTTACCGGAAATTCTGTTGATAAAGGTGGATTTTCCAACATTGGGAATACCTGCTACCATAGCCCTTATTGGTCTGTTTACTATACCCCTTTTTTTATCCCGTTCTATTTTCTCGCGACAGCTCTCAGTTACCTGATCAAGAACCTGTCTCACCTGAGAGCCTGTCTTGGAATTCATTTCCATAACTCTGGCTCCGGTATTGGTAAAATACTCAACCCATTCCTTACTGATATTAGGATCTGCAAGATCCGCTTTATTTAAAATTACAAGCCTGGATTTATTTGCTCCAAGCTTATCTATGTCAGGATTTCTACCTGACATGGGTATTCTGGCATCTGTAAGCTCAATGATGAGGTCAACCATACGTATATTTTCCTGCATCATACGCATTGCCTTGGTCATATGACCGGGATACCACTGATAATTATTCATATTCTCTACCTTTATTATTCTATAAGGCCGGTCTTGCCTTCCTTAGATCCGTAGGAAAACCATGCCTTCCCCGCAATGGTAGCAGTCTTAACTATGCCTATATTGGCACTTCTGCTGT
>JAEEGL016410176.1_pt1 | contig 15103 bp, 11 predicted proteins | sample 9134231 | NCBI WGS metagenome assembly JAEEGL01 (sample SAMN16246548, study PRJNA631951) | gut metagenome | biome: gut microbiome; feature: rumen; material: fiber-attached | host: Bos | place: Iran: Karaj | collected 2018-10 | reverse complement strand
ATTGAATATGCTTCATAGGCTGGTACTTGTCCTAAGTCTTGTTGATAGTTTATTGTTACTGTTATATTGTTTGTTGTACTTGCAGGTTGACTAGTTACACTGGAATCATAATCTACTTTGATTGTTAATGTATTTGTTCCATTGTTTTTAGTTAGCTTATCTCCTCTTTTTAGTCCACTTGTTGTATATTTAATTGCTGGATTATCTCCTTTATTTACTGTGATATTTTCTACTACGGCATCTAATGTTCCTTTATTTGTTACTGTTATATCATATGTGATAGAGTCTCCTGGTTGTGTTAGACCTACACTAAAATTAGCAGTTGTTGCGGTGTATGTTGGATCTGTTTTATTTACTGCTCCTCCTACTACATCTTTTGATGTTATATTAGTTATTTCTACTTTCCATGTTGAGTCAATTGAAGCTCTTCCATTTATTGTTAATTCTTGGGCTAATAAGGCATATCCTACTGCCATTATACATACTAATACGCTTAGTATTCCAATTAGTATTTTCTTTTTGTCTTTCATTTCTATCCTCCTTATATTTTACAATATAATTATAATTTTTTATTTCTATATCGTCAATTATTTTTCATATAAAAAGTATCAAGATATAGTTAATCCTGATACTTTTATTATTTTGATATATATATTAATTAATCTCCTTTTTTTATATGTAATTTTGTTTTAATCTTTTTTAAATTATGTACAAGTTTATAACTGTTTTTATATAAGAAATAGTAAAATGGTCTAACTGGCATATCAAATTCACCCATTAACTCAACTACTTCTCCACCAAATCCTTTTTTAAATTGATAAACTCCATACATTGGATCTGATTCTACTAAATTTCCAGATATACCATAAAAATTATAATAACGATAATTATTATCGGCTGCATACTTCATCATTTCATAATGAATAGAATAAGCTGGTTGTAGATTTAAATAATCGCTATACCCACCACCAATAAACGCTAAAACATCTCTACCATGAATCATATACATTACTCCACCTAAAGTAACTATATCTCCATATTCTTTATGCAATTCACTAAATTCTTCTAAATTCTTATTATTCTTAGTAATAGCATTTTTAAGTTCATTTTGACGAACTCTAAACTTCTTTTCATTTACACTAATTTTTCCATTTTTATAATCTTCTTCTTTAGTATTATACTCTGTTTCTAACTTTTCTTTTTCTTCCTTACATTTTTCTAATTGTTCTTTAACATTTAATTCAGCAAAATATACTTTCGCAATTCCTTCTTCACTTAAGCATTTATACATATCTTGATAATATTTTAAAGATCTACTTATAAATTCTTTTCTATCACTTAAATGATCCATAATTTTCTTAAATTTATCTAATTCGTCATAACTGCCTTCACGAACATAAACACCATTTTTTTCATTTTGTCTATGCGTTAATTTCATCTTAGGAGTCACTATTTCATCAAACGATTTACCATTTATATCTATCCAATAAATCCATTTTCCTTGAAGAGTTTGTTCAGTAGCCTTACCATTTATTTCTTTAAAACCTAACTTCTTTAAATGATTATATATATTAGTATTATCCACACCATTTTCTACTATTTCACCATTTATATCTCGTTGTCTAAGCATCACATAAGGATCTATTTTAAAGAAAATACCATCATTTTTCTTAACATAATCTTTCATTTTTAAAACTAACTCATCTAATAATTCAAAATCATTATAATCTAATATAAATCCATGTGGTGCATAAAACATTTTCTTCTTTATAGGCGTTTGTTTAGATAATAATAAAAATGCTGCGACAACTTTCTTCTTATTTTTCATACCTAAAAACTCATAATGCCATCCATTAGTTTCTTTTAATTTACCCCAACCGACAGTTTGATGAAAAGTAGCTTGATCATGATTATAAGCAAAATCCTTAAACTCTTTTTCTTTTAATGTTACAAGTTCCATACTACTTCCCCCTAACCTTCACAAATAAATGTTTACAACCTCTGTAAGTTTTAAATGCTATATTATAAAGATTATAATAAAACTTAGATACAATCAAATCAAATTCTCCAATAAATTCAACTACATTACCATCAAAACCTCTTTTGAATTTATATATACCATAAGTATCATTATTCTCTTTATCAAAGTTACCTTCGATACCATAAAAATTATATCTATCGTACTTATTTTTTACTGCATATTTAATAATTTCCCATTGAATTAAATATTGAGCATTATATTTCATATATTCATCATAAGAACCACTAAATAAATATACAACTTCCCATCCAAAAGTTAAAAACATTGAACTAGCCATAACTACTTTAGAACCCTTTTCTTCCTTCATCACAACAAGTTCATCATACTTTTTCCTAACTTGTTCTAATTCGCTAACTTTATTCTTATAATTAGATTTACTCTTCTTACTATTAGTCTCTTCCATAATAGACTTTAATTCTTGTTCCTCTTTAGTTAATTTATCTAGATCTTTCTTAGAATTTTTCAAAGCTTCTTCTACATCTAAATAACAGCTAAGTATTTTAATATTTGGACTCAATTTTTCAAACATATTTTGATAATAAGACATAGGTCTATTAATAAAACCACGTCTTTTAGAAGTATGCGCCATAATATTATAAAAATCATCTAAACTATCTAACGTTAATTCTTCTACTTTTAAATTATTCTTTATAGCTCTATTTATATACCGTTTAGTATCAGATGAAAAATTATTAAACACTTCATCTTCACTTTTACCCTTAATATCTAAAACATATATCCATCTAGGCTGTAATTCTTTTCCAAAAGTTAAATTAAAACCAAAATGCTTATATCCTAAGCTTTTCAAATTATCAATCGCAATAGAATTATCTATTCCACCTTCTACTATATCACCATTAATATCACGTTCTTTATATAATAAATATGGATCAATTTTAACAAAGAAACCACCTTTATCTTTTACATATTTTTTCACTCCAGAAGTAAATTCTTTTAAAATTTTTTCATCTTTATAATCTAATAAAAATCCCCTTGGAGCATAAAATATTTTTTTACCTATAGGTGTTTTTTTAGATAAAAGAATACTACCAGCCTTAACATTCTTGTTATCTTTTAAACCAACAAAAGAATATTCCCAACCCATTGTTTTCTTTAACTCTCCCCATTCTTTAGTTTGATGAAAACTAAATTGTGAATGATTTGAAGCAAATTTTTTAAATTCTTTTTCTGATAATTCTAAAAATTCCATACTATTTATCTCCTTTTTGATTTTTTACTTTAAAATGCCTAATCATTAATAATGGTTTTCTATATAAAGGAATCAATTTAGTAAATACAAAATACATAAACTTATTTGTAACATAATCAAATTCCCCAATAAATTCTGTATACTCTCCACCAAACTTCTTTTTGAATTCATGAAGTCCAGCTACTGACTTGGTAGTATTAGGATCCCCTACTGTACCAAATTCATCAAACACTTCAAGTCCTAAATCATGAGATTTCTCAATCTGAAAATCAAACAACTTATAATTAGCAAACGTATCTTTAAAATCCATATCATTAGCGCCATATAAATACCAACTTTTATTACCATAATGAATATTTATATAACTACTAACTACTTTAATATTAGAATCCTTCTTTAAATCTTGATACATCTTTTTTCTAGCCACTAATTTATCATGCTTTTCACCTTCAGATGATTTAATTTCTTCATCTAATACACTGCAAACCTTATCTATATCAACCTTAGCCATCATCACAGATATAGAATCACTTTTAGAAAAAATATCATAAAGTTTAGGATAAAAATCATATTCATGAGAATAAAAACCTTGTCTCTTTTCAGTCAGTTTCATTAATCTAACAAATTCACTAACATCATTCTTCTTACCTATCTCAGTAATAACTCCATACTTATTAGCTTTCTTTATCCATCTAATTACACTTTTACTATATCTTTTTCTAATAACATCCATATCATCACTAATATTTACTCTAAAAGTAAATCTAGGTTGCATTCCTTCAAAAAATAAATTCAATTTCCTATGTTTAAATCCTATTTTCTTTAAACAATTAACTAATTCATAATTATTTTCTTCACCATCAATTACCTTAGCATCTTTATCTATAGTATGTAACTTAATATCAGGATCTATCTTAAAAAATAATGACTTTTTCTTTTTTGTAAACTTAGCTATTTCAAAAGTAAAAAAACTAACTAATTCTTTATCAGAATAATCTATAGTATAACCTCTTGGTATATAAAAATAAGAATATCCAAGTGGCAAATGTTTTTGTAATAACAATGCCGTTGCAACTAATTTTTTATTTTTTTTAACTCCTACAAAATAAGTAGTAAATCCTCTAAGTTTAGATACTTCTGCCCACTCTGTAGATTTTAAAAAATGAGATGTCTTATGTTCTTTTACAAATTTACTATATTCTTTTAAAGAAACTTTTTCTACAAATTCCATAACTTCACCTCTAGTTTTTAGACTTTATTTTTTTTATCAATATTTTTGTCTTTCTTAACCCCATATATACATAATAAGTCATATTAAGTGGTAATGTAAATTCACCAATTAATTCAACTACATTACCCCCAAAACCTCTTTTAAAATCATATAATCCATAATTCTTATCTTTAGGATCAAATATTCCTGATATACCATAAAAATTAGCATAAGGAATATTATCCTTATAAGCATCTAATAAATGTTCATTATACATAGCATATTTAGGAGTAAATTTCTTATATTCAACTAAAATACCACTATATAAAGTTAAATACTCTAACCCAGACTTCAAAGATATTAAAACACCAATATCTTTACGTTTACCATTTTCTTTTTTAAATTTCTTAGCAAGTTCTACTTCTTCTTCATACTTTTTAATAAGTTTTAATGATGTTTCTTTTTGATTAATTAACTTACTACCAATCATATCTTTCTTCATCTTATCTTCTATTTCTTGAAGATGTTTTTTTTCATTTTCAAGAAGCGCCACAGAAGAATCTAAATAAACTTTACTATCTAGATAAGCAATATATATTCGCATCTTATCTTTCATACATTCATACATTCTTTTATAGTATTCTAAACTTCGATATTGAAATCCCCTTCTATTAGCTGTTTGTACAAGTATATCTTCCATACTTTCCAAATCATCTAACGTTCCAATTCTAACTCGAACACCCTTCTTATAAGTAGAATCTATATTCTTTCTAGTACTTTTAGAAAAACCTTTCTTTAATTCTTCATAAGGCTTATCTAAAGCAACCCTAAAATTCCACCTTGATTGAGTATATTCAAAATCAGTATTAAATCCATAATGTATAAACCCTAATTTCTTTAAATTATTAATAGTTAGATCATCTTTATCTTCATCTTCTAATATACCACCATCATTACCATGTAATTGATATACAACATTAGGATCGATCTTAATCATCATACCATTTTTCTTTTTAAAATATTTTTTAAGTTCTAACACAAAAAATTCTAATAAATCATAATCATGATAGTCTATTAAGAATCCTCTAGGTGCATAAAATGTACTTTTTCCAAACAAAGTTTTTGTTTCTGAAAACATACTTGCTGCCTTAATTTCTTTTTTATCTTTTACACCTAAATAATGAATTTTACTACCATAAGTCTTTCTCAAATTAGCAAGTTCTACCGTTTGAAAAAAACTTCCTTGCTCATGATTTTCGGCAAATTTTCTAAACTCTTTTTCAGTTAATTCAACAAACTTCATTATTTACCTCCTCTTTAGTCGGTTCTTGATAATATTATCCCCCAATATATCTTGAAATAATCCTAAATAATGAGTAATAACATAATAAATTAACAATCCAACTACTGCATATACAATTGTAACACCACAAGATAAAATTCTTGATGAAACATTTAAAGGAATAATAAATGCCAAACCTTCTAACACTAATAACATTAAACAAACAGAAAATACTACCTTAACAAAAGAAACCATAATATCTTTAAAATTAATTTCATACTTATTATGCAAGAAAGATACAACAAGCAATACAGATGTAACATTACCCAAAATAGTAGAGAATGTCGCTCCATAATAAGCTGGCAAATGAAGAGCATCAAACATAAACATGGCAGGAACATCACAAACTGCATTAATAACCAATCCTACTCCAAGACTAATAAATAATGTTTTATATTCTCTCATAGTAAGTAATATTGTAGTTGAAGTACTTAATAACACTGTAACAAATGCTGTAAAAATTGAAAATGCAAATACAGAAGGACCATAAGCACTAGAACCATAAAATATATTCCAAACAGGAACAGATAAAAAGCTAAGTCCCGCAGCCATAGGTAAAGTGATAAATATCAATATTTTAAAAGTTCGATTTATCTTATCATCAATATCTTTTTTATCTTTCTTTACAATACTAGCAGTCAAATTAGGTATTAAACTAGACATAAACCCAGTACCAATAGCAATAACTATCATATTTAATTTATTTCCCCAAGTAGATATTACACTCATAATACTTTCCGCAGCCATTGCAGTATATCCAAGTGATGATACTAAAGTTTTAACCACAAAAAAAGTATCTACTGAATTGTAAAGAGATTTACAAACATCACTAAAAATAAATGGGAATGCATATATTAATATTTGACCAGCAATAGCTTTACTAGAAATATCAACATTTTGCTTTTTAACTTTATCTTTACACACCAATTCTTTTCTATGAAAACGCACCTTAATACGTAAATATATAAGAGAAATTAAAGCTCCGAATGTGGCACCAAACAAAGCAATAGATACAGTTTCCTTCAAAGACAAATGAAACAAACTTTTAGCTAAAAAACTACCACCAATAATAATAGAAACCCTAATAATTTGTTCTAAAACTTGTGAAATTGAAGTTGGCGTCATTATTCTATGTCCTTGTAAATATCCACGATAAACACTTAATAAAGGCACTATCAAAATAGATAAAGAAATAACACGAATAACATATGCTATATCTTGATAAGTATTTCCTCCATCTATATTTCCAATAATCATATAAGCAATATTATCAGTAAATATCATCATTATTAAAAAACATATAATTCCAATTACTGATAAAATCCTTTTTGCAACCTTAAAAGTCTTTTCTTTAGCTTCTTGATTACCAAGAGTATCATATTCACTTATAATCTTACTAATTGCAAGCGGTATTCCAGCTGTAGATATACCTAAAAATATAGAATAAATATTATAGGCATAACCATATAATGCTCCACCTTGTTCTCCTATAATAGAATAAAAAGGAATAACATAAATCATACCTAATATCTTACTGAATACAATCCCAAAAGTCGCTACAAAAGCCCCCTGAATATATCCATTTCGTTTTAACTTATGCATTTTTTCACCACCTGTATATATCCAATCCTTTTAATTAATATCAGCTTACTTAATTATCCCATAAAACAAACTTTAATGCAAGATTTACCACTCATAACAAAAGCCATCAAACGATGACTTTTCTTTATTTTACAGCTTCTTTTACTTTCTTTATTAAATTAGAAACTTCAACTTCTTCTGAATCTTCTTTATCTCTAAATTTAAATTCCACTATTTGACTATCAGCTTTTTTACCAACAAGTATTCTAATTGGAATACCAATTAAATCCATATCATTAAGTTTAACTCCAAGACGTTCTTTTCTATCATCTAACAATACTTCAATACCATCTTTTAAGAGCTTATCATATATTTCATTACCAAGTTTCTCTTGTACATCATCTTTAATGTTAGCAATTACCACACACACTTTAAAAGGGGCTACCGACAAAGGCCAAACAATACCTTTATCATCATGATGTTGTTCAACAATTGAAGCCATACATCTAGCAATACCAATGCCATAACTTCCCATAACTACATAATTAGGTTTATTAAATTCATCTAAATAAGTAAGATTTAAACTTTCAGAATACTTTGTACCTAATTTAAATAAATTACCAATTTCTATTCCCTTAGCAAAATGTAATTTAGAACCACATTTTGGACATATATCTCCTTCTTTTACATTACTAATATCGCCACTCAAATCATAATGACAATTTCTTAAATCTGCATTTATTAAATGATAATCCTCTTTATTTGCACCAACCACTACATTCACTAGATCAACTACACTACTATCAAAGACAACTTTAACTTCGTCTTTTACTTCCAAATTAACAGGTCCTGTAAATCCACCTACTGCATTAGAATTTTCTTCTATTAATTCACTAGATGCTAATTCCACTTCTTTAACATCCAATAATTTACTTAATTTATTAGTATTAACTTCTCTATCTCCTCTAACAAAACAAATACATAACTTACCATCAACATCAAACATTAATGCCTTTACACACTTAGTTACATCAACTTTTAAAAACTCTGCAACATCTTCAATAGTCTTTACATCCTTAGTTAATACTTCTTCCATCTTTAATGCTTCAACATTTTTATCATTTTCCTCATTTATACAAGGAGCAATTTCCAAATTAGATGAAAAATCACATTTATCACAAAGAACAACCGTATCCTCACCTATATCAGTAATAGCTTGAAACTCTTCAGATAAAAGTCCTCCCATTACTCCAGTATCAGCCTTAACAATCTTATAATTAAGCTTCATTCTATCAAAAGAATTAACATAAGCTTCATACATTTTATTATATGAAACATCTAATCCATCTAAATCCTTATCAAAAGAATAAGCATCTTTCATAATAAATTCTCTAACTCTAATAAGCCCAAATCTAGGTCTTGGTTCATCTCTAAATTTATTTTGAAATTGATAAAGAGTATAAGGCATATCTCTATATGATTTTATCTTATAACTACTCGCAATAGTAAATAACTCTTCATGAGTAGGACCCAAAATATATGGACGATCATATCTATCATTAAGAGAAAATACATCTTTACCAAATGCACTAGTTCTACCCGATTTTTCATATACTTCATAGGGTATTAAAGAAGGCATAGATAATTCTAAAGCACCTTGATTATTCATTTCTTCTCTAATAATATTTTCTATATTATTAATTACTTTAAGTCCTAAAGGTAAAAACATATAAACACCATTAGAAACTTTCTTTATCATACCACTCCTATTTAATAACCTACCACTAATAGATTCCTCATCCTTAATATCGTCTCTAAGTGTAAAAAAATAATTATTTTTTAACTTCATAATACCATCTCCATAACTTTTACTCTTAAGCTAACACATATATTATACATAAAACTCAATATTAATTCAAATCCTACTATTAAAAAACTTTTTACTATAAACCTTACCCCAGTTATCATCTACCAAATCTAAAAATTTATAAGGGTTTTCATTAGGATATAAATTACTATATAATTTAGAAAAAGAATTAACTAAATCAACACTTACTCCCTTATTATATAAAAAATCAATATATCTATTAAAATCAGCTAAACCATAACAAGTAATATCTCCTTGTAATAAAGTATTCATAATCATAATATTATAACAATATAAATCACTATCACTACTAGGAACAATCGCACCATATCCAAATCTATCAAACGTCTGTATATATTTATGATCAATGCATTCAATTCTACCACAATACCATATTTCAGTTAAATACTTAGAAGAACTAGTAACATTATTATTTATTTTACAACTATCCAAATCCAAAAACCTTATCTCACCATTTCTATCAACCATAATATTATCTTCATGAAGGTCACCTATAAAAAAATCCGTTAAACAAGTAGTATCCCTCACACCTTGCATTTTTTCTAAAGACATACCTACCAACTTTAAATAATGCATCTTTTGTTGAATAGAAACTTTAGGATCATATAAAATTTTAGACAAATTAACTCCATCAATAAAATCTACTATATAACCACAAACTCTATGATTAATAGACATTAAAGATTTTGGAATTACTAATTCATCTATATTAATAACACTCTTATATTTCGTTAAATTATCAATAGTATATATAGCACCATCCAAATAATCACGTGTCAATGTTTTATACCTCTTTATTAAATGCTTATCATCCAACCAATAAAAAGATGCTTCTGTCGAAAGTATATCACTTGACAACTTAAATTGCCTAAAATTAGAAAAATCCCGTCTTTTAAAATTAATAATTTCCATAATATCCCTCTTTAAGTGTCAAATATTATATCACTTTTCAAATACATTAACAATCAAAATCTAAGAATACTAAAACAATACAAAAAAAAGCATTGAAACTGTTACTTCAAAATAACCTCTTCAATGATTTTTATATTATTTATATACTCTTAGCACACTCATAGTAGCCTAAGAAATATTATCTTTTAGCAAATTTATAACTGGACGAACGCCTGAAACATTACAAGTATCATTTGTTGAAACTAAACCTGCATCTGCAACTATATTAATTTCACCTGATCTTTCAACAAATAAAGACATTGTCCAATAATTATCTGCACCAAAATTCTTATAAACCCATTCCGGAACGTTAGCATTGGCCTGATCAGTAGTTATTGTTGAACGCAAGTTTACCCAACCAAGATTACTTGTTAATTCATCAATTCTAATTAATCTTGTTTTGTATCCATCTATTTCTTTCAAATTATTTTCATCTATTGCTGGTAAAAATCTTGTTTCTAACATTTCCTTTATTTTACTTTCATCGTATGAAGTATGTCCGTCACAACCAGATGTATCGTAAAACGATCCACTCATATTAGGATAATTATATGGCAACCTACATGTGGTACTATAATAATATGGAATCTTATTATTAAACATTGCATAATTATCTCCTAATTCTGCACCTGTTAATACTGTTTCTTTCATTAAGGTTACATAATCTCCTGGCTGAGTAAATCCTATATCAAAATTAGCAGTTGTCGCTGTATAACTTTTACTCTTTTCGGTTACTCCTCCATTTATTTCTTTCTGTGTTATATTAGTTATTTCTACTTTCCATGTTGAGTCGATACTTGCAGATCCATTAATTGTTAATTCTTGTGCAAGTAGTGCATATCCTACGGACATGGCTACTACTAATACACTTAAATTATTTTTTTGTTGTTCTCCATATGTATTCTCCTTCTATTCTTACTTATAATATAATTATACCCCTCCCCAGTTTAAAAAATCAACAAAAAAAAGAGCCAAAGCTCTCTTCTATTATTTACATTTAAATCCTGATTCTTCTAAAGATTTTTTAGCATCGTCATAACCAGATTTTTCTGCATCAAGACTATCAATACCATATTCTTTTAAAGCATCTTTTGAAGCTTTTTTTATATCAATTTCTACAGAAAAATTAAATGTATACTTTTTATCATCAACTTTTGAAGTTACTTTAACACCATCAGCTTTTTTATCTGAATATTGTGATTTCAAAAGACTAGACATCATACTCCAACTTTTTTTAACTTCATCATTAGTAGCTTTAGCATCCATAGTCATTTTCAAATTAGTAACTTTATCGTCCTTAAATTTAGCAACAATCTTTCCTTTCATTTCCATACCACTTTCAGATTCTGACATAGTACAAGTTAAAGTCTTGCCACCACAACCAGTAAGAGCGAAAATACCAACGATAGCTAATAAAAGTAATTTAAATTTCTTCACACTCATACACTCCTTTCTAATGTAATTATACCTTAATCAAAACAACATCACAATAGAAATCGACATTTTTCATCAAAATTATTCTGTTCTAAGTGCAACAACAGCATCTTTACGAGATGCAATACCAGCAGGAATAGCACCACTTATAACAGTTAATACTACACTTATAGTTATTAATATAATTGCATGTACTGGATTTAATTTTGCTACGTTATCTAGAGTGCTAACAGCTTCTATCAATATATTAGCAGGAATTATCAAAAGCCTTGCAATTAATATTCCCAAGCAACCAGAAAATAATCCTATTAAGAATGTTTCAGCAGTAAATACTCTTTTTACATCTTTTTTTCTAGCGCCAAGTGCTCTAAGTATACCTATTTCTTTAGTTCTCTCTAACACAGATATATAAGTAATTATCGCAATCATTATACTAGATACAACTAAAGATATAGCTGAAAAGGCAATTAACACTACAGTTATGCCATCCATAATACCACGAGAAAGTTTTGAAATCATCTCAGCTTGATCAGTATACGTAACTTTATCTTTCTCTTTTTTCTTTTCATTATACTTATCTAAATAGCTTATTAATTCATCCTTAGAATCAAAATCATTTGGATAAATATAAATTGTTTTAGGAACAATATTCTTTCCCAAATATCCCAACATATCATTTTTAGTCATACTATTACTAGTACCAAAAAAGCTCATAATATTGCTAGGATCATCCTCTTTCTTAAACTCTTCACCTGTAAAAATATTAACATTACTCTTTTCTTGAGCTTTTACAATATCTGAATTATTATTCTTAGATATTATATAGTTAACTAAATCAGAAGTATAACTAAGTCCTTTAGAACTTAGATTATCTAAATTTTCTTTATCTTTTCTTAATCTAGCAATACCACTAATCTTTAAAGTTAAAGACTTTTTACTATGATAAAGTTCATCATAATTACTATTAATAATATAATTAGATCCTATCTTTTTATAATATTGGTCATTAAAAGATAACTTAAACTCTTTAGACATTATATCACTAAACTTTACTTCTCCTTTTGAAACATCAAAACCAAGACCTTTTAATACATCTTCATCAAGTTCATTAGTAGTATCAACCATAAGAAGCAATTCTTCTTTTTTACTAGGCATCTTACCTTCTATAATCTCATAATTCTCATCCATAGTATATCTAGTTTGACCATCTAATTTACTAGGTAACATTCCACTAACAATAGAAGGATTAATTACTTTGTACTCACCATCAATTTTGCCAATTATATTAACTGCAGTATTCCTATCATAAGTAATACCTGATATTAATTTTGGATCTATTTTATCTAAATATTTCACATAATCATTAGTAATATTATTTTTATGAATTGAGCTAACTATTTTATTTTTTTTCGCATACACTATTTTCTTATCTGTATATGTCGGCAACTTTTCATCATCTTCTTGTTCTAATTGTTTACTATCCATTGCCATTTGATTTATAAGTATAGGCATACCAGTCACTGTTTGATGTTCAAACTCATCTATTTCACCCTTAAAACCATTAGATAATGACATAATAAGCGCAATACCTATAATACCAATACTAGAGGCAAATGATGTTAAAAAAGTTCTTCCCTTTTTCGTTTTGATATTATTAAAAGATAATTTCAATGCCGTTAAAAATTTCATAGATGTTTTCTTTAAATCATATTCTTCATTGGTATCCTTATCTTTTTCTATAGGCCTAGAATCATTAACTAATTTACCATCTTTAAATTCTACAATACGATTAGCATAATTATTAGCTATTTCAGAATTATGCGTAACCATTATAACTAATTTATCCTTAGAGATTTCCTTAATAAGTTCCATTATCTGAATACTAGTATTAGAATCAAGTGCTCCAGTAGGTTCATCAGCCAATATAATTTCAGGATCATTTGCAAGTGCCCTAGCTATCGCAACTCTTTGCATTTGACCACCCGACAATTGATTTGGCTTCTTATGTGCATGTTTTTTTAATCCAACTTTATCTAACGCATTCATAGCTTTTTTTCTTCTAATTTTAGAATTAACTCCACTTAAAGTCATTCCCATTTCTACATTATCCAAAACTGATATATGAGAAATTAGATTATAACTTTGAAATATAAATCCAATAGAATTATTACGATAAGCATCCCAATTATTATCCCTAAACCATTTAGTAGACTTACCATTAATAATTAAATCTCCACTATCATATCTATCCAAACCACCTATTATATTTAATAATGTCGTTTTACCACTACCACTAGGTCCAAGGATAGCCACAAATTCACTTTTTCTAAACTCTAAGCTAACTTTCTTTAAAGCCACTTGAGTAAAATCACCCGTAGTATAACTCTTAGTAATATTTTTTAATTTTAACATAATTCCACACCTCTTATGTCAAATAGTATAAACACAAAAAATAAATAAATCAATCCCCAGAATTATACAATATCATAGCCGAAAAGCAATATATTTGTTCATCTCCATACATAGAAATAGAAACCTGATATTTAATATCTATAAAAGTATCACCAATATCATCCAAAAAAGTATTTACACTATCCTCTAAATCTTTTTCATGAGCTTCATCAAACACTTTGATCTTCATCATATCACCGATTATATTTTCTCATAAAATTTAAAAAAAAGATGTCGAATTGACATCTTTAAAATCATCATATTTATTCAAAAAGCGTAAAATCCATTTCTCCTGTACCCTTACGGCATTCTGATCTTCCATCTGTTGCAATAGCACATACATGTCCATACGTAGCACTTACATTACCCAAATTTGATACCATTAAAAATCCTGGAGTATCATTGCAAACAGACGCTTTTCCACCAGTAAGTGGATTATCCGAATCAAAAGCGCATGAACTAGCATCTAAAAAGTTAACAGTAGCTTGTCTTAAAATATTAGTGTTAGAATCGTATGAAGCACCACCATCTCCACCTTTAAAACAATATTCAACTGATGGTTCTTCGTAAGAATCAAAGCATACATAAGAAGCTTGAATAACATAATTTTCAACATCATGTTTTAAATATGCTGTAGCATTATGTGGTTGTTCAATCATATAGCCTTTATTTTCAACAGAATCTCCTATACTAAGCATTTCTATAGTATCACCATATCTATAAACAGTACCCGTACCATTAAAAGCTACAGGTATTTGTCCCAAGTCTTGTTGGTAATTAATTGTTACTGTTATATTGTTGGTTGTACTGGCTGGTTGACTTGTTACATTTGAATCATAATCCACTTTTATTGTCAAAGTATTTGTTCCATTATTTTTTGATATTTTATCTCCTCTACTTAATCCACTAGTTGTATAAATTATAGCTGGATTACTTCCTACATCCACATTAATACTTTCTACTACGGCATCTAGTGTTCCTTTATTTGTTACTGT
>JAEEGL015530197.1_pt1 | contig 15103 bp, 16 predicted proteins | sample 9134231 | NCBI WGS metagenome assembly JAEEGL01 (sample SAMN16246548, study PRJNA631951) | gut metagenome | biome: gut microbiome; feature: rumen; material: fiber-attached | host: Bos | place: Iran: Karaj | collected 2018-10 | reverse complement strand
GTCACCGGCTTTTCGATTATTGATTACCTGACTTTTGTCCGGATCCGGCGGGCGCAGGAGCTGCTGACTCACTCCGACACGGACATCACAACCATTTCCGGAATGACAGGCTTCGGCAACGTGACCTATTTTGAGCGGGTATTCAGACAGAAAACGACTCTCACGCCGCTGCAGTACCGGAAAAGGTACCGCAAGGAGTGAGAGCCGTCCTGCTGTTGCTTTATGAGACCTCTGTTCAGGCCATGACCTCCGCGATCTCCTCGAGGTACTGAGTGATCGGAAGTTTCTGCGGGCAGGCACCTTCGCACTGCAGGCAGTGGATGCAGTCCGCCGCGCTGCCGACGCCGTTCACGACGCGGTTGTAATCATTTCTTCCCTGTTCGATCTGATTGAACATCAGCTGCTTGTTGCGGGCCGCGAAGATTTCCGGAATCGGAATCTGCATCGGGCAGCCCTCGGTGCAGTAATGGCAGGCTGTGCAGGCGATGGTCGGAATACTGGCAAGCGCTTCCTGTGCCTTGCGGATTGTCTCCTGCTCCGCCTCACTCATCGGCTTAAATTCCTTCATGTACGAGAGGTTGTCCTTCATCTGTGCCACGTTGGACATACCGGAAAGCACCGTGATGATGCCGTCGAGAGATGCGATATAGCGGATCGCCCAGGAAGCGTAGGAAGCGTCCGGATCCGCCTCTTTGAAGATCCGTGCAACGGATTCTACAGGATTAGCCAGCGCGCCGCCCTTGACCGGCTCCATGACCGTGATGGACTTGCCATGGCTTCTCGCCATCTCATAGTTGGCTCTCGACTGCACATTCGGATTGTTCCAGTCAGCGTAGTTCAGCTGCAGCTGGACAAACTCCGCGTCCGGATGTTTCGTCAGGAGCTCGTTGAGTACCTCCGGGGAATCGTGGAAGGAAAAGCCGTAGTGCCGGATCAGCCCCTTCTCCTTCATCTCCTTCACGAAATCCCAGATCCCGTATTCTTCATACTTCTTCGCATTGTCGCGGTTCATCGCATGGAGCAGATAATAATCAAAATATCCTGCCCCTGTGCGCTCGAGACTGGTCATCAATTGCTGCCTGGCCGCCTCTGCGTTCTCCGCGACACGTGCGTTGAGCTTTGTCGCCAGCGTATAGCTCTCTCTGGGGTAGCGCTTTACGAGTGCCTCGCCCGCCGCGATCTCAGAGCCGCCGCCGTCATAAACAAATGCTGTGTCAAAATAGGTCCCGCCCGCCGCGATAAACAGGTCGACCATCTCCTTTACCTGCTCTACGTCGATCGAAACGCCGTCTGCGAGCTTCGGAAGACGCATCAGTCCGAAACCAAGTTTAAAAGTGTCCTTGCCGAAATAATCGCTCATAGTTCTACCCTCCTGCTTTTACGCTATTACATTATGCAAAAGCAGTCAAGCTGTCGATTTTTCATTTACTTTTCTGCATCCTGAAACCGGCCGCTGAACAGCACGGCGTCGAGGCCGGAGAGATCCGCGCCTTCGTAATACTCGACCGTGCCCTCGTCGCAGGCCTGTGCCAGCGCGGGGTCAATCGGGAGTTTTGCGATCACCGGCAGGTTCTCTCTCTCCGCGATCTCGTCGATGCCGCTCTCACCGAAGGGATAGATTTTCTCACCGCAGTGCGGGCAGGGCATCCAGCTCATGTTTTCGATCAGGCCGAGGATCGGAACGTTCATCATCCTGGCCATGTTGACCGCTTTCTGCACGATCATCTCCACCAGCTCCTGCGGAGTGGCGACAATGATGATGCCGTCCAGCGGGAAAGCCTGATAGAGCGTCAGCGGGATGTCGCCGGTTCCCGGCGGCATGTCGACGAACATATAGTCCACGTCGCCCCAGACGACGTCCGTCCAGAACTGGCGCATGGCACCCGTGATCACGGGGCTTCTCCAGACCACCGGCTGTTCCTCTTTCTCCATCAGCAGGTTCATGGACATCACCTTGATGCCGGTCGCCGACTGTGCGGGATACAGATACTGGGCGTCTGCGCGGATGTCCGCGGGTCCAAGACCGAACATTCTCGGAATACTCGGGCCTGTGATGTCCGCATCCAGAATCGCCGTGCGCAGTCCCTTTTTCATAACGTGCAGCGCACAGAGCGCGGAGACGGAGGATTTGCCCACGCCGCCCTTGCCGGAAATCACGGCAATCAGCTTCTTTACATGGGTCCCGGGATTTGTTTCAATCTGCTCGTTTGCCGGCTGCGAAGGGTGTTTTGCCTTCGGCGGATCCATGTGCTTATGTCCGAAATTGTCGTCCTGTGTTGTCTGTGCCATTGAAATTCTACCTGCCTTTCGTGTTCATATATTTCTGGTTTGTTCTGTATTTTGCCTGCTTATGAAGAATTACCGGATCATCAGTCCGACGGGGCAGTGATCCGATCCCATCACATCCGTATAAATGACGGCGTCCTCCAGGCGGTCCTTCAGCGCCTCAGAAGTCACAAAGTAGTCGATGCGCCATCCCGCGTTGTTTTCCCTTGCCCGGAAGCGGTATGACCACCAGGAGTAGACCTGCTCTTTATCCGGATAGAAAAAGCGGAAGGTGTCGATCAGTCCGTTTGAGAGAACCTTGTCCATCTTCTCCCGCTCCTCGTCCGTGAAGCCGGCGTGGCCCCGGTTGCTCCTGGGATTTTTCAGGTCGATCTCTTTATGCGCAACATTCAGATCGCCGCAGTAAATCACGGGCTTTGTCTTCTCGAGATTTTTGATATAGGCAAGGAACGCGTCCTCCCAGGTCATCCGGTAGGCAAGGCGCGAGAGGTCTTCCTTCGCGTTGGGCACATAGACCGTCACCAGATAGTAATCCGGATATTCCGCCGTGATGACCCGGCCCTCATGATCGTGCTCCTCAATTCCGATGCCATAGGTGACGGAAAGCGGCTCCTCCTTCGTAAAGATAGCCGTGCCCGAGTAGCCCTTCTTCTCCGCGCAGTTCCAGTACTCGTGATATTCCGGCAGATCCATGGTGATCTGCCCCTGCTGCAGCTTGGTCTCCTGCAGACAGATCACGTCCGGATTCTGTGCACTCATAAACTCATAAAAACAGCCCTTCCCGACGCAGGCCCGCAGCCCGTTTACATTCCAGGAAATCAGTTTCTTCATCCTGCCGCTCCTTAAAAACTCTTCCTGCACACAGCCGGAATTCTCCGTGCAAACAACAGTAAAATCCTATATACTATACCACAGACAAGCCCACGGATCACCCATCATGCTCTCAGGAGCCTGAAAGGATTTTTATGGAAGATATTAATATCGCATTACTCATTGACGCGGACAACATCAGCGCCAAATATATTTCGCTGATTCTCAGTGAACTGTCAAAATACGGCAAAATCACGGTGCGCCGGATGTACGGCGACTGGTCGCAGGACCGGCTGCACAGCTGGATGAAGCAGTCGTCCCGCTATTCCCTTACACCGGTGATGCAGCCCAACAACACGCCCGGCAAGAATGCGTCCGACATCGGCCTGATCATCGACGCCATGGACATTCTCTACACCGGCGAGGTCCAGGGCTTCTGCATCGTCTCCAGTGACGGCGACTTCAACAAGCTCGCGACCAGACTGCGGGAGGCCGGCAAGATCGTCATCGGCATGGGCGAGAAGAAGACGCCTCAGTCCTTCCGCGTCTCCTGTGAGCGCTTCATCTTCCTGGATGTCATCGACAACTCCAGCACGGAAGAAGAGGAAGAGGAGCCCGCTGCCGGAAATAAGAAAGCGGGAGCTTCAGCCCAGCAGAGCGCCGCAAAAAAGAGCAAGGACAATAAGGACAGCAAGGCCGCGAAAAAGAAAAAGGCGGACGCGCCTGCGCCCGCTCCGGAACCGGCCTTCTCCCAGGATCCCGATGAGGATTCCGATTCCGAGGATTTCACCAGTAAAGAGGATATTGAAAACGCGATCATCAAGATGATCACCGACAACAGCGCGGAGGGCCGTGAGACCGGCCTCGGCGAGATCGGCTCCCGCCTGGTCACCATCTTCCCGGATTTTGATATCCGGAACTATCACTACTCCAAGCTGTCGGAATATCTCAAGGACTTTGACTCTCTGCAGGTCGTCAACCGCGACAACTCCGTCTACGTCTCCTTAAAGACCACGGGCGACAGCGAAATCGAGAGACAGATTCAGCGGATCTTCGCGCGCCACCAGACCACAGAGATGGATATCAATGATCTCAAGGCCGAGCTCGAGGAAATGAATCCCAACCTCGGCGCGAGCATCCGCAAGAGCGGCGTGACCCGCTTCTCCGTCTATCTCAACCGGGAAATTCACTCCGTCGAAGTCAACGGAAGTCGTGTGACGCTCCTGCACACCTGAGCAAGACTGTAATTTCAAAAGCTGTCCCCATGCCGGCGTGCGTCCTGACCTGGATGCCGCCGCCCATGCGGCGGACCAGTTCCTTGCTGATCGCCAGATCGCCCGTCGGGTTGTCGAAGATGGTCAGCAGATCCTCTTCCGCAATTCCGTCTCCGGTGTCTTCCACCGTGAAGTGTGCGTAAACCTTGTCCCGCACCGGCGCATCCGCGCTGCAGGAAAGGGTGACGGTCCCGCCTTCAAAGGTATTCTCCACCGCATTTTCCAGAATGTTCAGCAGCACCAGCTGGAGCTTTGCCTTGTCTCCGACAAAGCGCTCCGGCATATGCGGTGCCTTTTTGTAATTGAAAATCTGTCCCCGCGCGCGGCATTTTGCTTTAGTCAGACGGCGCACGGTCGCCATGCAGGAATCCAGTGAGAACTCCTCGCTCCGAAGCCCGCTGTGGCTGTAAGCCGCCTCGCCGATCGCCGCCACGTCGTCCAGCATTGCCTGCAGATCCAGGGAATTGCCCACGACACCGCGCACACCCGCCATCATGCGCTGCATCGTCTTGGTGCGCGCCTTGCGGTCCACTTCCGACTCCGCCTTCAGCTGGTCGATCGCGGCCTGCTCGCGCTTTCTCTCCTCGCTGCGGATGGCCTCAAGACGCTTGTTCTCGTTATCACGGGCTTCCACAGCCATCTGCGTCTCCTGCAAACGGACTTTCGTCTTGCGCAGCTCCTCGTCGAACTCCCGCTCCTTCTGATCAAAATCCTGCTGCATCTTGTCGATGCGCTCGTCGTAGCTGCGGCACAGGCCGTCCACGTACTTCTGCGATTCCTGCTTAATTGCTTCCTCACGGGCCGCCGCCTCTTCCTGAAGCGCGGCTTCCCGCTCGACTGCCGTCTGCGTGATCCGGGCAATTTCCGCCGCCGCATCACGCGCCGACCGCTCGCCCGCTTCCCGAAGCGTCTGCACATCCTGCATCAGACCGCGGATCGTGCCGGCCTGCTCCTCGGCAGCTTCTTTCAGCTTCTGAATTACTTCTTCCGCCCGGTCCGCCTGCTCCTGCAGTGCGCGGTCCGACTCCTCCCGCAGCCGCTCGGACTCCTGCGTCTGTTCCTCATATTCCGCCCGGGTCTGTGCCAGCTGGTCCTTTAAGCCCTGCAGCTCCTGCTCCATCCTGGCCTTGGTCTGCTGATGCTGCCCCGAGACATGCAGGGCTGCGATCACCTGGGAAGAAAGTCCGTTTTTATAGATGGACATCATGCAGCGGAGGTAGAGGCTGTTTTCCACCTCGCGCGGAATCAGATTCAGTTCATAGGTGATATTGTTGACAGGCCCGGTGGTCACCGCGCGCTTGATCGAGATTATATCGACCTTATGCGGCTCCGGATTTCCCTTGATATTCTCGGCAATATATTCCTCGATCTCCTTGTGCGTCATAAAGTGATGGATGGAAGTGGGGCTCACCCAGATCACATCCTCGCCGAAATAAGCCGCGCTCTTCTCAACATCCCGCTGCCTGTAAAAATCCTCGAGAAATTCTTTTCCGAAATCAATTGGTGTCTGCACTGCCGTCACCTCTTCTTTTACTTGTGATATGTTCTGCCGCTGCTGATCATAAAGCCGCGGTAGATCTGTTCCAGCACCAGCATCCTGGTCATCAGATGCGTGAAGGTCAGGTCCGAGAGCTTCCATCTGAAATCCGCGCGCTGTACCAGCGCCGCGGACGGGCCCAGGGATCCGGCAATCACGAAGACCAGGTTTGTTTTTGTCTCATGCCATTCAGTGAGCCTGCGGGCAAAATCCGGCGAGTCCAGCTGTTTTCCGTGCAGATCGAGAAGAATTACAAAGTCCGCCGGGCTGATCTTTGCAAGCGCCCGCCCGCCTTCCTTCTCCATGACGATCTGCTCTTCTTTTTCCCGTCCGGGGTGCGGATTCGGCTCATCCTTTACTTCCGTCACCTGAATCCGGCAAAAGGCAGAGAGCCTTTTCAGGTACTCTGCCTCTATTTTCCGAAAAGAGTCATCTTTGTTTGATCCGATCGCCAGCACAGTGATCATGCGCTCCTCCGGTCGAGGGGATTCTTACCGCTCCCTCTTACTTGCCCTCGTAGGAAATCGCCGAAAACAGCGGGCAGGGGCTGATGAATTCGCGGCCCTTCAGACCCTTGAGTTCCATCATGACCACCACGCCGGCCGCCTGTGCGCCGAGCTGCTCCACCAGATTGATCATGGCCTTGGTGGTGCCGCCGGTCGCGATCAGATCGTCGACAATCAGGACCTTCTGACCCGGCAGAATATCGTCCTTGTGAATTTCCATGGTCGCCTTGCCGTATTCCAGATCATAATCGACGGAGACGGTCTCACGGGGCAGCTTTCCCTTTTTCCGGATCAGAACCAGCGGCTTGTGCATGTTGTAGGCAATCGCCGCGCTGAAACAGAAGCCGCGCGCCTCCGCGCCGACCACCACGTCAAAATCAAGATCCTTCACCAGATCCTGCATGGTGTCAATCGCGAGCTTCAAACCGTCCGCGTCCTTCATCACGGTCGTAATATCCCGGAACATGATGCCGGGCTCCGGGAAATCCGGAATCGTCAGTACATAATCCCTTAATTCTTTCATGCTGCTTTTATCCTCCCGCTGAGTGTCTTCAGATCCTGTCTGCGTAAACTTCTTTACTCTGCCTTCCACAGTCCGTGCAGGTTGCAGTACTCATAGACCGCTTCGACCTGCTCGCCGTCCGTCAGTGCAAATTCGGCCTTCGGCTCATCCTGCGGCGTCAGATTCTTTCTCTGAATGCCCTGATTTGTCTGAAGCTGGATCCACTGAATGTAGTGGGCGTCCATCATCGGATGAATCACCTCGCCGACCTGTACCTTCACGATGTTTCCTTCCACGGAGAAGACCGGGACATGCTTCTCATGTGCGCCGTCGCTGGTCCCCGGGATCAGCTCCTCCATCGGCTCGCCGCAGCACTTGGTGGGGCAGGCACTTCCCTGGATCATCTGGATGATTTTGCCGCAGCCTCTGCAGATATAAAATTTCTGTTCCATTGCACCCTCCTTGCAGATTATTCTGCTCTATTATCTTATCATATCCGCTTATTTCTGTCCGTAATAGGCACCGGCTCCGTGCTTTCTGTAATAGTGCTTATCCTGCAGCTCCTGCGGAGCGGGCTGCACGGTCGGCTGAATGGACTCGGTCCACATCGCCATTTTGGCCACTTCCTCCAGAACCACTGCGCCGTGAACCGCCTCGAACGCATCTTTCCCCCAGCAGAACGGACCGTGGTTCTTGCACAGAACCGCCGGCACCGCCTCGTAGTCCTTTCCGAGCCGCGCGAATTCATTGACGATCAGATGCCCTGTGTTCTCCTCATAAGCCTCCTCGATTTCCTCTTCATTCAGGCAGCGGAGACACGGGATCGGTCCGTAGAAATAATCCGCGTGCGTCGTCCCGTAGCAGGGAATATCGCGTCCGCTCTGGGCCCAGCTCGTCGCGTAGGGCGAGTGCGTGTGAACGACGCCGCCGATGTTCGGAAACGCCTTGTACAGCTCCACATGCGTGGCGGTGTCAGAGGACGGACGATACTGCCCTTCCACTACCTTTCCGTCCAGATCCACCACAACCATGGCGTCCGGCGTCAGTTCCTCATAATCCACACCGCTGGGCTTGATGACAAAAAAGCCGCTCTCCCGGTCGATCCCCGAGACATTCCCCCAGGTGAACGTCACAAGGTGATACTTGGGCAGCAGCATGTTCGCTTCATAAACCTGTTGTTTCAGTTTTTCCAGCATTTCCGGTCCCCCTTAATATTTATTTTCGAAAAATATATCTTTTAGCCGGACCGGAAAGACACATGATGGCGCAGGCGGCCTTGGTGTTACTCGTTACTTAGGCGCCGTATTCTGGCGCCTTACGTAACGCGAGCAAACACCACGGAGCGAGAGCGCCCGCCGAGCTATCATGGGTCTTGAAGGTCCATAATGTATATTTAATTATAGCACAGATCCCGGATCACTTCCCCCGCGATCACGAGTCCCGCCGCGGACGGCACAAAAGAGACCGAGCCGGGCGTGCGCCCCTCTTCCCGCGGGCGGATCGCCGGTTCTTTCGAATAGACCACTTTGACATGCAGGACGCCGCGTTTTTTCAGTTCCCGGCGCATCACACGCGCGAGGGGGTCCATCGTGGTTTCCGAAAGATCCGCGACTTCAAACCGGGTCGGGTCCAGCTTGTTTCCGCACCCCATCGCACTGATGACAGGGACGCCCGCTTCTTTTGCCGCCAGGATCAGATCGATCTTGGCTGTCACGGTGTCGATGGCATCGACGACATAATCATAGGAGGCAAAATCGAACTCCGCCCGATTTTGCGGCAGATAAAAGCACTTGTGCCGGCGGACGATGCACTCCGGATTGATATCGGCGATTCTCTGCGCCGCCGCATCCACCTTGGCCATGCCGATTGTGGAATGCAGCGCGATGATCTGCCGGTTTAAGTTCGAGAGGCAGATCACGTCATTGTCGATCAGGTCCAGCGCGCCGATGCCGCCGCGCGCGAGCGCTTCCACCACGTAGCCGCCGACGCCGCCGACGCCGAAAACAGCGACCCGGGAGCCCGAAAGCTTCTCCAGTTTTTCCCCGCCCAGTAAAAGGGCGGTTCTCTCAAACGCTTCCTGCATCAGTAGTAATCGTACCTTTCCGCGTAGTCTTCATTGGCCATGATCCGAAGGAACTGGATGGCATTCATCACCGCCGGAATGCTCAGGACCGCCAGCGAGAACACCAGCTCCGGGAAGATGTAGATGCTGCAATAAATGACCGCTTCCTTCAGCTGCTGTGCGAAGCTCATCCCTGCCGCCGGGTAGAAATACAGATAATTCCAGACACTTTCCAGAAAGCGCAGCAGGACCGCAATGGTCATGGCGCTGCGGATCCCGAACACGAACCGGCTTTTGCGCCCGGACTGAATCTGAATACTTAAGAGAACACCGCAGATTCCAAGCAGAAGATAGCCGACCAGGTAATCACACAGCTCGGCAAAATTGGTCTGCACCATTCCGTAGTCGATGAAATATTTGATCAGCCCGAAGATCGCTGCGCCGCAGATTCCTTCCGCGGGCCCGAGAATATAGCCGATCAGGCAGACCACCAGCATGCTCAGGAAGGTCACATCACCGCCCTCCGGCATCCGCAGCAGGACGACATAGGACAGCGCGATGGCGAGGGCCGTCAGCGCGACAAACCAGAGCGTCCGGTTTCCCCAGACCGCGTGCCGGCGCCGCCTTGCGGATTCCCGGGCGTGATCCTCCACCGCGGTTTCCATCGCGTCGATTTCATTTTCAAGCTGCGGCTCCGCAACCAGGCGGATCCAGCTCTTCTCCTTATTTTTCGGATGTTTCTGTTTCCCGCTCATCTGATTCCGTCCCCCTCAGACGTCTGCTGCGATAATAGTAATTTTTGCCCCGCAGGACATACATAATGACCAGTGTAAGGATGAAGAACCCGAACACGGCGGTGTTGAAGGTGTCCCCTGCCGCTTCCGCGGGAACATCGATCTTCCCGTAAAAGCGGGCCAGAAGCTCCACGATGTAATCGCGCACCTGGAAGACCGCCAGAATGATCGCGACAATATTGATGATATTGCCGTTGCGCCGGTCGTTCTGCGCCACCTTCAGCTCCACGATGTGCTCGAGGAAAGCCTGCTGCTCATTGTAGCTGTCACGCAGTTCTTCGTTTGCGAAGGCCCGGCGGATCTGTTCCGCCTCCTTCTGTGTTCCGTAGTACCTGAAATTATCGCTCTGCCAGAATTTGATGGTCCTCGCGAATTCCTGGTACAGAAGGCTGACATACTCGTAAGAGACATCTCCCTCCTGGGCCAGCGCCCGGGAGACCTTCGTCGTCATCTTGGAAAGTGCCGTGTTCTGGAAGGTGACCAGTTCCATGATAAAGACATAGGTGGCAGCCAGCTTGATCCGCTTTTTGGTCTGCAGCACCTCGTCCGGAAGTTTTTCTCCGTTTTCATCGAACAGTTCATCTTCGTCCAGGATATCCGTCCGGTTCAGAATATTGTTCTTATAGACGAACAGAATCGCCTGCTCCGACATATAGGCTTCGTAGTAGTCGTAAATGGCGAGGTTATCCGCAGCCATCCGGCGCAGGCCTTCGCAGTCGATGCGGAAAGACTGGAACATGCTCAGGTATGCTTCGCCGGACAGAAGATTCAGGAGTTCCCTGGCCATTTTCTTTCCGTCATATTCCGTGACGTCCGGATTGTCTTCCGGATCATCTGCAAGGCTCCCCCGCTGGGGCCGGGGCAGATGATCCATGCAGACCAGACTCTTGCCCTGTCCGCACCGGATCAGACCGTAGGACTCGAAAAGAAAATCTTCCAGCCGCGCATAGTGATAGGCTCCTCTTGTCAGTTCCAGACCCGAGAGATACTCCTCCCCGGAAAGCTTCCAGGTCTCTTTTCCGCCTGACCGGGTGCAGACGCTTTTCCAGCCGGGTCTGCGGATCTTCAGATAGCCGTGATTGCACTGATCTTCCAGCTGCGAGGTGGAGTACGCGCAGTTCTCAAAGAAGAGCATCAGGATATACATATGGGACTGCGGGTGCGCCAGCATCGAGATCTGTACCTTCTCCTCGCCCACGATGCAGGGCGGCTCCTCCGGGTCCTCTTCATCCAGATAATTGTCCATCGTGTGCAGGAACAGAAATTCGCCCAGATAATAACGCCGCAGTTCCGAAGCCGCTTCGTTGCGGCACTCATAGTCCCGGCAGTAATCCAGCTGCTCCATCAGATAGTTCTGGATCAGCGGAATACCGGCACTTCCGGTGACCGGCGCATGATCATACAGGCGGTTGATCCTGGGGTTTTCCGAGTGATCCGCAAAAGGCAGGAGCAGATACACATCATCATGGAAGGTTTTGTGATAATAGTCGCTGCGAAGATATTTCTTCAGATAAGGGCCGTCGCACAGGTACACACGGCTGTTTTCCGCGCTCTCCTCCGGTTCCGCGTCCCTGCATTCCCGGATAATCCGGAACAGGCGGGTCCTGGCATACTTTTCGCCGTCCTCGGAGATCGTGACGCCGGCAATGGCGGAGATTCCGATCCCGTCCCTTTTCAGGTCATTCAGTGCCTCGATAAAAGCGGCAGAAAGGCGCAGCGAGACTTCCGAGTCCCGATACGCCTCATCAATAACAACAGAAAGTATGAACAGATTGTATTCTTTTCCGGGCTCAAAGACCGGAACGTCATCCGGTCCGATGTCGTCGTCCGGAATCATTTCGAGGAGTTTTCCGTCCTTCTCCTCGAAAACGGCTGCGCCGGGTCCGTCCGCCGCGGGATCCGTGATCCGCTGCCACATTTCTTCGCTCACAGGAAAGAAATTGACATAGCCCGCCAGTTTCTCCCCGTCCATGACACAGACGAAGGACCGCGGATTCTTCCGGTAGCGGGCATCCATATTTTCAATGCATCCCGCGTATTCGGGGGGATAGACAGCCCGGTCCATCCCCATGATTTTGTCATCCAGAAAAGCGCGGACTCCCCCCGGATAGTTTTCCTTTCCGAAGTCTTCTCCCCGCAGGATCCTCAGTTCCATGGCATACCTCTTCAGTTCGCCTTCAGTTCCTTCCAGAGCTCATTCATCAGCTCGGTTGCCGCCTCGTCGTTCACGACACAGACCTCGCAGTTCTGCATCGCGTCCATGTTCGGAACGAGAGACTCATCCGCGCGCTCTTCATCGGACAGGTTGGCGATCACCGCCTCGTTCGGCGTCGAGTAGTAGATATACTCAAAATTCTTCTGCGCGATGTCTTCTCTGCACAGGAAATCCAGGAACTTCTGCGCCGCCTCCATATTCTTGCAGTTCTTCGTCACCATCCAGGAGTCAATCCAGACGTTGGAGCCCTCCTTCGGAATCGTGTAGCGCAGGTTTTCGTTGTACTGATGGCCGAGATACGCCTCGCCGGAATAGACAACAGCCATGGCGGCATTGCCCGCGACCACTTCATCTCTCGCCTCATCGACCAGATAAGCCTCAACGTCCGGCTTCTGTGCCTTCATGGCCTCATAGGCTGCGCGGATCTCCGCTTCATCTGTGGTGTTCAGGGAATAGCCGAGGTACTTCAGCGTAATCATGAAGCTGTCGCGGATACTGTTCTGCATGATGATGTCGCCGGCGTATTCGCCGTTGAACAGGACGTCCCAGCTGTCGATCTCTCCGTGCACCTTCGTGGTGTCATAGAGAATACCGATGGTCCCCCAGAAGTGCGGAACCGTGTACTTGTTCTCCGGGTCAAAAGCTCTCGAGAACTCCCAGTAGCGCTCTCCGATATTGTCTTTGTTTTCAAAAGAACTGATGTCGATGGGCTGTGCCTCTCCCTCCTGGATCAGGCGGGCCAGCATATAGTCTGCCGTGCAGAGCAGGTCGTAGCTGATGGCGCCGGCTTTGTACTTTGTATACATATCCTCCGGTGTCAGCGCTTCCTCGTACTTGATCTCGATGCCGGTCTCCTCCGTGAACTGATCGATGACGTCCGGATCCAGATATTCACTGTAATTGAATACGGTGAGTGTCTGCTTTCCGCCGCCGGATGCGTTCCCGCATCCGATCACGGAAATTGCCGTGACCATGGAAAGTCCCAGTGCCAGTCCAGCTCTCATAATCCTGTTCATTCTCTGCAAATCCTCCTCTTTCAACAATATCCCGCAGATTCCCGGGGATTTTTATAAATCGCGCTCCGCGAGTTCTCTGTGCTGCACGCGCTCTCTCGCGGAAGGCGCGTAATTGACAACCAGAAGCAGAATCAGTACGGCCGTAAAGATCACGGTCGAGAGTGCGTACATCTCCGGCTTGATGCCCTTGCGGATTTCTCCGTAGATCATGGTGGACAGCGTGTTGACACCCGCGCCCTTGGTGAAGTACGTGATCATGAAGTCATCCATCGACATCGTGACGGCCATGAAAAAGCCCGAAAGGATGCCGCCGGAAAGCTGCGGAAGAATCGTCGTGAAAAACCCGTAAGCCGCCGTCGCACCCAGATCCCGGCTGGCTTCGTAGACAGACATGTTCATCTGCTCGATTTTGGGCAGAACCGCCAGGATAATATAGGGAATATTAAAGGTTATATGCGCAATCAGGACACTCGTGAAGCCCAGCGGCAGGAAGCGGATGAACCAGAGCATCAGCGCGATGCCTGTGACAATATCCGCATTCAGCATCGGGATATTCGTCAGGCCCATCATGACCGCGTAGCGGCGCTTGTTCATATAATGCATTCCGAACGCCGCTGCCGTGCCGATCAGAAGCGCTATGGCGGAGGACAGGAAGGCCAGTCCGATGGTTGTAATCAGTGCCTCCCGGATCTACCGGTTGGAGAGAAGCTGTCCGTACCAGCGCAGTGTGAAGCCGCCCCAGACCACCCGCGAGCGGGAGGCGTTCACGGACAGGACCATCATGACGGCGATCGGGATATACAGGAAAATCATGATCAGCACGAAGTAAAACCGGCAGATGAAATTGATCAGATGTTCTTTCATGCCGCTTTCCTCCTTCCCGGCTTTTCCGTCCCTTCCACGCGGGCCAGCTCCGATTCTTCTTTCACGACATCATCCTTGATCGTAAATGCCATGCTGATGAAGACGAAGACCATGAGCGCCACGGACAGGCCCGAGCCCAGGTTCCAGTTGCTGCTTCTCGTGAACTCCTGCTCGATGATATTTCCGATCAGCTGCAGCTTGCCGCCGCCCAGGATATCCGCGACAACGAAGGATGTCATGGACGGAACGAAGACAATTGTGATGCCGCTTTTCAGCCCCGGAATCGACAGCGGGAAGATAATTCTGGTAAAGACCGTGAGCGGACCCGCACCCAGGTCCTTGGCCGCCTCAATCACATCCTCCGGTATATCTGCGATCGCGTTGAAGATCGGCAGCATCATGAAAGGAAAATAATCGTAGACCACGCCGATGATAACCGCCGTCCAGGTGTTGGCAACTTCAAGGGGCTTCAGCCCCAGTGCCTGCAGGGCAAAATTCAGAATGCCGTTGGAAGACAGAATCATCTGCCATGCCAGCAGACGCAGGATAAAATTCATCCACATCGGCAGAATCAGGAAAAACAGCATAAAAGCTCTGCGCGAAATGTGCAGGCGGCGGACCACCATGACCAGCGGGTAGGCCAGCAGGATGCACAGCAGCGTGCAGATCAGAGCGATTTCCAATGAAAACAGGAAGGCCTTCCGATTGATGGAATCCCCGATCGCCAGAATATTCTCGAAGGTAAAGGCACCGCCGGCGTTCGTAAATGCATAGCGCAGAATCACGATCAGCGGTATGACCGTGAAGCCGACGGACCATATGAAATAAGGTGAAGCCAGAAGCTCTCTGTTTCTGCGATTCATCCCGTTCTCCCCATTTTGCCTGACCGGAATAACAGGCCGGCGGCGTATATCTCAGTTCTTCTCGATAATCTCTTCGTCCGAAGAACGCGGCTTGTGCATGATCTGAATGTTCTCCGGCAGGATCGACAGGCCGACCATGCTGCCGGGCATCGCCGGGTTGTTGCTCTGAATCGCCCACTCGAAATCGCCGCACGAGACCCGGATATCGTAGTACGCGCCCTGATAGATCACTTCCATGACGCGCCCTGTGGCAAAACCTCTCCCCGGCTCGACGACATTGAGATCCTCGGGGCGGATGACGACGTCCACCTTTTCGTTCGGCGCGAAACCGATATCCACGCAGGGAATGTCCACGCCCTGGATCTGCACGAGAT
>JAEEGL015144142.1_pt1 | contig 15103 bp, 8 predicted proteins | sample 9134231 | NCBI WGS metagenome assembly JAEEGL01 (sample SAMN16246548, study PRJNA631951) | gut metagenome | biome: gut microbiome; feature: rumen; material: fiber-attached | host: Bos | place: Iran: Karaj | collected 2018-10 | reverse complement strand
TGGTCAACAACCGGGATGATAAAGCGATCCCGCACGTCGCCGGCAACCTTCTCAAGCTCGACCATCGGCAGGTCGCGCGTCAGCCTCAGCTCGTCGAACTGCACCATGTGGATGTGCTTCGAGATGACCTCGTGGTTGCAGGCATCACGAACGATGTTCACTCCACTGAGGAAAGCAACGGGCGACAGCACAGTGTGCGGGCCGTTGAGCAGTGTCACCTTACGCTTGTGGTACGGTTCCTCTGAGGGTACAAACAGCACGTGCAGTCCAGCCTTGTCGGCGGGGAACTCCTGAGCAACCTCCTTCGGAGCCTCGATAACCCACAGGTGGAAGTTCTCTGCCTGTACAACGAGGTTGTCGCGGTAGCCGACCTTCTCCTGAATCTGGGCAATCTCCTTGCGGGGGAAGCCTGGCACGATGCGGTCAACCAGCGTGGCATACACGCCGCACGACTCGTCGAACCACTTCTTGAAGTCAGCGCCCAGCTGCCACAGTTCGATGTACTTGTTGATGCAGTCTTTCAGCACGTGGCCGTTGAGGAAGATAAGCTCGCAGGGGAAAATGATGAGTCCCTTCGTGGGGTCGCCGTTGAACGTCTGGTAGCGGCGATACAGCAACTGCACCAGTTTGCCAGGATACGACGAGGCGGGTTTGTCATCCAGTTTGCAGGCGGGGTCGAAGGCAATTCCGGCCTCGGTGGTGTTCGAGATGACGAAGCGAATCTCAGGCTGGTCTGCGAGTGCCATGAAGGCATCGTTCTGAGAGTAGGGGTTCAGTGCACGGCTGATAACGTCGATGCGCTCCAGCGTGTTAACGGGCTTGCCGTTCTCGCGGCCCTGCAAGTTGACGTGGTACAGGCAGTCCTGACCGTTGAGCCATTCTACCATACCCTTGTCAATGGGCTGTACGACGACTACTGAACCGTTGAAGTTGGTCTTCTGGTCCATGTTCCAGATTATCCAATCAACGAATGCACGGAGGAAGTTTCCTTCGCCAAACTGAATGACCTTTTCAGGCATGACGCTCTTCGGAGCGAAGTGTTTGTTTAACGGTTTCATAAACTTTCGATATATATTTAAAGTAGTTGTTTTAATGTGGTGCAAAGTTAGTGAATAATTTTCGATTATTCACCATATTTTATTAAATATGTGACGTTAACGTTTGCAGGGGTTATGGCAAAGTCAGGAAACCGTCTTCCTGAACGACCTGCTCTTCTGCTATCATGCTGTGCAACGTGCTGTTCAGCAGTTCCGTAGGGATGTGTAGTCGCAAAAGCTCTGTGATGTGGTGGCGCTTGTGGTCAGCCAGTAGTTTCATTATCAGTTGAGGGGCGTCGCAATAATCCTGTTGGGAGGCGACTGTGGTGTGTTCGTGCCTACAGACATCACATTGTCCGCAGTCTTTTGCCGTTGTCTCGCCAAAGTAGCTTAGCAGCTGTCTCGAACGGCAGCAGTCGTCGGTAGTGACATAGTGCAGCATGGCATTGATGCGCTGACGGTATTGTTCCATCCGGTCCTCATAGATTTCTCGTGGCAATCGGACGTGCTCGGCATCTTCACGACGTTGTAAATAGTGGATATATGGTACTTGACGTCTGGGAATGAAACTGATCAGATGGCGTTGCGACAGTATTTTCAGTATATTGTGCGTTTCCTCCTCTGTCATCCCAGCCTGTCGTGCTACCAATCGTTCGTCTATGAATCCGTAGTCGGCAAACAGTCCGCCGTAGTTGCGTAGCAGACTGACAATGACACGGTCTTCTTCAGGAGAGACCCGCTGAAGACGGTAGAGGTCATCGCGGTTAACCAAAAAGCGTACCCGTGCTTGATTGTCCTGCTCGTCAGTATAATCCAAATAACCGGCTCGCTGAAGAATCTGTAACGATGAGTGTACGGGAACGGGGAAGTGGCGAAAACGCTGGCAGAACTCGTTGATGTCGAACTCATGCGTTACGCCGTAGCCGTCGCCAACGGCTATCTGATAGTAATAAGCCAGGTGTTCATAAACCTGACGTATATATTCCTTTGGGGGGAAGGTTTCGCTGATGCGTCGTTGCAGTTTGGCATGATCATTGCCGTTGTAGAGCAATACGGCACGTGCCGGTTTTCCGTCGCGTCCAGCTCGTCCAGCCTCCTGAAAATAAGCCTCCGGGGAGTCAGGACAGTCGTAGTGTATTACGATGCGGACGTCCGGCTTATCGATTCCCATGCCGAACGCGTTGGTGGCTACGATGGTCCGTACCTTATTATTGCTCCAGTCGTGCTGACGCTGGTCTTTGTCGGCCTGTTCCAATCCGGCATGGTAAAACGTGGCGCTCAAACCTGCTGTCGTCAGGTGTTCAGCAATTTCGCGGGCATGCAGACGGCTTCTGACATAGATGATGGCAGAACCGTCAGTCTGTTCAAGCAGGCGTAGCAGTTCGTTGTACTTGTCGGGAACCGTCTGCACCTCATAGATGAGGTTTTTCCGTTCAAACGACATGCGGAATACCTGAAAGCCCTTGTTTTCCGATTTTTTGGGGGGGAAGTTAGTGCCAGGCAGGGTCAGCTTGTCCTGAATGTCTTCAATGACTTGTGGCGTCGCTGTAGCGGTAAGTGCTAATACGGGAACCTCAGGATGAATGGTCCTGATGTTGGCAATTTCCAAATAGGCCGGTCGGAAGTCGTAGCCCCATTGTGAGATGCAATGGGCTTCGTCAACGGTGATAAAACTTATCCGCATGTGGCGCAACTTGGTTTGAAAGAGGTTGCTGCCCAGTCTCTCCGGCGAAACATACAGTAGTTTTGTTGAGCCGAGAATACAATTCTCCAGTATGCGCAGGATGTCGTGCTGCGGAAGGCCAGCATGAATGGCATCGGCCCTGATGCCCCGTTGCCGCAGGTGGTGCACTTGGTCTTTCATCAGTGCCACCAATGGTGTGATGACAATGCAGACACCCTCCATCGCTAAGGCTGGTACCTGGAAAGTGATGCTTTTTCCGCCGCCGGTAGGCATCAGTCCCAGCGTGTCGTGTCCGCTGCCGATAGAGTCTATGATGTCGCGTTGAATGCCGCGAAAATCATCATAGCCCCAATACTTCTTTAATAACTGAGTGCTGAGAATTGAGAAACTATTCATTCCGAAGGTCTGATGTCTTCTATCTGCAGTTGCACCTCGCCTCGTTTGTAAGTGTTTTCCTCCACCGTATAAACGATGTCGAAAGAGTGTTTTGACTTGATGAAACGGGCGGCAGCGCTCTGTCCGAAGGCAATGCCGTTCACCACCACAGCCGACTTCGAGTCCACCAGTTCCAGTTTAATGTGTTCCTGGTGGCGACCAACTACTTTGGATGTTCCGTAGTCATAGACGTTGCGTGTCATAAAGATGGGCTTGGGGTTGCCTGGTCCGTGAGGCGCCAGCCGTTTCAGGTCGTTCAGCAATCGTTTGGAAATGTCATGGAAATCCAGCTCAATGTCAATGTCCAATGTCTGCTGTGTCTGTTCGGGTAATATGTGGTTGTTGACATACGCCTGGAAGCGCCTGCGGAATTCCGGAATGTTTTCTTGGCGCAGGGTCAGTCCTACAGCGTAAGTATGGCCGCCGAAATTCTCAAGCAGGTCACGGCATGACTTGATAGCGTCGTAGATGTCAAAGCCTGCTACTGAGCGAGCCGATCCGGAGGCGATGCCGTCGATGATGGTCAGCACTACTGTCGGGCGGAAGTAGAGCTCTGTCAGGCGTGAGGCCACGATGCCCACCACGCCCTTTTTCCATCCTTCGTCGTAGAGCACGATACTTTTCTGGTGTTCTTGGCTTTCCAGGCGTGCCACAATCTCGTTAGCTTCTTCAGTCATCTGCTTGTCCACGTCCTTGCGCTGCTCGTTATACTCGTTGATGCGTGCTGCAATGGTCAGTGCCTTCGTCAGGTCACGCTCAACCAGCAGTTCCACAGCTTCAATACCGTTCTGCATGCGTCCCGATGCGTTGATGCGTGGTCCTATCTTAAAGACGATATCGCTCATGGTGAGTTCCCGTCCCGTTAGTCCGCAGATGTCAATGATGGCTTTCAGTCCAGTCGATACGCCCTGGTTCAGCTGTTTCAGTCCGTGGAAGGCCAGAATTCTGTTTTCTCCCTCTATGGGCACCAGGTCTGCAGCTATGGAGACGGCACAGAAGTCGAGTAGGGGAATGAGTCGTGAGAAGGGGATGCCATTGTTCTTGGCAAAGGCCTGCATGAGTTTAAATCCTACGCCGCAGCCGCAGAGGTGCTTGAAAGGATACGTGGAGTCCGTGCGTTTAGGATTCAGGATTGCCACTGCTGGCGGCAGATCATCGTCAGGAACGTGATGGTCGCAGATGATGAAATCTACGCCGCGCTCCTTTGCATAGGCAATCTCCTCGACGGCCTTGATGCCGCAGTCGAGGACAATAATCAGTTTCACACCCTTTTCTGCCGCATAGTCTATTCCCTTTTTGCTTACCCCGTAGCCCTCTTCATAACGGCTGGGGATATAGTACTCGATGTTGGAATAGAACTGCTGCAGAAACTTATACACCAATGCCACCGCCGTACATCCGTCGACGTCGTAGTCACCATACACCATGATACGCTCCTTGCGGCCCATAGCATCATTCAGCCTGTCAACGGCAATGTCCATGTCGTTCATCAGGAACGGGTCTATCAGCTCGTTGAGCATGGGGCGGAAAAACCGCTTGGCGGCACTCTCCGTACGGATGCCGCGCTCTATGAGCAGACTGGCCAGGACAGGACTCATGCCTATCTTTTCGGCCAGCTCCTTAGCCGCTTGTTGCTTTTCGGGTGTTGGTGGTTCGTAATTCCATTTAAAAAGCATTTATATTGTTATTTTTTTCTTGTTTCTTAGCAGGTCTTTTTCCAACATGCCTGGCAGTGTCTTGCTGGCTGTAGTAAAAATTTTCGGCAAAGATACAAAATTTTTTTTATAAAACATCGTAAATTGAAAAATATTTCTTAACTTCGCGCCATAAAGTACTATTTATTATCCTAAAAACTGAAAAACGATGAGTAATACTCCTACTGCCCATATCGGGGCAAAGTACGGTGAAATCGCCGAAACTGTTATCATGGCGGGCGACCCGCTACGTGTGAAACTGATGGCCGAGAAGTTCCTTGACAATCCCGTCCAGTTCAACAACGTTCGTGGAATGCTGGGATTTACCGGTAGCTACAAGGGGAAAAGAGTCAGTGTGATGGGACATGGTATGGGCATCCCCTCCATTGGTATCTATACCTATGAGCTTTATAATTTCTATGGCGTGAAGACCATTATCCGCGTTGGTTCTGCCGGTTCCATCAATCCCGACCTGCATATTGGTGACTTGGCCATCGCCATGGGTGCCTGCACCAACAGCAACTATGCCATGCAGTATGAATTGCCAGGCACTTTCGCACCGATTGCCGACTTCCACTTGCTACGTGCCGCAGCCGAGTCGTGCGAGCGTTTCGGCTATCACTACATGGTGGGTAACGTTTTCTCTTCCGACATTTTCTATGGAGAGAATCCCCATAACGACAAGTGGATTAACATGAAGGTGCTGGCCGTGGAAATGGAAATTGCTGCTCTCTACATGAACGCCGCACGGACTGGCAACCGTGCCTTGGGCATCTGTACCATTTCCGACCACCTGTTGACAGGTGAGGTGACCACTGCTGAAGAACGCCAGAACAACTTCACCCACATGATGGACGTTGCCTTCTCGCTGATTTAGCAATTAAAGGAAAAAGGTTTTAGATACGTTGGACTTGTTCCGTACCTTTCCAATATAATATGTTACAGATAATTTTATAAACAAAAAAACTTATGCAACTGAATCAACAAGACTTAAAACAAATCGCCCAAAAGGGTATTTCTGAGGCACAGATTGAAAAACAGTTAGGTGAGTTCAAAACCGGTTTTCCCTTCCTGCGCTTAGAGGCTGCTGCAGCCATCGGTCACGGCATTATTGCTCCGTCTGAGGATGAACGCAAGCAATATGTGAATGCCTGGCAGCAGTACAAGGCCCAGGGGAAGAAGGTGGTGAAATTCGTTCCTGCGTCAGGCGCTGCCAGCCGCATGTTCAAGGACATGTTTGCCTTTGTCGATGCACCCTATGACGTACCAACTTCCGATTTTGAGAAGAAGTATTTCGACAACATTGAGAAGTTTGCCTTCTACGACGAGCTGGATGCCGTCTGCCAGAAGAACAACGGCAAGGGCATCAAAGCCCTGATGGCAGAAGGCAACTACAAAGCCGTAGCTGCTAACATGCTGACGGCCGATGGACTGAACTACGGTCAGTTGCCCAAGGGTCTGCTGCTGTTCCACAACTATCCTGAAGGACCTCGCACTCCGATGGAGGAACATCTGGTGGAGGGTGCCTTGTATGCAGCATCAAACGGAGAGGCACATGTGCACTTCACGGTATCCCACGAGCACATGGAACTGTTCAAACAGAAGGTTGCCCAGAAAGCTGACCTGTATGCCCAGAAGTATGGTATCAAGTACGACATCTCGTTCTCTGAGCAGAAACCCTCCACGGACACCATCGCTGCTAATCCTGACGGTACGCCGTTCCGCAACAGCGACGGTTCGCTGCTGTTCCGCCCGGGTGGTCACGGAGCACTTATCGAGAATCTGAACGAAATCGTGGCTGATGTCATCTTCGTGAAGAATATCGACAACGTGGTGCCCGACCGTCTGAAGGCTGACACCGTAGAATGGAAGCAGGTCATTGCCGGCGTGCTGGTGACGTTGCAGCAGAAGGCCTTTGACTATCTGCGACTGTTGGATACTGGCAAGTACAGCCACGAACAGATTGAGGAGATGATTCGCTTCGTCCAACAGGACCTCTGCTGCTGCAAGGCTGACATCAAGGAACTGGAGGATGCCGAACTGGTCATCTATCTCCGTAATAAGCTGAACCGTCCCATGCGTATCTGTGGTGTCGTAAAGAATGTCGGTGAGCCGGGCGGTGGTCCGTTCCTGACTTATAACCAAGACGGTACGGTGTCTCTCCAGATTCTGGAGAGCTCTCAGATTGACAAGTCTAACAAAGCGTATATGGAGATGTTTACCAAGGGAACGCACTTCAATCCCGTCGATCTTGTCTGCGCTGTCTGTGACTACAAGGGCCAGCCATTCGACTTGCCCAAGTACGTTGATCCCTCCACGGGCTTCATTTCCCAAAAGTCGAAGTCGGGTAAGGAACTGCAGGCATTGGAACTGCCGGGCTTGTGGAATGGTGCCATGAGCGACTGGTCAACCGTCTTCGTGGAGGTGCCTCTCTCTACCTTCAATCCCGTAAAGACTGTCAACGACCTGTTGCGTGAGCAGCATCAGTAAGACTTCTGTAAATAACAATGGGGACAAGATTCTGTTAAAAAGAACTTGTCCCCATTTGTTGTGTCGAGGTGACAGGACTCGAACCTGCGACAGCCTGGTCCCAAACCAGGAACGCTACCAACTGCGCTACACCTCGTTGCTTTGAAAAGCGGGTGCAAAATTACAAAAAATTCTGCACCCGTGCAAATTTTTCTGCAATTTTATTTGATAATTCCTTGCTCTACGAAAATCTGCTTGAGTGCTTTCACGGATCGTTCCACCTGCTCCTCGGTATGTGTAGCCATTAGTGCATAACGCACCAATGTGTCCTGAGGTGCACAGGCAGGAGGAATAACGGGATTGATGAACACGCCAGCCTTGAAAGCCAGGGCAGTCACCAGGAACGTCTTCTCTACATCACGGACGTAAAGCGGAATAATCGGACTTTCGGTCTCACCAATCTCAAAGCCTTCGTCAGCGAAGCGCTTCAGGGCGTACTTGGTCACCTTCCAAAGGGCTTCAATGCGCTCGGGCTCCTTCTGCAGGATGTGCAGGGCCTCAAGGGCAGCAGCAGTAGCAGCTGGAGTGTTCGAGGCAGAGAAGATATAAGTACGACAGGTGTGACGCAGGAAATTGATGGTGTCCCAGTCGGAAGCAATGAAACCACCGATGGAAGCCAACGACTTCGAGAAGGTACCCATAATCAGGTCAACTTCATCAGTCAGTCCGAAATGGTCGCAAACGCCACGTCCGTGGTCTCCGAAGACACCGATTCCGTGGGCCTCATCCACCATGATGGAACAATTATACTTGTGCTTGAGCTCTACGATTTCCGGCAGTTTGCAAAGGTCACCCTCCATAGAGAACACACCATCGACAACGATCAGCTTGATGGCTTCGTAGGGCAGTTTCTGCAGAACGCGCTCAAGGTCTGCCATGTCGTTGTGCTTGTAGTGTAGCTGGCGGGCAAACGACAGTCGGCGCCCATCAACGATAGAGGCATGGTCACGGTCATCGCAGATGATATAGTCGTCCTTGCCGACTACCATGGCCAATACACCTTGGTTAACGGAGAAACCCGTCGAGAAGCAAAGACAATCTTCTTTGTGAATAAATTCGGAGATCTCTTTCTCCAATTGGATGTGTAAATCCAGTGTGCCGTTCAAGAATCGGCTACCGGCACATCCAGAGCCGTACTTGTCCAAAGCAGCCTTGGCGGCATCGATGATGCGCTGGTCACCAGTCAGTCCTGTATAAGCATTAGAACCGAACATCAAAACCTTGTGACCTCCCATCTCGACCTCTGTCCCCTGTTTGCCCTCAATGGCACGGAAATAGGGGTACACATCTGCCTCCATATACTTCTGAGGCTCACGATAATGCTTGTATCTTTCTTGTAATTGTCCCATATCAAATAGGTGTAGCTATGCTACAAAATTAGTTTCAGACTGCAAAGGTACGCATTTTTTGTTAATTAAAGCACAAAAATACCAAGAATTAATCATTAATCTGAAATTTATATATTTTTCACTCATTATTTCAGTAATATTTTGTACTTTTGCAGAGAAAATGAACATAAAACGGCGAATAGCATTTATTGTCAACCCCATTTCCGGAACGCATAGCAAGGAAGATATGCCGCGATTGATAGAAGAGGGGATGGATAGCGAGCACTTCGACTTTGAAGTGCTCATGACGGAATATGCCGGTCATGCTTCCGAAATTGCCAAACAGAAAGCCGCTGATGGGGTAGATGTCGTCGTGGCCGTTGGAGGTGATGGCACGGTCAACGAGGTGGCACGTTCCCTGATTCACACCCAAACCGCCCTTGGCATCATTCCCTGTGGGTCCGGTAATGGATTGGCTCGACATCTGTGCATCCCGATGGACATACGACGTGCTCTGAACATCATCAACCAATGCCAGATAGAGGCGTTTGACTATGGGGTCATCAACGAACTGCCGTTCTTCTGTACGTGTGGTATGGGTTTCGACGCCTTCATCTCCCTGAAGTTTGCGGAAGCCGGCAAGCGCGGCCCTATCACCTATGTTGAGAATGTCCTTCGCGAAGGTCTGAAATACAAGCCCGAAACCTACGAAATTGTCGATGATTCAGGAACGACGCGCTATAAGGCCTTCCTGATAGCCTGTGCCAATGCCTCTCAGTACGGCAATAATGCTTATATCGCTCCAGGTGCCACGATGAAGGACGGCAAGATGGACGTCATCATTATGGAACCCTTCGACACCATTGAGGCACCGCAGATTGCTGCCGACCTCTTTGTGAAGACGCTGGGCAACAATTCCAAAATCAAGACTTTCCGGGCGGAACGCATCCATATCCGCCGTACGGCACCCGGTGCCATCCATTATGACGGTGACCCCATTATGACCAACAAGGACATTGACGTGCATATTGAACACTTGGGACTGCATATTGTCACCAATCCTGATGCCAAGGAAGACCCTGGGCAACCCAACCAGATGCTGAATGCCTTCAGTGATTTCTTTAATAATATAAATAATGTACGCGAAGACATCCGTGATGACTTGGAGAAGGGAGGGCGTCGCATTCAGGCCATCAACCGTGTGCTGCTGCGCAAGCTCCGTTCGTAGTCTCTTTGTGTTCGTACCGTTTCAGAAACCATCTGCCTTATGCAACAGACGCTCGTCATTCTTATCCTGCTGGGATGTCTCTGTTACGCCGCATGGAGGGTATGGCAGGTACTGAAACAGAAAAATGATCCTTGCTGCGGTTGTGAATTGAAAAAAAACTGCAAAAAATTTTGTGATTTAAAAGAAAAGTAGTACCTTTGCATCCGCAAAACCGAAAAGGCCTGGTGCCTTGATCTTCGGTCGAGCCATCTAACGCTCAAAAGAGCTGATGCAAGCATCGCTCTTTATTCGCTAAAATGGTGCCTTGGATGAGTGGCTTAGTCAACGGTCTGCAAAACCGTCTACGGCGGTTCGAATCCGCCAGGCACCTCACAAGAAAGAGCAAGAACCCTGATAGATAAAGGATTCTTGCTCTTTTCTTATTTCTGCTAACATTCACTTATCGCTGTACGAGTGTCTCCACGATACGCGCCATTTGGTTGGGAATACGTATCTGCTGCGGACACTTTGACAGGCAGACCTCGCAGTCCTGACACTTCGATGCCCAGGTCTTCTCGTCAGTGAGTGCCTTCTTGTAGCCGTCTATAAACTTCTGCTTACGGGCGGCATAGTCGCTGGCACCAGCTTCTGGCAGTGGCAGCACGTGTTCGTTCACCGCCTGGTTGTAGTAGGCGAAGTTGGCGGGAATGTCCACGCCGAAAGGACACGGCATGCAGTAGGCGCATGTGGTACACGGAATGGTTGGGAAGCCTGCCATCTGGTCGGCAATCTCCGCGAGCAGTTTGTTCTCCTGTTCCGTGCAGGGATCCAAAGGCGAGAATGTCTTGACATTATCCTCTAAGTGGTCCATGCGGTTCATACCGCTCAGTGTTGTCAGTATGTTCGTGTAGCTGCCCACCCATCGGAAGGCCCAACGGGCCGTGCTGTCATCGGGGTGTACGGCCTTCAACTGGTCGGTCAGTTCCTTGGCCATGTTTCCGAAGGCGCCGCCGCGCAGGGGCTCCATCACCACACATTGCACCCCAGTCTTTTCGCACTTGTTGTAAAGGTACTCTGCATCGGCATCGTGCCGCCAGCCCTGTCGCATGGAGGCGTGTCGCCAGTCGAGGAAGTTCATCTGAATCTGCACGAAGTCCCAATGGTATTCCTCCTGATGATCCAACAGCCAGTCGAAGTCGCGTACATCGCCGTGGTACGAGAATCCGAGGTGCTTGATGCGTCCTGCCTTGCGCTCATTGAGCAGGAATTCGAGAATGCCGTTGTCCAGGAAACGCCCTTTCAGCGAGTCCATGCCGCCACCGATGCTGTGCAGCAGGTAGTAGTCTATGTGGTCCACCTTCAGCCGCTCGAAGGACTGCTCGTACATGCGTTTTGAAGCATCGAACGACCATTGACGACGGTTTTGGTTCGACATCTTTGTGGCAACGAAATACTTCTCTCTCGGATAGCGCGAGAGGGCATTGCCTGTTAGCACCTCCGACTGTCCGCCCATGTACATGGGTGCGGTGTCGAAATAGTTTACACCATGACTGATGGCATAATCTACCAGTTGGTTTACCTCTTCCTGATTGTTGGGCAGTCGCATCATGCCAAAGCCTAACAGCGAGATCTGCTCGCCGGAGCCGTGCTGCACACGGTAGGTCATGTGGTTGTCTCCTGTAGCATTTTTGTCTGGCGCATGATAAGCCAATGCATTCAGAGGTTCCAGGGCCATCAGCGCCATTGCTGAACCAGCCCCCATTCCCAGTCGCCGCAGGAATTCGCGGCGACTCATGTCATTTTGTTTTTTTTGTGTCATAGTTTTATTGTTTTGCGGTGGTACATTCATTGACCAAGTAAACGATGCTCATATACGGGATGCCCGTATTCGTCTCTAATCCTATTTCGCAGGTTCGGCTGTTCGAGTAGCCTACCTCAATGTGGTTTTGTTCAATCTGCGGACGGAGCTTCCTCAGACCGTATTTGTTCAATTCGGGGAAGGTGAAGCCCCTGTCGCCGGCAAAGCCGCAACAGCCCACGCCCTCGGGCAGGAATACTTTGGTAGAGCATAGCTTGGCCAGGTTGATGAGGTCATCTGCCACGCCCATCTGTCGCGTCGAGCAGGTGATGTGGAGTGCTATTGGACGGTCGATGGGGTGGAAGTCGAGACGCGGCACGAGGTACTTCATGATAAACTCGGCAGGCTCGTACAGGTGCATCTTATGCATCACTTTCTTCATACGGTGCAGACACGGACTCTGCGCACAAAGCACGGGGTACTTCCCTTCTTCGGAAGCCTTCCACAGTGCCTCCTCAAGCTCGGCACTCTTCCGGTCGGCAATGTCGAGCATGCCCTTCGACTCCCAAATCTGGCCGCAGCACATACGTTCCATCCCTTCTGGGAAGATGACTTCGTAACCGGCCTTGGCCATCAGCTGGATGACTTCATCCACCAGGTCGTGAATCTTCCCGCCTTGTTTTGACTGTCCCATCGTCTGGTTGATGCAGCTGGGGAAATAGACCACCTTAGGGGCAGATGTCTGATGTTCGATGGCTGATGTATGGGGGAGGCTCTTCTCGATGATAAACTGCGTAAGGTCAGTCTTTTTGGGCTGGCGCTTTTTCTTGGGCATGGCGGTCGTCCAGAGGGGCATTCCCATCTTGTTCATGCCGCGTGCCACACCCGTCATCAACGTCGGACCGAGGGTGACGTGGGCAAGGTGGGCCACGTCAAGCACCACGCGCAGGCCGCTTTTGATGCCCGCCATGTGGTTGGCGGCAAACTCGCCCGCTTGGTAGCCCAGTTTCGAGCGGTTCATGTCCATCTGACGAATCAGGTGCGTCAGTTCGCCGGTATTGATCTTCATCGGACACGATGTCGAGCACAGTCCATCGGTTGCACACGTCTGGTCACCATAGTATTTATACTGTTTCTTCAGCGTCGCCAGTCGTTCAGGGTTCTCGCCAGTGTGTTCCAGTTCACGAATCTCACGCTGTACGGCGATACGCATTCTCGACGACAGCGTCAGGCCGCATGACATACAGTTGACCTCGCAGAAGCCGCACTCGATACATTTGTTGGCACGTTTCACCTGTTCGATGGTCTCCTTGGCAGTCGATAGTGACGGGTCCATCAGATAGTGTCCGCCGTCGGGCACGCTGTCGAAGTCGAAGTCCAAAACGGGTAGCGGCTTCAGACACTTGATGAAGCAATCGGGGTCATCGTTGAAGATGACGCCCTGGTTCAGCAGCCCTTCAGGGTCGAAGATGGACTTCAGCTCACGCATCACCTCATAGGCCTTGTCGCGCCATTCGTATTTTACAAACGGTGCCATGTTACGGCCTGTGCCGTGCTCAGCCTTCAGCGAACCGTCGTATTCCTCGACGACCAGTTTGGCAACGTCGCGCATCATCTCGGCATAGCGGTCAACCTCACTCTTTGACTTGAAACTCTGGTTCAGGATGAAATGGTAGTTGCCCTCGAAGGCATGGCCGTAGATGCAGGCATCGTCGTAGCCGTGGTCAGCAATCAGTTTCTGCAACTTCACGGTGGCTTCAGGCAGCGACTCGATGGGGAAGGCCACATCCTCGATGAGACACGAAGTACCCACAGGACGTGTTCCGCCTACGCTGGGGAATATGCCGCTGCGGATGGCCCAGTACTTTCCGTAAACCTTTGGGTCTTCGGTGAACTCAGCGGGCTGATAAAGACTGAACTGACTGAGGCACTCCTTGATTTTCTCTATCTTCTCCAACAGCTGTTCGTGCGTCGTGCCCTTCGTCTCGGTCAGGATAGCTGTCAGGTTATGATAGTCGCCAGGCTCCACGCCAGCTATCTTACCCGCATCGACATCCTTCTGATATTGCAGATAGACGGGGTCGTCAACCGAGCTGAGCGACTTGTAGTCGAGCATCTCGGCACTCTTTACCATCAGATTCTCAGCACTCATCTTCAGGTCCTCGTCGCCCGCCTTCAACTTCTTCATGGCCACGACGGCTTCGCAACTCTCCTTCATCGTGAGGAAATATACCATTGCTGAGGCCTTGAACGGGTAGTCGTAGAGGGTCTTCATCGTTACCTCCGAGAGGAAGGCCAGCGTTCCCTCGCTGCCTACCATCGAGTGGGCAATGATGTCGAACGGATCGTCGTAGGCTATCAACGGGCGCAGGTTCAGGCCCGTTACGTTCTTAATGCTGTATTTCGTACGAATGCGCTCTGCTAACTCTTTGTCAGAACGTACTTTGTCGCGTAGTGCCTCAATCTTCTGGATAAATTCCGGATGTGACTGGCGGAAAGCCTCGCGGCTCTCCTCAGAGCCTGTGTCGAGGATGGTGCCGTCAGTAAGGATGATACGGGCAGAGACCATCATACGGTCGCTGTTGGCGTGTACGCCGCAGTTCATGCCCGAAGCATTGTTGATGACGATGCCGCCCACCATGGCACTACCGATGGAGGCTGGGTCGGGTGGGAACACACGGCCGTAGGGCTTCAGTATTTCATTGACCCTGGCACCCACGATGCCAGGCTGCAGTCGGATAGTGTCCTGGTTAGGTCCGATTTCGTACTTCTCCCAATGCTTGCCAGCCACGATAAGTACAGAGTCGGTACAGCTCTGGCCGCTTAGAGAAGTGCCGGCCGCACGGAAGGTGTAGGGTAGGTGATACTTGCTGCAAAGCTGGACAATACGTGAGAGTTCCGCTTCGCCATCACTGCGGATTACCACCTTCGGAATCTGGCGATAGAAACTGGCATCGGTGCCCCAGCCGAGTGTGCGGAGCTCGTCGGTATAGATACGGTCTGACGGTAGAAACGCTCTGAGGTCGGATAAGAATTGTTCTGTCATAGGGCGTGTTGGGCTTTAGTTAATGACTACGTGTATTACAATGGCGCAAATATACGAAAAAAAATTCAAACTCCAACCATCCTTCCCCATATTTTTTACAAATTGTGTGAATTAATTAAAAACAATTAGTGGCCTTCTGACGAAAATTACTCAATGAGTAGCACTCGTTACTCATTGAGTAATTTTCGTTAGTGGCCTTCTGGTAAGAATTACTCATTGAGTAATTTTCGTCAGTGGCCTTCTGGCTGATTTCTGCTATTCTCAACTCCCCCTCTAAGATTAGAGGGGGTAAGGGGGCGTTGACCTTCGCGCGCGCATATATATTGCCTATACGTTTTTTATCCC
>JAEEGL014142108.1_pt1 | contig 15103 bp, 7 predicted proteins | sample 9134231 | NCBI WGS metagenome assembly JAEEGL01 (sample SAMN16246548, study PRJNA631951) | gut metagenome | biome: gut microbiome; feature: rumen; material: fiber-attached | host: Bos | place: Iran: Karaj | collected 2018-10 | reverse complement strand
TGAATCTGAGTGCGCACCTCCATGTAGGCAGCCATGTTGATTTCCTTCACCTTGAAGCCAGCGTCCTTCAGCATCTCCTGCACGGCGATGATGTCAGCGTGACCGGTACCCCAAGAGAGTGGAGACATACCTGTGTCGATGTAGTCACAACCGGCGTTGCAGACTTCGAGGATGGAAGCCATGTTGAAGCCAGGGCCAGCGTGAGAGTGGTACTGAATTACGATGTCCTTCTTCAGGTTCTTGATGCCAGCCACAATCTTGCCGAGCGATACAGGGCGACCGATACCTGCCATGTCCTTCAGACAGATTTCGTCAGCACCGGCATCGATGAACTTCTTGGCGAGGTCCACGTAGTACTCAACGGTGTGGATAGGGGAGTAGGTGATGCAGAGAGAAGCCTGGGCAATCATGCCTGCCTCCTTGGCATACTGGATGGAAGGAATCACGTTGCGTGGGTCGTTCAGACCGCAGAAGATGCGGGTGATGTCCGTGCCCTGCGCCTTCTTCACCTTATAGAAAAGCTTGCGCACATCCTTTGGAACTGGGCTCATGCGCAGAGCGTTCAGAGCGCGGTCGAGCATGTGGGTCTGGATGCCAGCCTCATGGAAAGGCTTGGTCCATTCACGCACCGACTTGTTAGGGTTTTCTCCGTAGAGGAGGTTCACCTGCTCAAAGCCACCACCATTGGTTTCAACGCGGTCGAAACATCCCATCTTGATGATAGCAGGAGCCACTTTTACGAGCTGGTCCACACGAGGCTGATACTTACCAGCACTCTGCCACATGTCGCGGAAGACCAGTGAGAACTTTACTTCTTTTGCCATATCTTTTTAACCTTAAAATTTTATTACAACTTGGTGATTTTAGACGCACGTCCCTTACCGCCAGTGATTTGGCTGATGGTGGCGTCGATGATAGCCTTTGTGGTTGCGTCAATGCTGGCGATTGCCTTCTGAGCGGGAGCCGCCTTCTTGGCCACAGCCTCTTCTGGAGCCCACTTGTTCACAGCCCAGATGAGCAACTTGCCGAGGTTGATCACGATGAGCAGCACTGCGAACACCGTGAGCATACCAACAATAAGGAGCTGCAAAGCTCCATAAATGTCATTTGTAATCATATAATGTGAGTTTAATTTAAATCTTTCTACATTAAAAACGGTGCAAATATACGAAATAATCCTCACATTCACATTATGATGCGCAGACTTTTTTATGGAATCAGGGAAAAAGCCCACCTTTTCTCCGAAAATGTGGCAAAAGTGCAAAACTTTGCGCTACGCTGAAATGAAAAAATGAGAAAATGAAAGAATGAAAATGCGCTTTCGTTTGTCTCCTTTTGAATTTACCTGGCAAAAACAGTGCAAATCGTGGAAAGTTCTATGTGTGAGATATCATTGGGTGTATGGGTGAGATACCTCAACAGTTGTGGGCGAGAAGACGGGGTGCAGCAGAATTGTTTAGTACTAAACTCCAATGGACCACCATGTTTAATATGAAACAAAAATGGATGAAAATGTTTCAAGTTGAGAGGTGAAAGCTGATATGCTTCTATTCATTCCCTCACGCCTCCCAAGGCGTTATTTCTGTGATATTTGTGTGACTCAACCCAGCCCAGAAGGGGCTTATTTTCGCATTTTTCGTGTTTTTCGATGTTTTCGCAATCATAAAAGACACAAAAATGACTGATGAACCGCATTTCCCCTAACTCGTTGAGTGTCAATTATCGCCTTCCAGCGCGAAATAATATGCGCTGGAAGAACGAAATATTATGCGTTGGGTGCGGGAAATGACACGCGCACGGTGCGTACGTATCGTCATCGCATCGCCGAGCTAAAGATTGACATTTATATTGATGTTAGATTGACGTTTAGATTGACGGAGATTCACGTCAAATAAAATCATTGAATATCTGTTTTTTACACGTCAACCTTTAGCTCGGCGAAGCCAATCTTCGTCAATTCATACGTCAATTTACATCAATTTTTTTTCTGTTCACATCCGCTTAATCTGCTCAATCGTTCCACAGGGACTTGTTTGTAAAAGACATATCCCTTCGGGATGATTAAGCTGATTCAGTTGATTTATAATTTCATTATTTCATTTTCTCATTTCAGCGAAGCGCACGTCTTTTTTTCTCTCTCATTCCTTCTATTTGAAAATAATTACGTAACTTTGTCGCGGAATTGAATGAATTGTATTTGTAAATACCGCAAACACTCATATAAGTAAGGAATGAAAAGTAATAAGTGTTGTATTCTTGCCGCCCTCTTGCTGTGGTTGGTAACTGGGAGTCTGTATGCTGATGTGACCATCACAACTGTTGACGAATTGAAAGCTTTAAGAAATGCTGTCAATTCAGGAACGTCTTCTTATGTGGGTGAAAATATTTATCTCAAAGCCAACCTCAATCTGAATGATGAGGCATGGACACCCATTGGTAATGCGACAAATCGCTTTAAGGGGAACTTTGAAGGGTGGGGACACAAAATCAGCAATCTGAAAGTTGAAGGAAGCAATGACTATGCAGGTCTGTTCGGATGTATTGAAGGTGGCAGTGTGAGGGATTTAGGAGTGGAAGGAACTAATGTTTCTGGTGGTCTTTATGTGGGCGGTATTTGCGGCTATCTAAAATCAGGCGAAATCAGCAGTTGCTACAGCGACATTGCTGTTTCAGGAACCCAAAATGTTGGAGGGCTTTGTGGTTACTCCGAAGGTAAAATTGAAAATTGTTGGCATCAAGGAAACGTGACGGCAAGCAAGGATTCAGAAGTCAATGCTGGTGGATTGACAGGCGATGTGAATGGCGGCACTCTCCAGCGATGCTATGTGATCAACACGGCTATCACGGTGTCCGATGTGAACAATAACTCTTATTTCGGTTTCATCGTTGGTCAGTGTGGCAGTACAGATTTTCTGGATGATTGCCGATATGATAAGGAAACCGTCAGCATTCCTGATTTCAAATTTGGCGAAGATGTGACAATTGGTTCCGAGAAGGGAGGCGATTCCCCCTCAAAAGAGACTGTCAAAGGTGTCACCACCACAGAGATGCAGACTAAAGACGAGTGGTCAGGCGTCCTGAATACGGAGAAAAACAATCCCGTATGGGTGATTGAGTCGGGCTCTTATCCTCAACTCAATTCCTTCTGCAAGAACCGCGACATCACCTTCCATTTCACCCCGGGAAAGAAGTGGCTCTCCATTGTGCCGAATGGCAATTACACCGACCTGAATGGCGTGAAAGCCTATATGGTGACAAGTGCAGACAAGGCATCCAACACCATCACGCTCCATCAAGTCAGCACCCTCAACGAAGGGTGTGGCGCGCTGGTTTATTATGACACAGATGCGTATGAGGGCGTCGATGTCGTTTTGTCGCACACCACAGAGGCAGGGCTTGCCGACTATACCGGCAATCTTCTCCAGGGTTCTCATGTCAGTCCCGTCGGTTTTGTGGGTGATGGCACAGAGTACATTTTGAAGAACGGCGCTTTTGTACCTGCTACTTCTGGTTCATTGGCACGAAACAAAGCCTATTTGAAAGTGCCTGCAGCGGCGAGCGGCAGTGTCCGCTATGACTTCCAGCTGGAAGATGAAGGAGTGACCGACATCAAATCCATCCATGATGTACTGAGCGGCATCTGCGAAAAAGACTGCTGGTACACATTGGATGGCAAGAAACTGAATGGTAAACCCACAGAAAAAGGAGTCTATATCTATAACGAACACAAAATACTCATTCAATAATAATAGATGATGATCAAGAAGAAACTATATATCAAGCCGGAGATGACGGAGATTCCATTTGTTGCGACACCCTTGTTGCAAATTACTTCTCCCACGCTTCCTTTCGGAGATGATGATCCAGTAGATCCGAGTGATGCTGATTAAAGTGATAAATGAAATAAAAATGCTAAAAGATATGAAATTAAGACACTTACTATGGCTATGGCTTTCTGTGGCAATGTTTGTTCTGCCACAAAGCATGAAAGCGGAAGACTATTTCCAAGCGAAATACACTTCCATGTGTTTTATGGTGACACCCAAAGGTCAGGGTGCCGTACACATCAAGGTGATGCATCTTGACCAGGTGACAGGTGCTAACGGCTATCTTGAGAAAACCAGCGACTGTCCTGATGGTACCTGGATTTATGCTGAAGCACCCGGTCAGAAGAGAAGGTACATCGTTTCCCTCTACAATAACAATGACCGGAGCGACGACGATGACAAATGGATAGACATCACCACACGTTTCTCGGGAAATGCAGAGGGAAACTATCCTGGAGGCAATGGTGTGCTGATTCTGACGAACACGCAGAACGGAACTCCGCGTCAGTTGCAATCCAAGACAGAAACCATCCGCATCGCGAAACCAACCGGCGATGCACGATGCTATGCTGAGTTCGATTGGTATTATCCCACTGATTGGGCTGGCAAAGAAGTCAAATTCTACATCAATGGTCCCGTGGGGCATGGCGAGAACTTGAGCAACCGTGAAATAACACCTGCTCCCATCATTTTTTCCGCTGTGCCTGAACTGACGCTCAGCGAACCTATCTTCACTCCTGTGGGCGAGTATGCAGGCTACTACAGCATGGTCGTTGCCAACACCACGGGAGCGGAACTCAAGGTGACGAAGGTGACAGAACTGAATACGACTACCGGAGCTGCCGACACTGACATCACCGACAAGTGCAAAAAGTCAAAAGACGGTTATTCCCTTTATATTCCTTCCACCAACTACAGTTGTCAGGTGAAGGTGGAAGCCCAAGTGCCCTATAACCAATATATCTATTATAACTTGCCAGCCAAGACTGTCACCCTCAAGGCTGTCCATAACCCCAAAGAATTCGGTTTCAAAGCCGATTGGGGCAAGAAGGCTTCCTCGGTGCTGACATGGACTGTCCCCAATGAGAAGCAGGAGGACGCATTGTACACCGATGCCTTTGTCATTCAGCGCCAGCTCTACAACCTGAAAAATAACAAGGAGGAGGAAACGACTGCTTGGGAAAGCCTCGGCCAAGTGCTGATGGAACGGGGTAGGGCAAACTACGAATACACCGACAGCACCCAAGGCTGCTATGGCGACGCAACTCACAACAGCGTTCGCTATCGCATCTACCGTGCCGCCATTGGTGCGACTGAGGGAAATATCGGACAGTATGATTGGCCCAACAAACGGGACTTTGTGCCGGGCTATGACATCAGTGTCCAGTATGCAAGTTTCCGAACAGAAGTCCTGGACGACCAGAATCCCATCATCGTCTGGACATTCCCATCCACATTGGGTAATCAGAGCGACAACGACCATTCTTTCTTCCCCGACGATGCGCGCACCATCATTCGGCGCACCTCGGAATTCACTAAAGATGGTGCGCGCGTCACCTACCAAGATGACTTCGATGTGACAGAACTCGTGCGGAAGGGTGGGCGAGATGTCAGGTCAGTCGCCGGCACCATCTATCCGAATAGTTTCCAGTGGGTGGATGACAACGGTTTTTCACCTTGCACAAAATACTCCTATCAGATTTTATATGTGTCTAATGACCCGTCGGGAGTCATGCCCAACCGCACTGTCGATGTCAGCATCAAGACAGGAGCGTCAGGCAATATCACTGACGTGAAACAGATAGAACCCGTTCTGGACGACACCAAGATTGGTGAATTCGAGGCATCCTACGATACGGAACAAAACCGTATCCATCTGTCATGGAAGCTCGATAATCATCGCATCGACAAGTTGACCGTTCTGAAACTGAACCAAAACAAGTGGGAAGAGCTGCCCATCAATAACTCCCTCCCTTATTATGACGACTACGCTGTGGAGGCGGGCATAGATGCGCAGTATCGCCTGACCATCCAGTACGAATGTACAGATGGCACAAAAATAATCTCCGTGGAAGCGACGGGTAAACGCCGTGCCTCAGGTAAGATTGCAGGCTTCCTCACCTTCAAGGATGGTACAGGACTTGCAGATGTGGAGGTGAAACTCTTCCGCGAGCAGAACGGGCAGAGAGAGGAGGTTTCTTCTGTCAAGACAACCAGCACGGGTGCCTACATCTTCCCCGATGTGCCTTACAGCGACATGCCTTACATTGTTGCTCCGAAAACAACACTTTATCCAACCCTTGATCCGAAAGAGTATCCTGTCTATCTGAACAAGAACCAGACAGAGTTCTTCAACAAGAACTTCATCAGCGATGATGCCTTCGACATTGATGGTTATGTCTATTATGAGAACACCACAGTGCCGGTGTATGGTGCATCATTCAAGATTGACGGCGAGACGGTCGTGGACAAGAGTGGCAACGTCATCATCTCCGACAACGACGGTCACTTCCAGTTCAAGGCTCGAAAAGGCTCTAAGCGACTGACGGTGGAGAAAGCGGGACATACCTTCATGTTTGACGGACTCTATGCCGACAACAAAGGTACAGCCCGTCCCATCAACAGCAACCAGACCAATGTGCGCTTCTGGGACAAGACCAAGGTTCACACCATCGGACGTGTGGTGGGCGGTCTTGACCAAGGTGATAAGGTGCTGGGCTTTGGACTCTCGAAGAACAACCTCGGCGACGACCTCCGCATCGTGCTTGAGCAAGAGGGCAACCAACGCTCATGGCTTGTCAAGGACCCGTTGGACGATGCGCTGACGGTGGTGCACGACACACTCGCATTCGAGACGGCAGACGGTAAGAAGACCAGCACCGTCCTCACCGAGCGTCACCGTGTCATCATCACTCCTAACGTGGAGACGGGTGAATATCAGGCAAACCTGTTGCCTATCCGCTACAAAGTGGTGGAAATCTCTGCCAAAGGTTACCCGACGCTCTTCCAGAAGGGGAAAGTCAGCGAAGTGCTTGACTTGACGGATAGCCTGCTGACCAAGACCATCACTTATGACGATAAGACAGTTGACTATAATGCCATCTACAACCGCATCTTCCGTGTAGAGCCAGATGTGAACATCACCGAATTGAACGAGAAGGGCGAACCGCTGCCTCACTATGGTCTTGGTGAATACACCGAACCGGCAGCCGATGGTAGCCGTACCATCTCTGTGCCGCTCTACGACTCAACGACAAAGACCTACACGTTTGACTATCCTGTGTTCCAGACGGGCATGCACTACTTCCGCATCACTGCTACTGAAAACTACTACTACAATGGTGAGGTGACAGATGAATGGGAGAGTGTTCCCTTACGTGGGGGTAGGGTGCATTTCTACGATAACTTCTCCGACACGCAACGCGATTCCATCTGCACGCTGGATGAAAAGTCGGGTGTTGTTGACATCACCGTGAATGTCAAGAACACTGCCTTCGACGTGCAGGGCACCAATGCCTTGCGCCACTTGGATGTCGATCTCGAACACGAAGGGAAATTCATTGACAGCCGCGTATTGCGCGCATACGTGATGGGTACAGAGAAAGTCACTGACGACATCATCAGTGCAGACGAGGTCATCACGCTCAACGGTATCCTGCGTGACCCTCCAGGCAGCAAGAGTTATGCATGGATTGACACAGGTGCCACTTTCACCAACGATTTCCACTGCACGTTCGACATCGATCTGGCGCTGCAGCTCACTTACCAGCGAGGAACCGGTGCTGATATCATGCAGGGAACCTATGCAGGAATGGGTGGAGGCACATACATCGGCACACAGTCCTCAACGAAGACCACGTTCACCGTCAGTCCCAATCCAATCCCGCTCGTGGGCGCTCACTTTGCTTATCAAGGCCATACCACCTTCACGATGAACAAACGCCTGGAGACCAGCTCTGACCCATCCATGGTGGGTGCCAAAGCCGACGTCTTCTATGGTAACGAGTTTGTGGCTGCCACCAGTTATGTGCGCCATGTGCGTGCCGTCAACGAGGCCACCTATCTCTATCTGAAGGGACAAGGAATGCTCGACGAAAAAGACGGGGCATGCAGGTTGATTGCCCAGGGTAAGAACTCCATCGGACAGCCTTGCTACCTCATCAGCGACTATGCCATTCAGGTGGGTCCCAAAGTAAAGTCTGACTTCGCCTACACCCAGGACTACATTCTGAACACTTTGCTGCCCAAACTTCGCCTTGCCCGCAACTCATACTTATACAGGGGTTCACGCGAAGAGGCAAAAGCCCAGGCGAATGCTACGCTGCGCAACGTGTTCCTCTCGTTGCGGAGTGAAGACGACCCACGCTTCGGTGAAGACAACCTTGACGATTCGCTTCAGTACATCTCCATTGACCGCTACGACGAATTGCACGACAGACTGAACTATGAGGTGATTACCCCCGACTATATAGATGTGCTGGGATTGCGCAAGGCGATGGCAAAAGAAACTGCCCTCACCGACTCTGTGCACATCATGAACAATCTCATCTCCCAGTGGGAATATATCATCGCCTACAATGAGTACGACAAGATTGAGGCATTCCGCGCTATTGACAGAACCGACCGGAGTACGTCGGAATATGACCCTGGAACGGCATACAAAGTTTCACCGAATGCATCCTTCTATCTGGAGAACCACACCATCTCCGGTGGCATTGCCATTACCCACGACCAGTCGTTTGACTCGCGTGTGAATCGTGACTATCATATTCCTTTAGCAGGCTTGGATTTAGCACATGTGGGTGACGAAAGCTTGATGAAGTTGTTCAACCAATGGTCAAATTTCTTTCTTTCAGGTGGCACAAGTGCTTTCAATAACTATGACACCTTCAAAAATTGGGCTGGAGACAAATTCTCGAACAAATTTTTGAAAGACGAAAAGAAGGTGATTATCAACTACAAAGTACGCGATCTTAATGGCGTTGAAGAGTCAAGAAATCAGGAACTTCTCGCAAATGATCTGAAGAATGTGTCGTCGATAAACCAAACACTGACAAGTATTAAAGATGCAGGCGCCTTCGATGTGCAGATTGCAACAGGAGGCACTCACTCTTCACTGAAGATTGTGCCTGCCATCACCGCAAATTACAGTTCGGACAACAAATCCAACACGTCGGAAACAGTCGTTCAAGGTTATCATCTGGAGACCAATCCTGAGAGTAACCTGAGCATTGATGTCTATCACGATATTGAGCAAGTGGTGACCAGCACGAGCGTTGTCGGCACTTCTGGCGACAAGCAGAAGTTCTCCAAAGGCAACTTCGTCTTCCGCACTCTGGGTGGTAGCTCCAAATGCCCATACGAGCCAGCTGACGTGTCAATCTATTACCGTCCAGGCTCCACACTTTCGGCAGCCACCGCTCAGGTGGAAAAACCACGCATCACAGTGGAGAACAACATCGTCAGCAATGTGCCTTATGGCGAAAAAGCCAAATTCAACCTTGTGCTGAGCAACGAAGGCACCCTGCGTGAAGAAGGCTCGTTCGACCTCGTGATGATTGACAAGACCAACCAGGCGGGTGCATCCCTCATCATGGATGGCGCTCCGCTGGGCAGCGGACGTTCTGTGGTTGTACCTTACGGCACAGGATTGGTGAAAGTGCTCGAGATTGGACAAGGCTCAGTGGACGACTACGAAAACATACGTATTGCCCTCCGTTCACAGTGCGACCCCACAGTGGCTGACACCGTGAACCTGTCTGTCCACTTCGTGCCGAGCGCCAGTCCTATCGCAGTCATCACCCCGCAAGACAAGTGGGTGATGAACACCAATTCGGCACAGGACGAGCGCGGCAGATACTACATGCCAGTGACTGTGGGAGGCTATGACGTCAACTTCCGCAACTTCGACCACGTGGAACTGCAATACAAGCAGAGCTCCGAGCCGGAATCCCGCTGGACCAACTTGTGCAGTTACTACAATAATGACAGCCTTTACCAGAAAGGAACAGGCACCAAAGCCATGCTCATGGGCGGAACGCTCACCCATGCCTTCTATGGCGACAGTGACCCTGTGGAACTGAAATACGACCTGCGCGCTGTGACCTACAGCCGTTTGGGCAACGACTTCGTGACTGCCTCTTCACCCGTCTTCTCGGGCATCAAGGACACACGACGTCCACGCATCTTTGGCTCGCCACAGCCTGCTAACGGCATCCTCGGTGTGGGCAATGACCTGAAGCTCGTCTTCAGCGAGGACATCAATGCCAACAAACTTCTGTCATCCAACAACTTCAAGGTGACAGGCATGCCCAACAACAGTGTGCTCGGAACCACCACATACCCGCTTCTGAAAGGCGACTATCAGTCCTATCTCGAAACGGAACAGGAATACTGTGCCCCCGACGAGAGCTTCACCATCGACATGATGCTGCGGGCTGAGTCGTCCCTCAACCATGACTGCTCACTCTTCGAGCATAATTTTTACGACAGGTTTGGTTTCAAGATTGACCTCGAATTCAAAGACAATGCGCCCCTGCTGGTGGTGAAGTCCATACAGAATGTCATCAAACAACAGGGAATCACGGCAAAACTCGAAAGCCTTGGTCCTAATTTCCAACGCATCGTTGTGGTGTATGACAAACCGACTGAGCAAATCCTTATCTATCAGAACAGCAACCTGCTGACAAAGAAAAAACTCCTCGTGCCCATCAAACGTACGGGCAAGATGCGCTTCGGCAGAGCCTTTGCAGGCAGTCTGAAGGAAACACGCATTTGGTCGAAGGCACTGACAGCCAGCGAAATTGATGAGACAGCCAACAAGACCATGTACGGCAATGAAGTCGGTCTTGTAGCTTACTATCCAATGGATGAAGGTTACGGAGAGCAAATACAGGACAAGACGCTGGACAACAACCTGACGATGAACGAAGTCAAATGGATCACTCCTGAAGGATGCTCCTTCCGTTTGACCGGCAAGCACTTCACACACGAACTGAAGCGCGAAATGTTCGAACGCACATCCGCAGACAAGAGCTACACGCTCTCCTTGTGGTTCAAGGCTAAGAACAGGCATAACTTCCCCATCATGGCATCAGGCTACGGTGTGAAGAATGAAGATAATGCCAACCAGAAGCTCTTCATCGGTGTGAGAGACAATAGGCTGACCATTTCTTCCGACACCACCAATATCGTCATGAATAGGAGTTATGCCGACGACCAGTGGCACCAGCTCACCTTCGTTGTGGACCGCCTTGCCAACATGGCATCAGCTTACATTGACGGTGAACTGGCAGGACAGGCACAGGCATCAGGCTTCGGCAGACTCTACGGCCCAACACCTTTCCGCTTGGGACAGGTCAACGCCACTGAATCCGAGAGCCAGCTTGTGCAATATGCCCCCATGGATGGCTTCATCGACGAAATCACCCTTTGGGACATGGCATTGCCACGCAATGTGGTGAAGCAGCGCATGAACGTGAGTCATGACGGAGCCGAGACAGGACTTCTGGCATACATTCCGTTCAGCGAGAACGTGCCACAAATCACTGGTAGCGGAACGCTCTTGGAATTCTCCACCAATTATTTCGCCAACAAGTGGGACACTGAGTTGCAGAAGATTGTGAGCACGAAAAATGACGCATTCGGCAACGGCAGCCAATTGGCCGACAACATGATGTCAACTACCGAATATGCAAGCGTCAAGGAAAAGGGTGCTGTGCGCGACCTTCGCTTCGACTTTGTCACCAAAGACAACGAGATGATTATCGAACTGAAGGAACTGCCCAAGGACATCGACCGCACCACGGTGAACATCACAGCCATGGGCATCGAAGACCTCAACGGCAACGAGATGGCACAGCCCGTCACGTGGTCTGCATTCATCGACCGCAATTCTGTGCGCTGGGCTGAATCGCAGAAAATCATCGACATTGATGCGCAGAAAGAAGAAGACTACACCTTCGCCATCAACATCAATAACCACGGTGGCGCTCAACGAGACTACACCATCGAAGGATTGCCCGACTGGATGACCATCGAGGAGGGCACCATGGGCAGCCTCGAACCAGAGGAGACAGTCACCCTCCACGTCACCATCTCTAAGGACATCAACATCGGCACCTACCATGATGTGCTCTATCTGAAGAACGACGAGGAGCTGGTCAACCCAATCGCGCTGACCATCAAGAAGAAAGCCATCACACCAGACTGGACCTTCAACAAGAATGGTCAGAACAACATGCAGGTGATTGCCCAGGTGAAGATGAACGAGGCGGTGGTGACCAACAAGGAAAGCATCCTTGCTGCCTTCGACGAATATGACAAGTGCCTCGGCACCACCCATGTGACCATCGACAAGAACGATAAGGCACTCTTCTATCTGACCATCTATGGCGAGAAGAAGAACACGGAGGTGAAATTCCGTCTCTGGGATGCAACATCCGGCATCACCTACGGAGCCGATGCTGACCGCGAAATCAAATACTTGTCCGACAGCATTGTGGCAACCTATGATGCCCCCGTCGTGATAAGAGTCAACTCCAACATCATGAGGTCACTGGAACTCAAGCCCACTTGGACATGGGTGTCATTCAACGTGGCAAGTCCTGATGCCGAAAACATCAGCCAACTCCTCAAGCGCGGCAAGTGGCAGGATGGCGACCAGCTCAAAGATCCTGAGAGCCAGACCTTCTACAACTACTACCGAGGCGTGTGGAACAGCAACGGAACCACAGGGCTTGTGCGCACCGATCGTATGTACTACATCAAGAGCCAGAAGCCACAGACCATTTATGTGGAAGGCGGTGCCCTCGTCGATGAGGCTGACCGCACCATCACCCTCCATCCGAAATGGAACTATATCGGCTACACACCGATGGTCAACCTGCCGGTCAACGAAGCGCTCGAAGACCTCAAGCTCAAAGCCAGCGATGGCGACATCATCAAGAGCCAGGATGAGTTTGCCACCTTCGCAGCATCTGTGGGCGGATGGAGAGGCAACCTTCAGTACATGAAGCCGGGCAAGGGCTACATGCTCTACCACAAGGTGACTGCCGAACATCCGGAGAAAGAGGTGAAGTTCATCTATCCGTTCAAGAGCACAGCAGGTGTGCTGGCGGTTGCTGATGCCAAAGAGCGTGGAGCCGCATTCGACGATGAGGATGAACCGCTGTGGACCAACACCCGACCCACCACGATGAACCTCATTCTGCGTGCTGAAGGCGTCACAGCCGAAGAAGGCGACCGCATCTACGCCTATGCCGACGGTGAACTTTGCGGCATCGCCGAGGCAACAGAACTGGATGGCGAACAGACCTTCTTCCTATCCGTGGGCGGTGAAGAAAAGAAGGCACTCACCTTCACCCTCGAGCGCGACGGCGCATTGCTCGGAGCATCCACACGTTCCGGCATCATGTATCAAGCCGACACGCTTGAAGGCACCACCGACGTGCCAAGAGTCATCGACTTCAGCAGCAGCGTCGCAGCCTACGAAGACGGCATCTGGTACACCCTCACAGGCATCCGTGTCGGAGAGCGCCGACCCACCATGCCTGGAGCCTATATCTTCAATGGACAAAAAGTGATGATCAAATAAAAACTACAACAATGAAAAAGATATATTCAATGCTCATGATTGCTGCATCCCTCACCATGCTGTGGGGGTGCAGCTCATCAGACGACGATGACACCAAAAGCACCGACCAGGGCGGCAGTTCCCCGACACATAGCGTGAAAGTGGGGGAGGCTCCCAACTGGACCTTCGAAACCAACACCATCCCTCCGGGTGACATACAGGGCAAACCCGAATGGGACGAAGTCAACTTCTACGACTACGAGGATAACATGACTGCCATCGTCTTCGTGTCTGAAGATTTCGACGTCACTGTGAAGCCCGACGACCGCATGGCAGCCATTGTGGATGGAGAGGTGCGCGAAATCTGCACACCAACCCTCTACAAAATTCCCGACGTTGAGGAATCACTGTATTGCTTCATGCTCTACATCCCCTTCGGAAGTGAAGACGATTCAGTGGAACTGCAATACTACAACGCGAAGGCCAACCAGACCTACGTCACCAAGGATGCCTTCAGCGTGAAGGACTACACCATCGGAGATGACGAGCTCTTCATCTACACTTTGCGCCCCATGTCTGCCTATTATCTTGTCGTGCCTCCAAATCAGCCCTTCACCCCGTCACCCGACGACGAATTGGCTATGTTCATGGGCGACGAATGCTGCGGCGTGGGAAGCTACCAGACAATTAAAGATGGCAATCACATCTGGCTCGTTTCTGCCTACGACATGAACTACCGTGGCGAAAAATTCCATGTGCGCTACTACAGTTCCCAGACACAGACCATCTACATGACAGAGCCTCGCTACGAAATCCACCAATTCACCGACGCTCTCATCGACACCTTGAAATTCAAATAAGCAGGGATATATATATGAAAAGATAGCCCGTGCAACGAGAGTGTTGTACGGGCTATGCTTTTTTACGCAAGTCCGAGCATTGTGGAAATAAATCTTTTGCAATGTGCAAGATTTGGCGACAATGTTTGTATTTTGCAAGGATTTCATTTTGTACTTTCGTACAACAGAATTTCTGTGAAGTGGCATTTTTTTAGAGCTATTGCAAAAAAAGTGGGGTTTGTTTTGTTCGTGTCTGCAAATTGTGCTATCTTTGCAACACGCATTTATTTATTAACATCATAAAAAGGAAAATCATGATGAAAAACAGAATATTAGTGCTTGTCGCTGCTGTGTGCATGACGATGGGTGTGGCGGCTCAGGAACAAACGGATACTGTCGCTGTAGTGTTCGACCAAGAAGCTGTGAAGAAGGAGGCTGAGGAGAACTACGAGAAGGGAAACAAGTATTGGAAGGCAAAGGAAATAGACAAGGCTCTGACTTATTATGTGCTGTCTGCTGATGCCGGACATGCAGAGGCTCAGTATTTGCTCGGACTCCTTTGCATTGAGGGTAAGAAGGTGGTGCAAGACACTGAAAAGGGCATCGAATGGCTTACGAAGGCTGGGCTTCAGGGACACAAGGATGCGCAGTTCAACCTTGCCTCCATCTATCTGCAAGGGAAACTTGTGCCTAAAGACCTTGAGAAGGCACAGTTCTGGGCAGCAAAGTATAAGAACCTTGATACTGCTCCTGCAGAGAAATGAGTGGGCAGTGAGTGATGGTCGTTTTTCCTCGAAGAAATAACCGAAGAAACTAACAGAAACAATTGTATAACTTTTTTATTACTAACATGAAGAAATCTC
>JAEEGL013029360.1_pt1 | contig 15103 bp, 13 predicted proteins | sample 9134231 | NCBI WGS metagenome assembly JAEEGL01 (sample SAMN16246548, study PRJNA631951) | gut metagenome | biome: gut microbiome; feature: rumen; material: fiber-attached | host: Bos | place: Iran: Karaj | collected 2018-10 | reverse complement strand
TTGAAAGGTCGTTATTATCAACATCACGAAGAACTCTCTGAATGGCTCTGTCGTCAAGCAGCAGGATATCTTCGAATACGAACATCTTCTTTCTGATTTCGTCCGCAAGTTCGGGATCCTCAATTTCGAGTGTTTCCATGATATGTTTTTCTGTACCTCTGTCAACATTGTTGAGGATTTCAACAACGTGATCGACACCGCCGATGATTGTGTAATCCTGATTAACAAGATTGGCAAGTTTGGATTCGAGCACTTTCTCAACTTCCTTGATAACATCGGGGCTTGTTCTGTCCATGGTAGCGATTCTTCTCGCAACATCAGCCTGAAGTTCGGGAGAAAGTGAGGAAATAATCGCCGAACACTGTGCAGGATTAAGGTAAGACAAAATCAAAGCGATAGTCTGAGGATGCTCATCCTGAATAAAGGATAAAAGCTGTGATGCATCGGTTTTACGTACAAATTCGAAAGGTTTAACCTGAATCGAAGAAGTAAGTCTGTTAAGAACATCATTGGCTTTATCAGCACCGAGTGCTTTCTCGAGAAGCTCTTTGGCATAACCGATACCGCCTTCCGCAATATACTGCTGAGCAAGGCAGACTTCGTAGAATTCATTTATGATCTGTTCTTTTATCTGAGGAGAAACCGAACGCGTATTGGCAATTTCAAGCGTGAGTTCTTCGATTTCCTCTTCTTTCAGATGTTTGAAAACATTGGCTGATTTCTCGGGTCCGAGCGATATTAAAAGTATCGCTGCTTTCTGAAGTCCCGGAATCTTATCTTCTGAGTTACGCATCATTTACCCCCAATCCTCGTTTAACCAGTTGCGAAGTAAATTGGCAACCGCTTCGGGATTTTCGTCAACAAATTTTTCAATCATTTTTCTCGTTTCGGATTTAGCTTCAAGATCAATATCTTCAAGCTGTTCTGCAGGCATGGTCTGAAGAAGATTCTCAACCGACAATTCTTCAGGCTCTTCATCCTTAACTTTCTCAGTCTTAAGTGTACGAAGAACTACCATACCGAGAAGAAGAAGGATAATTACTATTAACGCAATCTGAATAATATCAGTCCAGTTAAAGTTAGCTTTTGTCTTATCTACAAAGAAAGGTTCTTCGTAAGCTACAATTGTGATATCAGATACGCCGATACCCGAAGCATCTGAAATCAGTTCGTAATAATCGTCATCAACGGCAAGTTTGGTTCTTTCGCCGTTTTCGAGTTTATATTCATCCCAGGTCATTTCATCAAGAAGTCCCTGAGCTTTAACGTCTTCTTCTTTAATTACATTAAGTTTGATTGCTGTAACTGCAATCGATGATTCGTCATATTTGATTCCGCCTGCGGGAATGGTCTGAAGAACGGTTTCGGTATTGGGTAAATAGTCCTTCTCATACTGTGTAACAGTACTCGAGTTTCCGCCGCCGTTTTCATAAACATATGTCTGCTCAACATTTGAATCGGTTCCGGGAATAAGTGCAGTACCGCCCTCCGATTCAGCTTCGTAATTGGTCTCATGAGAAAGAAGTCCCTGAGTCTGACCGTCAGCGGGTGTATAAGTAGTTTTCTGAACTTCCTGTGATGATAAATCAAGAGTAAGGTTGGGAGAAACAACTACGTAATCAAATTCGTTTGTTCCCAAGAGAACATTCTGTACATCGCCTTTAACAGCGTTTTCAGCTTCCTGCTTGAGGCTTAAAGTATTTGCTGCATATCCCGAAAGTGTCGCATCATCTCCGCCCGAGAACAAAAGATTTCCGTCCGTGTCGAGAATTACGACATTGTCTGTAGTTTCATTGCCGACAACGGTCTTTGCCATTCTTGCGATAGCTGCAGCATTTTCATTGCTGCATTCTCCCGAAAGTCTAAGCATAATCTGAACCGAAGATTCTTTCTTGTTCTGAATAAGCGTGCCGTCGTTTTCGGGAACATGCATGCTTACGCTTGCTGCATCAACAAATGAAAGATTTTCAAGGTCTTTTTTAAGTTTTAATTCCTTGTATGCCGTGTAAGCCTTTGCTTTATCAGCTTCCGTCGTTGAAAGCGAAGAACTCAAAACGTTATCAAGATTTGAATAAGTTTCGGTAAGAATGTTGTTTGAGCCGAGAAGAATGTTGGCTTCCGAAATCTTGGTCTTGTCTACAGAGAATGACATACCGTTTTCCGAAACCCTGTATGCGATTGATTCGTTCTCAAGCAGTTCCTTAACCTGAGCCGCCTGATTTGCATTTTCACAGGTAATGATATTCACATACTGCGTTCTGGTCATTACAGTTATGAGCACTGCAAAAGCAGCGATGACACCAAGCGCCACGCTTATAATCAGAACTTTCTGGTTTCTTGTAAATTTATTCCACCACTCAAGAAATCGCGGCGGAATGGTTTTTAATTTGTCAATCAGTTTCTCAAACATTGTTTTTCTCCGGATAACAAATTCAAATCAATTCCAAATTCAATATTTTAAAGTCAAATCACTTCAGATAATTCTTCGGATTAAATCGTTTCACGCCAAAAATTATAAAATATATCTGTAAATCTAATCTGTAAATCTGAATCAATTAAAAGCACTTTAAATCTGCATATTCATAATTTCCTTATATGCCTCAAGGAATTTATCTCTTACGGCGACCGTATACTGAAGCGCCGTCATGGCTTTCTGCATTGCAATCGTAAGGTCGTGTGTCGACTCGGATTCTCCGAGCGCAAACTTAATCTCTTCGTTTTCGGCATTTGAAAGATATGCATTTGTTGTATTAAGGTTATTGATAGCCGAATCAAGCATTGTCTGAAACATGTCTTTGTTTTCCACATTTGTCGTGTTGCCAGACATCTTTTTCAGATTACTTATTGCCTCGCTGTCAATCCCGTAAACTTTCTGAATTCTGTCCATTTCTTATACCATCATTAAATATTTAATATCAGCCTTTTCCGATCTGTAATCCCTGCTGAAGCATATTCTTTGTCGCATCGACAACCGTTGCATTTGCTTCATATGCACGGGAAGCATCGATAAGGTTCGTCATTTCGGTAATAATGTCAACGTTGGGATAATATACATATCCTGCCTCATCAGCATCCGGATGAGAAGGATCGTAAACCTTTTTAGGCTCGGAAGTACGGTCTTCCGTAACGGAAGTAATTCTTACGCCGTCTCCCAAAGCATTAGATAAATCAGCTGTGGAACGTCCCAGAACTGTTTTAAAAGGAACACCGTCATTGCCTTTTGCTTCAAAAGTAACAACTTTTCTTCTGTAAATCGTACCGTCTTCTTTTCTCGTAGTATTTGCGTTTGCTACGTTTTCAGAAATTATATCCATTCGGTATCTCTGCGAGGTAAGACCTGATGCAGAAATATCAAGAGCGTCAAACATACCCATAATAAATCTCCTCTACTGTCCGATTATTTACCCATTGCCGTTTTCATGGTATCAAACTCATGATTTATCGAGGACATAAGTCCCTGATAGTATAACTGGTTCTTGGCAAGATAAATGTTTTCCGTTTCGGGATCGACATTGTTTCCGTCAAGTCTGTAGCTGACCTCACCGGTATCGGTAAACACCTTGGGTCTGACAGTCGAAAGATTCGCATTGTGTACCTTCCTGTCAAGACTGCCTTCTGTAGCACCGAGAATCGAAGATCTCAAAGCATCCTCAAATGCAACATCCTGTCTCTTATAGTTGGGTGTGGTTGCATTGGCAATATTGTTACTGATGGCTTCGTTTCTTAAATAAGCGCCGTCAGCCGCTTTATCAAGTACATTAATATAATCAAAATTTCCTGTATTAATCATGTACACCTCCTGAAAAATAACATGGAATCCGTAAGGATGGCCATATTCTCAAGATTCTTATGTCAAAAATGGTTTAAAACCCGATTTTTAGACACACTAATACAAAATAGGCACAATCCACCCACCTTATTTAATTATACAAAACTTGTATAAAAAGACAAGATATTTTGTAAAAAAACCACCTCATATAGTGCTTTTTTACAAGAACAGGCACTAAATAAATCATTTGCATATGTCAAAAAACGTTTAAATGCTGTCAAGTCCCCGATACAAGATATAGTATTTGTGTAAATAAGGGATAAAGAAAAAGGACTCAATGCAAGATTAAGTCCTTTTACTTTTACGCTTCCATGCGCTATTTAATTGTTATTACATTTATCGGATTAAACGCAAATAAATTAACCCTCTTCGGATAATTATCATTATTTACGATAATCATTCCAAAGAGGGCTTAAATTAATTAATATAATCGCATCCTTCTTTTGAGCAGACTTTCTTGTTTCCTCTCTTTATAAGAGGATATCCGCATTTAGGACACTTTTCGTCAAGAGGTCTCTGCCATGACATGTAATCACAGTCGGGAGCACCTTCACATCCGTAATATGTACGGCCTTTTTTCGTCTTACGTACAACAATGTCTTTTCCGCATATGGGACAAAGAACACCGATCTTTTCAAGATAAGACTTGGTATTGCGGCATTCCGGGAAGCCGGGGCACGCTAAGAACTTACCGTGAGGTCCGAATTTAAATACCATCTTTCTTCCGCAGAGTTCACAGACCTCATCGCTTTCCTCATCCTGAACCTTAACATGTTCAAGTTCTTCGGTAGCTTTATTAACTGCCTCATCAAGATCAGGGTAAAAGTTTGCCACAACCGTTTTCCACTGTACGGTACCTTCTTCTATCGCATCAAGAAGTGCTTCCATATTTGCAGTAAAGTTTACATCTACAATGGTCGAGAATGCATCTTCCATCATTTTATTAACAACTTCACCAAGTTCGGAAACATAAAGGTTCTTGTTTTCCTTAACAATGTAATGACGCGCCATAATAGTCGTGATTGTAGGTGCGTATGTTGAAGGACGGCCGATTCCTCTTTCTTCCATAGCCTTTACAAGACCGGCTTCGGTAAAATGAGCAGGCGGCTGAGTGAAATGCTGTTCTCCTTCAATTTTATCAAGTTTAAGTTTAGTCTTTTTATCAAGCTTGTTAAGTAATGTATTCTTCTGATCCTTCTCATCGTCATCAGAAGTATAAACTACTCTGTAACCATCGAATGCAACCTTTGAAGCCGAAACTTTAAAAGTATATTCTCCGGCATTAATCTTCGTGGAAACCGTCTCAAATTCACAGGGAGCCATTCTCGAAGCAAGAAATCTCTTGTAAATAAGAGTATAAAGTCTTAATTCGTCTCTCTGAAGATATGATTTCATCATCTCGGGAGTTCTGTTTAAATCAGTAGGTCTGATGGCTTCATGTGCATCCTGAATCTTCTTGCCGGATGCTTTAGCCTGTTCAATGGGATTATTATAGTTCTCACCGAAATGCTTGGTAATATATTCTTTTGCAGCCTTTAAAGCTTCATCGGAAACACGAACGGAATCGGTACGAAGATAAGTAATAACACCGACGGTATTCTTGCCGACGTTAACACCTTCGTAAAGACTCTGTGCGATTCTCATAGTCTTCTGTGTTGAGAATCCGAGAACCTTACTTGCTTCCTGCTGAAGAGTAGATGTTGTAAATGGTAAAGGAGAATTCTTCTTTCTCGTACCGTTTTTAACTTCAGCAACTTTAAATTCTGCTTTGCTTACAGCTTTTTTTATCTCATTAACCATCTTTTCGTCGGTTAATTCGATTTTATCGTCACCTTTTCCATAGAAAGAAGCCGTAAGAGGTTTCTTTTCACCGTCAACATTAAGAACGGCATCCATGGTCCAGTATTCTTTGGCAATAAATTCGTTAATCTCGTTCTCTCTGTCGCAAATCATCTTAAGTGTAACAGACTGAACTCTTCCTGCCGATAAGCCTCTTTTAATCTTAGCCCAGAGCAAAGGTGAAATTCTGTATCCTACCATTCTGTCAAGCACACGTCTGGTCTGCTGGGCATCAACAAGATTCATATCTATATCACGCGGATTCTTAAGAGCTTCTTTAACTGCGCTCTGAGTAATTTCATTAAATGTTATTCTGGACACCTTTTTCTCTTTTAAGTTTAAAGCTTCATAAAGATGCCAGCTTATTGCTTCACCCTCACGGTCAGGGTCAGTTGCGAGATAAATCTTATCAGCTTTTTTCACTTCTTTACGAAGTGTTGATAATACATCTCCCTTTCCTCTGATGGTTATATATTTAGGATCAAAATTCTCATCAAATCCGAGCTGGCTCTTGGGCATATCGCGTACATGTCCCTGAGAAGCAACAACTTCATAATTTGAACCTAAAAACTTTTTGATAGTTTTAACCTTTGCGGGTGATTCCACAATAACAAGATATTTTGCCATAAAAAACTCCATTCATTCATATCGAAATCTCTGAAAGCATTATATATAGAAGAAACAAGTCTTATAAAAAAGCCCTCTTTATCGCATTCATTACAGTTTTTTATTTCGATATAATATTACACAATAAAAGAATTTACACCAGAATTTTGATTTTGACAAGTAAAAGATTTATAAACTTATAAGAATTTTGTACATTTCCGAGGTTAAATTTGAAAAAATCTTTAATATTTTATACAATCTTCTAAAATTATGTAAACCGGATTGAAAACTTATATAATTTGAAATTATACGGATTTAATTTTCAAAAATGAACATTCACCTGACAGAAAAAAAAGTTTCTACATAAAAATAAAAGTTTTTACTAAAAAATAAAAAGGATACTTTATAATAAAGCACCCTTCTCTTCCAAAAATATCAAACAGAAATTCATTTATTATTAATAAAAGACATTACCATATTAACCGGATAAACTTTTGTCAGTTTCTTTTTTAATACCTTGGGAAATGTAACGGTAAAGTATTTCTTAAGAATCTTCGGCAAAGTCTTTGTAAATGCATGTTTGAGAGATCTTTTAAAAACAAAAAGACTTAAAGGTCCGACAACCAGGACAATAAACCATTTTCCAAGAAATGCCATAAAAAGAAAAACAGTTTTAAACACAAACCTGGTAACAGGATTATTTACAAATAAATATAACATTTTAATAGTTTTAAGAGTCTTCTTCATATTTATATTTATTTCCCTTTATATTTATGTTTATTTCCTCAACTTATATTATTATAAACCTTTTTTAATAAATTAACAATTAAACGAATAATCTGAAAAAATATAATGCTCAATCCAAATATTTACGAAACATACACAAATTTAAAACGAGATCAGATTATTCTAATTAAATATGTAATAAGATTCTTTAATTAAAATGAAATAAGATTCTTTAATTAAATATGATATAAAATTATTCAAATTAATATGATATAAGATTATTCAAATCTATTATTAATAATCACATTCAGACAAAGAGAAAGGGCAGCGAAGAAAACTCCGTTGCCCAGGGGAAGATTAAATGAATATTTATTTTACATAAATAACTTCATTGTCATGTATATCAGCTGCACTTGCAACAGAATAAGCTACATTATCTCTGCCGGTTGCATCACTTCCGTCAATCCAGATTACGAATGAAGAATCATAATACTGAACTTTTACAACACCGTTAGACTTAGCCTGTTTACTTCTGAAATGTGCGCGATTAAGATTTACGGAACATACATCATAGCCAATAATATCGTTCATTGTATCTTTAAATATACTGTCACCGATTTCGTCAAGAGCAACAACGTTGCCGGATTTAATATTGTTAATCTGCTGACGGCTTAAATCTTCAGAATTAACAACATCAGGATCATTCATAGCTATCTCTATAGCATGCTGGATGGAATCAATAAGCTGAACATCAGCAGATACGTATGTACGGTTAAGATATCTCATCAAGAAAGGAACCGCAACACCGATTAAAATAGTCATAATCGAAACTACAATAATCAATTCAACCAAAGAAAAACCCTTATTACTCTTTTTCATTTCCTACCTCCGAATTCATATACACATCTATACGAATTCTTAATCAATCCCTTACCGCGCGCTAAGAAATTGATTACGAACTCATAACTTATGTTACAATTTGATTTTATCATTTATCCCTAATTTGTCATTATTAGTTCAATACAGTAAAAACCTATCTCATACCGCTATTTTAGGGCATATTTTAGGTGATAACAATTTGTTATGAGGTCGTGATTAAGGTAATATTATATTTCAAAAAAATGAAAATAAAAATGTAAATAAAAATAATTTTTCGGATCTGAATTTGTAAAAAAAATAGCAGGAATAAAGAAGGAATTAATCAAAACAAATATTATTCTATATCTCATCGAATCTGAAAAATTCATCGTATTCCGCATCCGAAAATGCAACCCAGGGTAAAGCTACAAAAGGTAAAAATATTAACAACAAAATGAATCCCGTATCTTTACCAAAACTTCTTCCCAAACCTATACTTGCCACAACTATAGCAGCATAATTAGCAATAGGCGCAAATAATAAAAGAAACCAGAGCCAGTAATTCTTACACGAAATTTTCATTAATACATACCGCCCATATACAGGCACAATGCTTGCCCACCCGGGTTCACCGGCTTTCTCATATATTTTCCATAAAGATACAATCATAAGAAGAATTATAACAAAATAAAATATCATGAATATCAGAAAAAATATGTCTGTAACCGATTCTAAAACATAAAAAAAATCTGCAGAATACATAACTCCTCCTTTTGAAAAAAGAGTCATCCTTTCGGATGACTCTTTATATTAATTCAAATTTTATAAACCTGAAAGGCTTGAACCGCCGGTGTACATTCTGTACGACTGTGTCTGCGAAGCTGTAGAACCACTGCTGGGATAAGTAACAGTAACATTCATTTTAACTGTATTAGTCGCAAGATATGCAGCTGAAGGCTTATCACCGTTATGCCATTTAATATCAAGATAATTGGGATTTTCAAAATCATAGAACAAACCAAACTGTTCGGCTCTGTTCCATCCGCCACCGCCCATCTGAATCTGGCCACCAAATCCTGAAGCAAAATTCTGGCTAAGACAATTAATTAAATTACCTGTCATTGAACCCTTGCTGGTACCGTTTAAAGTTACTTCAAGTTTGCCTGTTACAGGTGCATAACTGCTACCCGGAACAGAACTGAAATATTTTTCATAGTCACGAACACAGAAGCCCGAAAATTCAATATATGAATAAAAACCGCCGCTACCTTTATCATTAGTATCATTTACTTCAACACATGGAACTTCAACAATTCCGGAACCTGCTTTAAGTTCAACTTTAGGAACTGATACATTAACAGTAACAATAGTATCCGAAGGTGATCCGTCGGCATTAGCTTTTTTTCCTGTTAATACACCTGAGTAAGCGTGTATTGTATCAGTATTGCATGTAGCATTTGTTGTAATAAAAATACTAGCACCTGAAGTCAAATAAGAAACACTTGTTAATCCACCATGAGCATCAACTTCTGAAGTATCGCAGAACGCTATACCATCATTTCCTGAAGGAGTCCAAGATTCAACTGTAGCAAGACCAAACCTGGAATAAAGGTTAACTACTTCGTATCTGCCTAAAATTAAAGTCTTTTCGTTTCCGGGTCCCGGTCCGGGCGTTGCAGTATCAAGATCAGGAAGTCCGGAAGAAATAACATTATCAATATCATTTCTGAAATATATCTGCTTGTAACCATTATAAGTAAATTCTTTACCGGTATTGCCTCCGGCTCTGCTGTTAAGCTTAACATCAAGCATACAAACATTATCAGCTAAACCGTCGTTAGCCTGAAGGCCATTTACAAAGAAATAATCGATATTATCAGCAAGAATTTCACCATCAAGCAAAATATTATTGCCAATCTGCTTGAGAGAATGTGAAGTTCCGTTAGGTTCAGTAACAGAATATGCAACTATCGCTGACGGATCAGATACAGGCGAAATAGCCTTACAGTCAACAATCAACTCCTCAATCTGAGCTAATAATACCTGCGAATCTTTTTCAAGATCTACTTCCATTGATTCATTTCTGAACATAATGGAGGAAGATCTCATAAGAGAAATAATACCAACCATTACAATAGCAAATGCAGCTATAGCAACCAGAAGTTCTACCAATGAAAAACCTTTGTTCTTTAATCTCATTGTTTAATCCTCCATAATTACTGAACAGTAACTTTACCTGTCAATGTCGATATAGAAAGATTCATTGACGTACCACCACTATTCTTAATATTAATAACATAAATTGGTTCAGCGTTATATGTATCAGTATCTGTTGTTTCAACACCACCGGTATTCGATTTGAAATAATATCTCAAACCTGTGCCGGTTACAGGATACTCTGTTCCATCTCCGCCGATGCCGGTAACAACGCAAGGAGAATTAGCAAATTTATATCTGTTTGTTGACGAAGTTCCAAAATAATAATAGTAAGCGCCACTGTCCTGAGCTATAGTAATACATCCATTATCTTTGCCTTTCGTCATACTCATATTCTGAGCATGTGAAAATGCATTTTCAAGTTTAGTTGTAGCTTTAGTAACATTATTTCTGTTAATAAAACCTATGCTTACAAAAGCAAGGCTTGTTACAATAGCACCAATTCCTAATACTATAAGAACTTCTACGTAGGATAAGCCTTTATGTTTAATCTTCATACGCTTACCCTCCCTTAGAATCTTTCCCAGTTAGTGAAGATAACACCATTTTCACCAACACCGGTTATACCGCCACCACCAAGAGAACTGTTGAATACTGACTGAACTGTTGCATTACAGCCGGGCTCAAAGAAATCCTGTACATTGAAGTTATAAACTGTACCGTTGTATTTGCATGTAAATTTATAATCATTATTAAGATAATAATTAAATACATCCGAACCAATCTGGCTAAGGCTGATACCATGAGTCTGTTCTACTTTAACAGGCTGTTTGGAAATAATCGTACAGTTAGGTGCAGTTTCTGCAAGTGTAGCATTTTCATATCCTGAAGCTGAAGGAACAAAAAGTAAAGTATTTTTGTAATCACCGTTAAAGTTGGATTCAGGAATTTTAACATAGAACTGTTGACCATTCATCCACAATTCTTCACAAGCCTGATCATCCTTACATAAATCGTAGCAGTAGCAACCGCCTCCGGGAATAGCTGCATCTTCGTATGTCTGAGTAGCTTTTACAAGAATGTTAGGTAAAATTCCGTCATTATCCGGATCAGTATCATTAAGCTTCATTTGAACAGCAACCTGATTATAGTCAGCTGCGGTAAGATTACCGATAGAACTTCCAAGAATAACATTTTTTGAAGGATCATTGCCGGTAACCTTTGTACATGCTCCGCCTGTACCAACTCTGTAAATTCCGCATCCTTCACCTAATTTCAAAGAGCCATTACAAATAAATGCAGCATTATCAGCAACATAAATGTTTCCGAATACCGAAATGTTACCCTGAACTACATTCATGATTGAATTACCGAAAAGATAAATATCTCCCATAACTACAGTATAGTCAGCTAAGAAATTAAGGTCACTATAACCTCCTAATCCAACTGATGCATCGGCTGCAGTTCCTGTAACCTCAGTTACATCTCCAAAACCATTCTTATTACATGCAATAGTTTTAGGTACAGACTGTATACCATCACATACAGAGATACCAATAATAGTGCATCTGTTGATATTTGCTCTTGTCGATGTGGACGTATTAACATTAATTGTATTATCCAAAAGGAAACTACAGTCACCTACACCGACATCCGCATTATTAGAAATAGGATTCTTGATATAGAATTCAATATCTGTCTTAATTGTATTTTCAAAACCGTTAGAACTAGTCTGCTTAACAGATACACCCTGTAAAGTAACTTTCTGACCTGCAGCCTTAGGAGTAACAGTAATGTTACCGCTGCCGAAAGTAAATGTATCGCCATCAATGACAACAGTATTGGATGTTGCAGCAGGATAAACAAGCTTTGCAATTCTGTCACCTGTATAAGTTGTAGCCGAACTACTTCCTCCTACAACATTTTTAACTTCACCGACAGGATCGGTAGAAGCTCCTTTAATTGCTGTTCTGACTTTAGCGGTAACAACGTTAATATCCTGTTCTGTCTCATAAAAGTTTCTCTTAGACTGAGCACCTTCGGACTTCATTTCAAAGTTGTTAACTGAAATCATCAGAAGTGTGGTTGCAATTATGGAAATAAAAGCTACAGCAACCATAATAGAAACTAAAGCCGCGCCTTTATTGTTTTTAATCAAAAACTTTTTCATAAATACCTCCTTAATCTGCTTCAAGTGATTCAAATGTTGAACCGTGAAGAGTAACAAGCGGTCTGCTTAAAGAATGATCGCCCATAAGTGCATTTTTGTCTCTTCCGTACACAAGAACATCTACATTATAAACAACATAGTCATCAGATTCAGTTACAGAAATAGGTGTGAAATTAATATAAGCATCCATCTGATATCCATCATAAACATAAGCCATTAAGCAATAGAAATCTTTACCATCCTGGCTGTTATAAATGAATTGATAATCCGGATCAGCCGCGCCAGGTGTACTTAGCATAGTATATGCATGCTGAATGCATTTTTGCTGAAAACTTTCAAATTCGCTCGACCATCCTGAATAAGCCGTACTATCATTAAAATCATAGGAAGGAACCAAACCAGGGAAACACGATAAGTTAAGAAATGCACCCGGATTATCAAGGTCTGCTTTAACTCCATCCGTAGTACCGAAAGGTTTAGATTCGCAGTATTCCATGATTGTCTCAGCAAAATTTGTAGCAGCCATCAATTCTCGTGACTTCTGATTCGTAGCCATCGAAGAAACGATGACCTGCATCAGAGGCGTAACAATTATCGCAAGCAGTACAACTGCAAGCAATACCTCCACCAGTGAAAAACCACTATTCGATTTCTGCTTAGAAAAAGCTTTTACTTTCATTTTTTTCATAAGCCCATCTCTTTCCGTTATATTATTGTAAAAATAATTCAATTATTTGAAACATTCATACAATAATATAACTAATCCTATTTGCATCCCCCAATCAAGGGGGGATGCAAATACAAAGTTTACAGTTACTCTACAGTAGTCTCTTCAACCTGTTCTTCTTCGGCGGCTTTAGCTTCATCGTCAAGCATATCAATTCTGTCGCCTTTATCATTTACCCATCTTCTTTCAAATAAAGCAAAAGGATGAGTATTGTGACCACGATCGAGTGTAGGAATAGGAAGTGTTTCAACTTCTCTTCCGGATCCGATAAATGCATATTCATCAAAAGTGAAAGCACCTTCAAGTTTAGCAGTATCGGGATTATAAGTTGCTGTAATAGCAGAAATAGTCATCTTATCTTCATTCTTGAATACATAGTCAAGTAATTTCTTGAACTGAGGATATTCACATGTGTAAGATACTACTGTTGATGTCTTCAAAGCTGTAAGATCGCCTTCAACCTGTCCTGTGGAAGGATTAACAGCGCCGTCAGTTACAGGAGTTTCCTCATAAGCTGAGAAAGTTTCTGTAGTCATCTTTAAAGGAAAATCTTTTTCAATGTTACGAAGGAACATGATTGTATTTTCCTGTTTTAAGCCTTCTGCAAAACCATTGATAAGATTTGTTCTTTCTTCATTGAGTCTTGCAATTTCTGCTTCATAGAAAGGCTGCTTTTCTGAAAGATCCTTAAGATAGTTATATCTCTCATTTAAGGAAACAAGTTCAGCATCCATTCCCTTAATCTTTTCATTCTTGGGTCTGATGAATAAGAAAATAGGTAATGCGATTAAAGCAATAAATACAACAACAAGAATTAATAATTTGTCTCTATCACTAATCTTCATTATTCTACACCTCCTTCAGCATTTTCTGTATTTTCAGCAGGTGCAGCATTAGTATCTGTCAACTGAATTTCACCGGCAACGAAGTCAAGGTCATGTAACTGTAATGTTATCTGATATATAACTTCTGTACCGGTATCAATCATGGGATCGTCACCAAAGAGTGAACGAATGAGCTGTTTTTCCATGAGGAGTTTAGCAAGGTCTGTATTCTCAACAGTTGTATAGTCTGTTGTGTAAATATCATCAGGGTTGTCTGTAATAATCATATCATCCAAATGTTCTTCGAGTGAAGCAACGAAAATGTCTGATACGTAAGGAAGACTCTTGAACTGAACAATTGCATCTGCAATCTGCTCTTTGTTTCTGGCTTTGATAATCATTGTTACAGCGCCGTCAGCACATTCAAGTGATGAAACTTCAGTACCTGTAGGAAGAAGGTCTTCCATATCCTCAAGTAATGAGAAAAGTTTAACGTTATCCGAGTGAGTTGTATCTGTGAATACCTTAACTGTGTTGTAGCTCTGTACAGTCTTTTCGTATTCATCAGCAACCTGCTCTGCAATTTCCATCTGATCAATCTGGCTCTTCTTAAAGTCAACATCTGCTTTCTTCAAAACATATTTAACCTGGAAGTATGAGCAAACACCGATCATAACAAGGGCTACAAGAATGTCAACAACGATAAGAATCTTTGAAACATCTGCACTGCTTGCTTCGCCCTTCTTATTATTTTCAATCTTCAATCCGATAGGATTAAGAACCGCACCGAAACATGCAAGGAATCTTAAAGCCTGATCAGCCGAAAGATATGATTTCTGTGAAACCTTAATACCGTTAAGAGTATTAAAACGTGTAACCTCTGCACCGAGTTCCTGTCTTAAGACTTCATCGATACCGGCGATTGAAGCACCTTCACCGAATACTTTGATACCATCGATGATTCTTTCAGGGTTTCTTGATCTGTGGTACTCTACGATTCTTCCGATGGAAGAAATGAGGTAACGAACAGCTTCTGAATATTCTTCATCAGAAACGCTTCTATCCATTCTTGTCTTGTCTCTGAGGAGTTCAATAGCTTCTTTTTCAGTAAGTTTCTTGATTTCCATGATAGAATTGATAACTGCGTTCTTACCGTAAGGAACAGATCTTTGAAGAATGATGTCCTTACCGGCCATGATGTTAACGAATGTAGCATCCTTTTCAATCTGAAGAACGAGGTTTGTATCGTTTTCATTGTCGCTCATCTGGAGCTTAAGGAGCTGCTGAACCGAGTTGCCGACATAGTCGATATCATAAACACTCAGTTTTAATTCGTCTGCAATCTCATAATAACCTTCCACGAGATC